>OCZA010000110.1_pt1 | contig 27856 bp, 29 predicted proteins | sample 1539021 | NCBI WGS metagenome assembly OCZA01 (sample SAMEA2619376, study PRJEB22493) | marine metagenome | biome: marine biome (ENVO:00000447); feature: surface water layer (ENVO:00002042); material: "saline water (ENVO:00002010), including plankton (ENVO:xxxxxxxx)" | depth 5 m | reverse complement strand
TCATAAAGCTATAATACTCCAATGAGGAATGAGCTGTGAAAATATCTAACAAAAGAACGAAGAATTTTGCCAAATCAAAAAGATATTTGTCTATGATTGAAAATTCTAGTGTTTATGATGTAGCTAATGTCTCCCCAACTACTTACGCAACTAACCTCTCAAATAAACTCGGTCACAATGTTTTCTTAAAGAGAGAAGATTTACAACCTATCTTTTCTTTTAAAAATAGAGGCGCCTACAACAAAATTGTCAATATCAAAGAGGATAAGCTTAAATTAGGGGTTATTGCCGCATCTGCTGGTAATCATGCACAAGGAGTAGCAAGCGCATGTAAAAAATTAAAAATAAAATGTCTTATAGTTATGCCTAAAACAACCCCAGAGATCAAGATTAGGGCTGTTAAAAATTTTGGAGCAAGAGTTAAACTATTTGGCGATAATTATGACCAAGCCGTAAAGCATGCATACAAAATTTGTAAAAAGGAGAAGAAAGAATTTATTCATCCCTTTGATGATCCATATACAATAGCCGGCCAAGGAACAGTTGGAAAAGAAATTCTTGAAACTAATAATCACTTAGATGCAATATTTGTCCCAGTTGGTGGAGGAGGCCTTCTGGCAGGAGTTAGTGCGTGGATAGCGCAAAATAACAAAAAAACAAAAATCTATGGAGTCGAGGTTGATGATTCTGCATGTCTTTACGAGGCTCTCAAAGCAAACAAGAGAGTAAGACTAAAGAACGTAGGAATTTTTGCTGATGGTGTTGCAGTAGAACAAGTTGGTAAAAACAACTTCGATGTTATTAAAGAATGCATAGATGGAGTTATAACTGTAAGCATTGATGAGGTATGTGCTGCAGTTAAAGATCTCTTTGAGGATACAAGAGTTATGTCTGAACCAGCTGGCGCGGTAGCGTTAGCAGGACTAAAGAAATACTCATCAAAAAAGAAAAAGAACCTGCTAGCAATTAGTAGCGGAGCTAATCTAAATTTTGATAGATTAAGTTATATTGTTGAAAGGTCAGAACTTGGAGAGGACAAAGAAAAGATTCTTAGTATACAAATTCCTGAAAAAGCCGGAAGTTTTTTAAAACTATCAAAGATATTCTCTAATTCTCAGATTACCGAGTTTAATTACAGGCTTTCTGATCCAAATGATGCACATGTACTGGTTGGAGTAAAAACTAAGTCGGCTAAAAATTTTATGTCACTGAAAAATAGATTGTCTAAAAACCACTATTCTTTCAAAGATCTTACAAAAAATGAGATTTCAAATGATCATTTACGACATATGGTTGGTGGAAGAAGTCCAACTGCGAAAACTGAAAGAGTTTTTAGGATGGAGTTTCCTGAAAGACCAGGAGCTTTGCTAGATTTCTTAGAAAAATTAGGTAATAAATGGAATATAACGCTTTTTCATTATAGGAATTTGGGTTCTGCTTTTGGGAAAGTCTTGGTAGGTATCGAAGATACCTCAAAGAATAAAGAGCTACTTCAAAGATATTTAAATAGGACTGGATACACTTTCATAGAAGAGACTTCAAATATAGCTTACAAACATTTTCTTGAGTAAATGAGTATTAGAGAATTCAAGGTTTCAGTAGATGAATCCAAAATAGATGATCTTTATAAAAGGATAGACCTTACCAGATGGCCTGATGAGGTAAATGATGAGATCTGGACTCTTGGAACCAAAAAAAGTTTTTTAAAAGATGCAGTCCAGTATTGGAGAAATGACTTTGATTGGAAGATACACGAGAAAGAAATAAATGATTTTGGAAGTTATAAATTTAAGACAAAGGATGATCTAGAGATACACTTTATTCACTCAAAATCAGATTCTGAAAATTCAATACCAATCTTAATAACTCATGGATGGCCTGGAAGCGTTCAGGAATTCTTCAAAATTATTCCTTTACTAAACAAGGATATAGATGGTCTAAGCTTTGATGTTATCTGTCCATCTATGCCAGGGTATGGTTTTTCAGATAAACCAAGTCAAAAAGGATATGACTCAAAAAAAATAGCTGAAATTAATCACGAGCTTATGACAGCTCTTGGATATAAAAAGTATGTAGTCCAAGGGGGTGATTGGGGTTCAACAGTAAGTAAATGGTCTGCTGAGCTTTTTCCTAATGAAGTGCTAGGCCTGCATTTAAATTTAGTTATTGCTTTTCCACCTGAAAAAGAAGATCCCATGGAGGGAGTTACGGATCAGGAAAAGGTTTTGCTTGGAAGATATGCTAAATACTTAGAATTAGGAAGTGGATATTTTGAGATACAGAGAACCAAACCACAAACTCTCGGCTACTCACTTAATGACTCTCCTGTTGGTTTAGCAGGATGGATTATTGAGAAGTTTCATTCTTGGACTGATGATGAAAGAGATAAACTAATCGTAAGACTAGATGATGTACTTTCTATAGTTTCTTTATATTGGTTTTCAGAATCAATAACCTCTTCAATGAGACTTTATAATGAGAATGGAAGGGAAGGCTTTTCAAAATCAAAAGTTGAAGTTCCAACTGGCTGTGCGCTTTTTAAAAATGAGATCATGCTTCCGCCCAAGGTCTGGGCAGAAGAAATATATAATCTTATCCATTGGGAGCATTACGATGGAGGTCATTTCGCAGCTCTTGAAAAGCCTGAGACTTTAGAAAAAGATATAAGACTTTTTGTTCAAAAGCTTAAAATTTAAATCTAACCTTTAAAGTAAAAACTTCATTTGAAGGATTTTCCCAAGAATCTTGATATAGATCTTCATAAGTGAATGTATCAGTATCGTCATAAAAACTATATCCCCTTGTGTAAACTAAATAAAAATAGGAAAGAGGTGATATTTCATAACGATATCTCATCTGAAGAGAGTTTTCAGAAACATAAAAAGGATCAATCAAATAATCAGATTCACTTAACTCCCCTGAAAGAGAGCTTATTAATGGAGTTGGATCTTCGGCTTTAATCATGACCGATTGATTTTTAAGTCTAAATTCATGTCTTGTACCCTGAAAAAAAGTTATACCAAAATTAATATTTCTTCTTTTCTTAGTGAATGATCCCAGTCTATTGGTATCAATCCACTTCAACCACTCTTCTTCTTTTGAATCATCCACGCCAAAACTAAACTGGAGCTGATCATTTGGAAAATAATTTATATTAAACCTCTTACTTTTATTATTTCTTCCATCAGAATCCCAGGAAGAATATGGAGAATATTTATTAAATCCAAAACCTCCACCAAAAGAGAATTTTTTATATTTAGGCGATCCAAAACCGGCATTAAAACTGACCTCATCCATAACTTGGATATAGGGAGAGCCTATATATTTTCTTGTAATATTGGTGTCTTTTCCTTCAGTTTTTGCAGACATAGATAAATCAAGATTGAAATTCGATTTAAAAGATAACTCGGTCTTAGTCCACACCCCTTTTGGAGATTTTTTCCCATCGGTTGTCATTGTTTGGAAAATAGAGATATGACTGTCTCTACTCCTAAGCAATGATTCCTTTGGATATGAGTTTCTGTCAAACTCAAATCTATTATAAAACTTGATTTGGTCATTTCTCTGAAGATAGCCCATATCATTCAAATCAAGGTCTTTATCGAAATAGTGAAAGCCTACAGTATTTTCATATTTATCATTTGGAATATATTTAATATCAAACCTAAGCCCATGGCCTGTAGAGTTTTCTTTTCTAGAGTTTAATAAGTAACCAGAAATCTGTGTATTCTTTACTGCTGTATTCTCTATATCAAGAGAATATACATCTGAACTCTCATTAAAAAAATTACTCTTAGTTTTTGTTGCTAAAAAACCAACTTTATTTTGGGGGCTATTTGATCTAACCCGAAATGCAAAATAATCTCTTCCTTTTGAGAAATTTTCATCACTCTCACTTGCAGCTAAGAATCCTAAATCAACTTTTTCTTTTTGAATGGTGTGTCTCAAAGCAAGGTCCAAATCAGAATATTCTTTTCTATTATTTTCGCAGATATCAGATTGTTCAAAACGACTACAATCATAATCAGGTCTTCCCCCTATTCTTCTCGTATTAATGACGTAAAAATCATCTCTTCCACCTTTGACTTCAAACAAGGAATGATTCTCGGTAAAGAACGCTCTTTTTTCAGAGAAAAAAGTCTCAATTGCACTGAAATTAACTACAACTTGATCCGTTTCAACCTGACCAAAGTCTGGATTAATAGCTATGTTAGTTTGGCTTCCATCACCATGATTCAAAAAAATGTCTATTCCAGCTTTTTGAATTGATTCATTTGTTACAGTGTCTTCTGCAACAGTTAGATAAGGGAAGTAACTATATTTTTTGGATTCATAATTATCAATTATTAGATCTTCAAGATCATAGATAAAAGTTTCTCTTTCCCAATTTGTTTTTGTTGAACCAAAACCATATTCATCATTGGCTAACCATCGAAACGCAATAAATTTTATATTTCTTTTTGACCCTTCTACTTTTTGCATTGGCACTACTGTCCAAGGTATAAAAAACTCAGAGCTCCAAAAATTATTTCCTTTAAATGTCTTAGCTATCCAATCACCATCCCAATCTTTGCTCTCACTATTACCATTTGTGTATGTTGCATCTGCAAGGGAACCGCCAAGCGAAACAGTGAATCCATATGCAACTTTTGAATTGCCATCAAAATCAATTGTGATTGAATTTTTATCTCCTCTATCATCCCAGTCATCACGGATATGGTTGAAAGACCTTATAGTTTCATTATCCTGCTCATTTATAAAACCTATATAAATTCCATCTTGATTGGTAAAGATTCTTACATTAGTTTGATATTTAGGATCCTCAAAATTATATGGGACTATGGTTGTGAACTCTGATATCTGTTGAGCATTATCCCACTCTTCCTCATCAAGGACGCCATCAATATCAATTGCATTAACATAAGTTATGCAAAAAAAAGTTAATAAAAATAATCTTAAAATTTTAAAACTCCCTTTTCAGTTATAACTGAGTCATATTTAAGGTCATGGCCTTCTGCAAAACTGACTTCTAAAATTTGAAATGCATAACCCGTACCTATTATAAATGGTTTTCTGCTCAACTCACTCCCCTGATTAAAGAACCTGTCGTAGTATCCCCCTCCATATCCAAGCCTAAATCCATTTATATCAATACCCACTAACGGCAATACTGCAAGGTCGATTTCATTTAATTCAACAGTATCTGAGTCATTACTCTCCTTGATGCCAAATTTATTTTTTGAATGACTAGAATTTTTCCTTAATCTGTTAATTATCATTTTCTCTTTTGATATAACTTTTGGGATATAAACTTCAATATCTTTTTGCCACGCTAATTCGATAGTTTCTTTAATTGAAGGCTCATTATCGATAGATTGATACAGAAGAATTCTTTTTAAATCTCTGTTTTGTATTTCATTAGCTAAATGAGTATTAATTTCACATGAGAGTGGCTTTAGTACTTTCTCGGGAAGAGATCGCCTCCGTTTTAAAAGTGATCTTCGAATATCTTCTTTCACAGCATTCAGTACGGAGGCATAGAACCGATTCACCGTCACATATAATCCCCGAACCCTTTGTCCAGGTGGTGAATATCATGCTAAATCAGGCTTCTCTTAAAAAAAGGTACTGCACAACATTAACAGAGGAAAATCACCTTATTAAAAATTATAGGTTCAAAAAATAACTTATATATAAACGAATGAACCAGTACGGACTTAGTATAAGTTATTTATTAATTATCGAGAACTATGTTTTTAAAGCTTTATCAACTTTTTCTAAAAGAAGGTCTAAACCTTCAATATTTATAGACTCACCTGAAGGGTTAAGACATTTATTTGCAAGATTCAGTCCAGCAAGGATTAAAGCATTTTCTTTATCTGAAATCCCATTTAGCTCTTCATTAAGAAGCTCAGCTGCAGACAAGAGAGCATCCTTCTCATCAGAGGGGCATGCAAGAGTTATATCTCTTCCAAAGACTCTTAGGGAAATTCTTTCAATTTCAGCCATTATTCTCTGAAGCAATTTTTTTTAAATCAAATTCTAAATCTTTTATTTTCTTGAGATTAAGAGTTTTGTTTTTCTTCCAATCTCTTTCTCTTTTAACATATCCGTCGATAATACCTTTTTGCTCACTAAATTTTTTAAGAAGAACATCAACTTTTTTATTGAGTTCTTCTAAAACATTCTTATCTAGATCTTTGGCCATAAACTAGATTAATTCTAGCTTATAAAATTGGGAACTTCCAAATAAGAGAGTAAAATAAAGATATGAAGATTTACGAGGAAAGAAGACTAAAATTAACAGAAAATCTCGGTGGAGATATTGCTGTAATTATTCCTGGATCAGTTTTAGCAAACAGAAGTAACGATACCGCTTATCCATTTAGGCAGGATAGCAATTTTTACTATTTAAGTGGATTTAATGAACCAGATTCAACATTGATGATTATTAGAAAATCTGGAAAGACTAATTCTATTGGTTTTGTTCCCAAAAAAGACAAACTAAAAGAAATTTGGGACGGCTTTAGGTATGGCCCTGAGGGCATGAAGTCAGATTTCGGTTTTAATGATGCATTCAATAATGATGAGATAGATGAACTTTTACCAGACTTATTGGATGGCGTGAGCTGTGTATATTATCCATTTGGCAAGGTTGACGGCTTTGATCAAAAGGTAATTAATTGGACTAAAAAAGCTAACAGCAAAGATCGCCACTCAAAAAAAATGGAGATTGCAGATATCTCAAAGATTATTGGCAATAAAAGACTTATAAAAGATAGCTCTGAGATAAATATTATTGAGAAAGCATGCAAAATCTCTGCAAATGCCCACTTGGAAGCAATGAAGTTCGTTAAACCTGGTATGAATGAAGCTGAAGTTGAAGCTTTTTACCTGTATGAGTTTGCTAAAAATGGTGGAAGATTTCCAGCCTATAATCCAATAGTTGCATCAGGAGAAAATGCATGTGTTTTACATTATGTTGAAAATAATCAAGTAATCAATGATGGTGATTTACTCCTCATTGATGCAGGCTGCGAATATGAGATGTATGCTTCCGATATAACAAGAACATTCCCAGCAAATGGTAAGTTCAGTGATGAACAGCTTCAGATTTATAAAATTGTGCTTGAAGCACAAAAAGCATCAGTTGATGCTGTCAGTAAGGGTAATGGAGTTATGGACCCTCAAACAATTTCTGAAAAAGTTATAACTGAGGGTCTAATAGACCTTGGGATAATCAAAGGGAATCTTGAAGAAGAGCATGAAAAAGGATCATTTAAAGATTTTTATATGCATAAAATTGGCCACTGGATGGGAATGGATGTCCATGACGTAGGTGATTATATGCACGAAGGAGAATACATTAAGTTTGATGAAGGAATGATTACAACAATCGAGCCAGGTATTTATATAAGTTCCACTTCAGACGTTGACGATAAGTGGAAGGGCATAGGTATTAGAATCGAAGATGATGTTTTGGTTACTAAAGATGGCAATAAGAATTTAACCGACACTGTCCCAACCGATCCTGCTGAAATTGAATCCTTGATGCAAGAATCTTAATGCAACAACCAATTGTAATATCTGGAGCTGGGATCCTAGGGTGTTATATTTCCTGCGCCTTAAGCCTTCAAGGCATCGACTCTATAGTATTAGAAAAAAAAGATGACGAGATTGAAGATTCCGTTAGGACTATCACATTAAATCCATTCTCAAAAAATCTTTTAGATAAGATAGGAGTTGAAAATGATTACTCGATGATCAGCGAAATGGAAGTCAAAGACTTTGATGGTACTGGGAAAATAGTCTTTAAAAGCAGTGAGATAGGTATGGATCATCTCGCCTTTGTATCAGATTTTGCTACTCTTTTAAGGTCTGTTCGAAAAAAGGCAAGTGAAAAAATCTTATATAAAGAGGAAATTATTAAGATTGATAATAAAGGCGACTTTCATGAAGTAACTTTATCAAGCGGAAAGATCATTAAAACAAATCTTATAATTTCTTCAGAAGGTAAAAATTCGAAGTTAGCGAATAAAATTCCTAAATCAGATAAGGATTACTTTCAAACAGCTTTAACTTTCTTAGCTTCTGCTGATAAAGATATGGACACGAGCGCTTTTCAGATTTTCTCAGACAGTGGCATTTGTGCTTTTATGCCAACAAGACAAAAAGGCGAGGGGCTTGTTACCGTTGTTTGGTCAGTATCAGATGATCTTATCGAAAATGGATATGAATATTTTATTAAGGAAAATCTTGAAAAAATTTCTAGAAAAATAGGAAATAGATTTCAGATTAGATCTAAAGTTCAAAGCTTTAAATTATCATCTCATAATAGGTCAAGCTATATAGATTTTCCGGTTGTGCTTGTTGGTGATTCTGCTCATTCTATCCATCCCCTTGCTGGTCAGGGGATAAACCTTGGTTTTGAGGATGCAAACTCCTTAGTTAAGAAAATTATAAAAACTAATCAATCAGATGTTCTGAATCTTAGAGACAATTTAAATGACTACTCAAATGAGAGAAGACTGCAAAATGAAATTATGCTAAAAACTATGGATGGATTTGTAGCATTATTTAACGAAAGAAATCCATATATAAGGTTTTTAAGAAATTTTGGATTAAATGCTTTTAATCAGTCTAAATTTCTAAAATCTTTTTTTGTTAAAGCTGCTTCTGGCCCAATAAAGTAATATACCATCCTTGTTTAAATGATAATGATTATCATTTAGAATGGATGCATGAAAAATTATATTCTAGCTTTAACTATATTTTTGTCATCATGCTCCTTTGAGCAAGTCAATGATGATGAGATTGTTATTTACACTTCTCGTCAGCCGCAGTTGATAGAAAATCTCTTAAATGTTTTTACTGAAGAAACAGGAATCCAGGTAACTATTTTATCAGGAGATGCACAGCAGTTAATGGAAAGGATTGCAGTAGAGGGATCAGGTACAGATGCAGATATATTTATGACCGTGGATGCAGGAGTCTTGTGGCAAGCTGCAGATAAGGGAATATTTGATCCTGTTGAATCAGAAGCTCTTTCTTCAAGGATACCTCAACATCTTAGAGATATTGATAATCAATGGTTTGGCTTCTCTAAAAGGGCGAGAACAATAGTTTATTCAAAGATAGATGTAGATCCAGAAGATTTAAGTACTTACGAAGCACTAGCAACAAAGGAGTTTAAGGGCAAACTATGCTTAAGAACTTCAAAAAAAGTCTATAACAGATCATTAATTGCAAGCATGATTGAAGCAAATGGATCTGAAAGGACTGAAAGGGTAGTAAAAGGCTGGGTTAACAATCTGGCTGAACCAGTTTTCTCTAGCGACACTAATGTTCTAAAAGCAGTTGAGGCTGGAAATTGCAGCCTAACTGTTGTGAACACCTATTATCTAGCAAGGCTCATTGAAAGCAATTCAGTAGAAAATCTTGGAATTTTTTGGGCAAATCAAGAAGATAGAGGCGTGCATGTGAATATCTCAGGAGCAGGCCTTGTCAAATGGTCCAACAACAAGAGTTCTTCAATTAAATTGCTCGAATGGCTTTCATCAGATACAGCCCAGGAGATGTATGCAAAAGCAAACAAAGAATATCCAACTGTTGATGGAATTCCTCTTCATCCTGTAATAGAGGCTTGGGGTGATTTTAAGGAAGATCTTATTCAGGTTGATAAGCTTGGATCAATGCAAAGTGATGCAGTCTTTATTGCGCAAACAGCAGGATATAATTAATTTAGACTTTAATACCGCGAGATCTAATATCTTTTAAGACTTCTTCGATACCTTTCTTATCAATAACTCTCATGCCTTTTGCAGACACTTTGAGAGTAACAAAACGATTTTCGGATTCCACCCAAAATCTATGACTATGAAGGTTTGGAAAAAACTTTCGCTTAACTCTATTTTTTGCATGAGAAACATGATTCCCAGCTTGAGGTGACTTACCAGTTACTTGACAAACTTTGCTCATGATTTCTTACCAAATCTTTTTTCAAATTTCTGCACTCTTCCACCAGTATCAAGGATTTTTTGTTTGCCAGTATAAAAAGGATGCGAAGCAGAAGATACATCCAAAGGATAATATGGATATGTCTTTCCATCCTCCCACTCTTTTGTTTTGTCAGTTTTTAGGGTTGAGCTAATTAAAAAATACTCATCCACACTAATATCATGGAAAAGAACTTCACGGTATTCAGGATGTATGCCTTTTTTCATAATAAAACCAAATTAGGGTGTATGCCCTTTTTCATAATAAAATCTTAATTTAGGCTGAGAACTATACCAAATAAGGAAATCTTTACAATAAATTATGGAAAAATTTTACTATTCAGTTTCAATACCAGTTCCTGTAAGAAAAGATTTTACGTATTCTAGTGATGAAAAGATTCAGGCCGGATCGAGGGTAAAGGTTTCATTCAATAAGAGGGAGGTAGTTGGAGTAGTCTGCAGACAAACGTCAAAACCAGCTTTCAAAACCACAAAAATTGAAAAGTTGTTAGATGAAAAGCCAACTTTTGATGCTTTGGCGTTAAAAACTCTTAATTGGGTTTCAGATTTTTATATATATTCACGAGGTGAAGTTTTTTCTAACTTTTTACCTCCAAAGCTAAGAAAAGATTTTTATTACGATAGTCCTGAAATAAAATTCAATGAGTATGAAGTAAATGATGATGACAAAAGATTTTCTCTTACATCTCACCAACAAAGAGCATTTAAATTTTTAAGTAAATTAGATGGTTTTGATCCATGCGTATTCCATGGAGTTACAAGCTCTGGAAAAACTGAGGTTTATATGAGACTTGTTGAAGAGGCACTTAAGAAAGGTGGATCATGCTTATTACTAATTCCTGAGATAAGTCTGACGCCTCAATTAGAGCAAAGATTTAAAAAAAGGTTTGGAGAAAACATAGGCACATATCATTCAAAGAAAACCTCTAAAGAGAGATTTGAAACATGGAAAAAGTCTAAGTCTGGAGAACTAAGAGTTTTAATAGGAACACGATCCTCCCTTTTTGTCCCACTCCAAAAACTTTCTTTGATAATCATTGATGAGGAACATGATGCATCTTTTAAGCAGCAGGAAGGTTTAAAGTTTTCTGCTAAAGATGTTGCGATTAAAATGGCGCAAGATAGAAAAATCCCGATTATTCTTGCATCAGCTACTCCCTCGCTGAAGATGCTGCATTTAGTCGATAAAGGAAAGTATAAATTTTTCTCTATTCCAAAAAGAGTCAATGACAAAAACCCTCCTAAGTTCTCAATATTAAATTCTCACTTTTTAGATAGAAAATCAGGAATAGATACCAACCTACTATCTTTAATTGATAAGACAATATCAAAAGATAAGAAAGTATTAATATTTATAAATAGAAGAGGGTATTCACCAGTATTCAAGTGCACAGATTGTAATTGGACCGCTATGTGTAGTTCATGCAACTCACGTCTTGTGTATCATAAAGATAGTGCCAGACTAAGATGTCACAGATGTGATACATCCTTTGGAGTACCGCATAGCTGTCCGGAATGTGAGAGCACCAAACTTACTTCAGAGGGTGTAGGAACTCAACAAATAGAATCTTTTTTGTGTGAAGAGTTTCCAAGTGTCCCTATGGTAAGGCTTGATCTAGACTCAACAAGAAAAAAAGGTTCCCTAGAAAAATTATTATCAGAAATTAGCGATACAAAAAAAGCTTTCTTAATTGGTACCCAAATGATTGCTAAAGGCCATGATTTTTCAGACGTAGAGCTAGGAATTGTTATAGATGCAGATTTAGGCCTAGTAAGCCATGAAGTGAATGCAGTTGAGAAACTTTCACAACTTTTAATTCAAGTCACCGGAAGAGTTGGAAGATCAGGAAAGTCTAAAATAATAGTCCAATCTAATCTTTTAGATAATGAATATTTAAATATCTTAAGTAGCGGAGACTACTTAGGGTTTTCTAAACATTTGCTTAAAGAATATGAAGCAGCAAATCTTCCGCCATTTTCATCTCTTGCAATTTTACGAGCTTCATCACCAAATAAAACCAGTAATGTTAATTTCTTAAACAAGGCTCGTAAGTATTTAGAAAAAGAAACAAATTGTGAATGTATTGGACCGCTTCCAGATATTATCTCAAAAATAAGAGGGAATTTTAGACACTCTCTATTACTAAAAGCAAAAACTCTGCCAACACTTCATAAAAACACTAAAAATTTAGTTGAAGGATACATAGAAAAACAAAAAAGACTCAAAGTGAGATGGTCTGTGGACTTTAATCCAATCGATTATCAATAGTTTAAATCTTGATCTTAATTCGTTGCCCAGGAAAGATGGCCTCATCTCTAATCAAATTAGTGTTAATTATGTCCATAACAGGCACTCCAAAACGAATGGCAATTTCTGACAGAACATCACCTCTTTGGACTGTGTAGGTTAAGTAACCCTCAGCATCATAAATAAAAAAATCGTCCTCAAGGTTTTCCTTAAAATAATTATTTATACCCAGAAAAAGTGATCTTGCGATCATTCTTCTACCAGGCTTTCCTTGAAGCCTTTCCGCATCTTCCGAATTAGATATGAAGCCAGATTCAATTAGAACTGAGGGTACATCCAAAGATTTAAGAACTCTAAAGTCTGCATATTCAACTCTTTTTTTATGAAGATGTGTATAAGGATCACGCTTGAGCTGATCTAATATCTTTTTGCCAAGTTGAAGACTTTTTTCCTTCTTCTTTTCATACATCATGGGATATTTCGATCTCGCTAAATCTTCATCAAAATCAAACTCATCAACTCGAACAGAACTCACTTTCTTAGAGAGACTTTTTGCTGAATTACTGGAAGCTTCTTCAGACCAAATGTATATAGCAGCTCCTTTAACAGAAGGAAGACTAAAAGCATCTGCATGGATTGAAACAAAAATATCTCCACTATTTTGCCTCGCTTTTTGATATCTTTGATCTAAATAAATAAATGAATCATCTTCTCTTATCAGCACTGGTTTATACCCGTCGGTATCTTCGAGTGTTCTAAATAATTCATTTGCAATTAATAGGGTTATGTCTTTCTCCATCACATTATGAGATTTTGCAATTGCTCCAGGATCTCTACCGCCATGGCCAGCATCAATCATCACAATTGCCTCTCTAGTCATTTTCTTGATCTCTTTATTGTGATCCAGTGATAACAAGACTTTAATGCCATTTTCTGTTTTGATTTGTTGTGGCTTTTGCCATGAGATAGGATCATAGAAAAATATTTCAATTATTGAATTATTGTCTGAAGAGTAAGACTTAATATTTTTAATCGGGTAGTTTTGCTTTAGATCAAAATCTTCTTTCAGTGAAGTTTCCTTAAACTCTAGAGAGATGCTGAAAGGAGAGTTAGAAGATTGAGCAACTATAAGAGCAGTTTTTTCCAAGGAAAATTCTAGATTGTAAGATTTGTTTTTTTCACCAATTCCCACAAAGTCTAATTGATTAGAAAAGATTGCTTGATGTAATGAAAAAATTAGGATTGCAACTAGGTTCCTTTTCATTTATTTACTAATTTATTTTCTAACAATGCTTCTCTTCCTTCATCTTTATAGCTCAAGCTAACTTTCAAATCAAAGGTTCTTGAGTCACCGATGATTTCTGGCCATTCAATGATGATAACTTTAACTTTTTCTGATGGTCTATCAAGATCTAAAATTTGTATCTCAGAGGCATCAGTGAGCCTATATAAATCAATATGTAAAAACAAAATATTCTCAGTCTCATATTCATCACATAATGTATATGTTGGGCTTTTTACGATTCCATGCCAGCCCAAGGAGTTTAAAATTGATTTTGTAAGAAATGTTTTACCAGCTCCAAGTTCTCCAACTAAATGAATTTCAAAAACATTATTTTTTGAGTCTGAAATAAGTTTTGAAATCTCGATCCCAAAATCAGCAGTTGCATCCGGATCCTTCAAAAAGATATTCATAACATCTCCTCATTAATAATTTTAATTAGCTTGGTTGCAGTTAATCCTCTTATCCTCTTATTTCTAGAAAATTTATCACCTGCTGCACCATGAATAGCAACGGAGAATTTAGCTGCATCTGTCTTGCTTAGACCTTGTGCCAAAAAAGAGCCAATTAGGCCAGCAAGGACATCTCCTGTTCCTGCAGTTGAAAGAGCAGGACCCCCATCAGTACACTGATATGCTTCCCCATCAAATACTATAGTTTGATAACCTTTTAAGATGATTAAACAGTTGTATTTTTTATAGAGTTCTTCTGCAGCTTCTAATCTATTTTTCTGCAACTCTTCAATTGAGCAATCGAGTAACATCGCAGCCTCTCCAGGATGTGGAGTGATAATTGCATTCGGAGGACAGCCAAACTCTTTAATGTAGTAAAGCCCCCCAGCATCAATAATAATATTAGTATTTTCATTTCTTTCAGCACTAGTAAGAAAAAGTTCACAAAGTTGTTCAGACCATACGGATTTCCTTAAGCCAGGACCAATTAAGAGATTTTTTTGATCTTTCAAAAAGCCTTCTGCATCTTGACGACCATCAACACCTAAAGCTATGACTTCAGGATTTCTCGATAAAGAAGATTGAATATGTTCTTTTTTTGTAATTAGAGTAACAAGACCGCAACCTGACATGATGGCAGCTTCAGATGCAATTATGCCAGCACCGCCATAACCAGTATCACCACTCGCTATCAAAAGATGGCCGAAGCTTCCTTTATGAGTATCTAAAATACCTTGATCCAAGGAAACATCTAAATTCTCAAGGCAAAAATCTTGCATAATTAATTTTTGAAACTAACTAATCTATCAAGTGAGAAAGAGCCAACCCAAACAGAATCTCCATCAGGCAGTGCCACTGTAGGAAATGCAGCCTTATTTTCATTAAAAGTGTAAATATTTATTGGCATAAGATCTTTGGTGCTAAGTTCAATAACCTTAAATGGCAGTGAGCAGATCATATGATCTTTTTCGATACCCTTTAAAGTATATCCATCACATTTAGCTATAACATCAAATGTTTCATGATTTAAGCTTGTCACCCAAATTGAACTTTCATCAATAACTAAGTTATCTGGACCATTGATACCAAAACTAAAAACTTCTTCTTTTTTGGTTAGATCATATGCTTTTACTGTGTCGCTTAAATTATTTGCAACATAAAGAATATTATCTTTTTTCGCAATTCCATTAGGCTGACCACTATTTGTAAAAGAAAGCTCCTCAAACTTAAACTTATTCCAAAATAAAACTACTCCAGTAGGGTATTTAAATGTAGCTGCGCTCAGCAACTGATTTATAGAAGTATCTCTAGGATACATATGGGTTGTGAAGAATGATCCGCTGCTTTCAATCGTAATATCATTTATATAATACTTTTTAGGAATAGAGACACATCCTCTCCAAATCAAAGACCAGTCTTTATCAAAAACTAACTCAAAGAACTCTACTGACTCCTGTGGGTAGTGATTAACTACCGCAAGCTGGTAACTACCATCATATCTTTTATTAAGATCAATACCATGAGGGCCAAAACGTAAGTCTTTTCTTTGACACTTTGGATCGCCCCAAACATTTGAACCCAATGTAATATCTAAGTCTTCTCTCATTTTTGTATTTAAATTAAAGAGAGCAAGGCCTCCTTCTTTTGATTCCTCATATGGCTTTATTCCTCCAAACTCGCTAACAATAAAGTATTTTTCATCTGGCGTTTTTAAAATATCTTCAGGATTTGAGACCACACAATAAACTTCTAACTTTGATCCATTTGAGCAATCTGAAATATCTTCTATTGGCCCAACATAATCTCGACTTACTGTAAGTACTGTTAGACAAATCGTAACTAAAAATGCAAAAACATTTATTACTTTTCCCATATCTATCATCTTTTCGAAAGTACCAACTAAAAACTTTCTAAAAAATATAAAAAATAACCCTCTCAAGAAGAAACCGAATCCAAATAGAAAGGAAATTATGCTCCACATCCTGTAATGCCAATTATCGATATTAAGAATAAAAATTAATAATGCTAAGCCTGGAATGCCTATTGCTAGACCAACTCTTTTGGAAAGCCCATCGTCATTAGCAATCTTTAAAAAGAAGGTAATCATAGCTTTACTAAAAAATAGAGCAGATAGACCCAAAGTTAAGAAAATTAATGCGAAGAAGTAATTTAGAGCCATTTACCTAGAGTTTCTTTGATAATCTTAACAACCTCTTTTGGAGCATCTATAGGAACGTGATGAGCTGCATTATCAATTGTAATGAATTCCATATTTTCTTTAAATGTTGAATGCATATACTCCAAAATCTTAGAACCCATAAGCAAGCTTTTTCCACCAGCGATAAAGAGAGAAGGACATTTAAATATATATTCATATCCTTTGGGCCTTCCTAATTTATAGAAAAGACTATCATCAAACTTCCATCTCCAACCTTCATTAGTTTCTTTTACTGAATACTCAGCAACATATCTTAAATACCAATCATTCTCACATTCTTGTTTAGGCATGAGTCTGAATCTTCCTAGTATTGTTTCTTTGTCTGGATAGTATTTGATCAACCTAAGCGGGCCAGAGCCAACATGCTTATCATATTCATAGTCCGGAGGCCTAACAGGTGTATCAATCATAATGATCCCGGAGATCTTTGATGGCTTTTCGGTAGCCACAAAACCAGCAATATGACCACCAAGAGAGTGCCCAACGAGAAAGACGTTATCTGAAATATTTTCTTGATCCAGAATCGATAAAATGCTTTCACCAAAAACCTCATAGCTATATTCGTCTCTGTGGTCAGAATCTCCCATTCCGGGTAAGTCAGGTGCAATAACTCTATATTCATCTGAAATAAACGGCGCTATTGGATCCCACCAACTCTTAGAAGCACCAGTTCCATGGATTAACACAATAGTCTTATTATTTGTGTTCTTGCCCCAACATTTATAACTTACGTTCCCAAGTTCTGTTTTCAACACTTTTACCTCTGATTCTGAAGCAATTGCGTCTAAAAACCACTCAGGAGCATTGGATATATCTTTTTTAAGATTGTCAGTAATGTTCATTGAGGCTATTCTAATCTAGAAACAAAAATTTTTCTTAAATAATGAGTTTAATTCCTGCAGCAACAGTTCTTTTATTAAGACAAAGCAATAATGACATGGAGGTTTTACTTGTAGAGCGTTCGAGTAACTCAGCCTTTGGGGATTTGTATGTATTTCCAGGCGGTAAAGTAGATTCCGAAGATGATTTTTCAGATAAGCTTAGCTCCCACTCTGATTTAAATGATGTAGATTGTTCAAAATTACTTGATGTGGAGGGTGGTGGTGCATCTTTTTGGGTTGCTTGTATTAGAGAATGCTTCGAAGAGGTGGGAGTACTTTTGGCAAGAAATAAAGATGGATCAATGATCGATTTAAATAATAAGGATAAGGATAGGTTTGTTGACTATAGAGAAAGATTAATCTCTAACAAGATTTCTTTTTTAGAGATTTGTGAACGGGAAAATCTTTTTTTTGAAACAACCAATATTGTTCCTTTCTCTCATTGGATAACTCCAGATATAGAAACAAAGAGATTTGATACAAGATTCTTTGCCGCTGAAATGCCAAAAGATCAACCAACCTTACATGACGGGAATGAGCTTACAAATAGTTTGTGGATTACTCCAAAAGAGGCAATTAAAAAAGCATGGAATGGTGAGATAAAGATGATCTTGCCAACTTCAAAGAATTTAGAGCAAACCTTTGATTTTAATTCTACAAATGAATTAATATCTTTTTATAAAGATAAGGGATCTTCAGAGATCAAATCAATTTTGCCTAAATTTAAGAAAGTTGATGGCAAGTGGGAAGGTCGATTGCCAGGTGATGAGGGGTATGAAGATTTTTAGCAATGGAAAGAGATAATTTATTAAAGAAAATAACTTCACCAAATGGGGGTATTTTTACTGGCGCAGGGACAAACTCTTACCTTATTGGCGAAAAGGATATAACTTTAGTAGATCCTGGCCCAAATATACCAAGTCATTTGGATAAGCTCGTTGAGATAGCAGATAGCAACATTAAAAGGATTCTTGTAACTCATACTCATATGGATCACTCGCCAGGAGCTAAACCTCTTGCTGAACGTCTATCTATTCCTTGCTACGGAAAATTGGTTGAGAATGATTTCTCAATTCAAGACGAATCTTTTAAACCAGATTTTATATTGTCAGAAGATGAGCATATAAAAACTGAAGAATATACGATTAAGCCAATACATACACCTGGTCACGCATCTAACCATTATTGTTTTTTAATTGATGAAATTAAATGCTTACTGAGCGGTGATCATATTATGGATGGATCTACTGTTGTTATTGCTCCAAAAGACGGCAACATGAATGAATATATTTCTTCGCTTAAAAAGCTGAATGATTTTTCTTTTGATTCAATAGCACCTGGTCATGGCAACTACATTGATAATCCATTTGAAATTATTGAGTGGACAATTCAACACAGGCTAGAAAGAGAAGAAAAGGTTTACAAGAAGCTTTCTAAGCTTGGAGCTGTTGGGATTAATCGTCTGTTAATCTCAGTTTATAACGATGTCAATCCAAAACTACTTCCTATTGCAAAATGGAGCCTTGAAGCACATTTGATAAAACTTATTGAGGACGAAAGAGTTGTTCTGGAAAAGGGAAAATATAGATCTCTAGAAGACTAAGAGCATTTGTAATATCTTTTTGAATCTCCTCCAATATCAGGCTCACACTTAATTTTTAACTCATCATCGTTTTCTTCAAGCTTAATTTCTTCTTCTTTTTTTGGTACTAATTTGAGCTGATTTTCTTTATTTAATCTTTCTTCTTCATTTTGAGCTTCAATAGAAGCACTTGTTCTATCGACGCAATCAAAGTAATCATCTCTATTGAGGTATTCATACTTATCTTGTCTTGACATCATCCTTGGCCCATTATCTGGATTTTGCATGCACGATGTTTGCACATAGCCTATTTTGCTCTCGCCAACGACATCTGAAAGAGGATCATTATTGGGAATTGAAGAGCAAGAAAAAAGAAATATTATCGACAAAGAGAAAATGATAGCTAATTTACTCATAGGCTTTTTTTATTCTCAATAAGATCAGAAACTACTGAAGGCTCAGCAAGAGTCGTTGTATCACCTAAGTTTTCAAAATCACCTTCAGCAACTTTACGTAAAATTCTTCTCATAATTTTCCCTGATCTAGTTTTTGGGAGACCGGGAGCATTCTGAATTAAGTCAGGTTTTGCAATAGGACCAATTTCTTTACCAACAAAATTTCTTAATTCTGTTGATAATTCATCTGAAAATTTTTCATCTACCATTAAAGTAACAAAAGCATATATCCCTTGCCCTTTTATTGGATGTTCGAAGCCTACTACAGCAGCTTCAGCCACAACTGGATGAAGAACAAGGGCACTTTCAACTTCAGCAGTCCCAAGTCTATGCCCAGAAACATTAAGAACATCATCAACTCTTCCAGTAATCCAGAAGTAACCATCTTCATCTCTTTTTGCACCATCGCCTGTAAAGTAAATATTGCTATAAGTTGAAAAATAAGTATCAATCATTCTTTGATGATCGTTATAAACACTTCTAATTTGACTTGGCCATGAAGATTCAATTACCAGATTACCCGAAGCTTCTCCTGATTGCTTAATACCATTTTCATCGAACAACTCAGGCCTTACTCCAAAAAATGGTAATGTTGCAGAGCCTGGTTTTGTTGGTGTAATGCCTGCAATGGGAGAGATAAGAACTGAACCAGTTTCTGTTTGCCACCATGTATCAATAACTTCACAAGATTTATTACCTACAACCGAGTAATACCAGTCCCATGCCTCAGGATTTATTGGTTCACCGACGGTACCCAGAACTTTAATCGATTTTCTTGAGGTACTTGCAACAAATTCATCCCCTAGTGACATCAAAGCTCTTATGGCAGTTGGGGCGGTATAAAAAATATTTATTTCATGCTCATCGCATATTTCCCAACACCTCGATGCAGTTGGATATGTGGGCACACCTTCAAACATAAGTGTAGTAGCCCCATTTGATAGAGGACCATAGAGAATATAAGTATGTCCAGTAATCCAGCCAACATCTGCTGTACACCAATATTTGTCATCTTCATTGAATCCAAATAAATATTTAAAAGAGATATGTGCTCCCAAAAGATACCCAGCCGTTGTATGTAAAACACCTTTTGGCTTTCCCGTTGATCCAGATGTATAAAGAATAAAGAGTGGATCTTCAGAATCCATTGGCTCAGGCTCACAAACATCATCAACTTTATCTTTTAGTTCGTGAAACCAAAGATCTCTTCCCTCAAACCAATTAATTTTTCCGCCGGTTCGGTTAACAACGATGACATTCTTAACATCAGGACAATTTATTAGGGCTTCATCAACATTATTTTTTAATGGAACCTTTTTGCCGCCTCGAATGCCCTCATCAGCGGTAATTACAATTCTGCAATCAGCATCCAAAATCCTATCTTTTAAAGATTCTGGAGAAAATCCACCAAAAACTACTGAGTGGATCGCACCAATTCTTGCGCATGCAAACATTGCAAATGCAGCTTCAGGAATCATTGGCATATAAATACAAACTCTAGAGCCTTTTTTAATTTGAAGTGTTTTAAGGATATTTGAAAACCTACAAACTTCAGAGTGTAATTCTTTGAAAGTTATTTCTTTAGAGTTTCCCGGCTCATCACCTTCCCAAATCAAGGCAACCTTATCGCCATTTTTCTCAAGGTGCCTATCAATACAGTTGAGCGTTATGTTTGTTTTGCCTCCAACAAACCATTTGGCTTCTTGGAATTCAGAATTATGCACCTCTTTGAAATCCTCAATCCAAGAAATATTTTCTCTTGCCAGATCGCCAAAGAATTTTTCAGGATTTTCGATTGACTCTTTATATAGATTTAAGTATTCGTCGAAATCTTTTATATGCGGATTTGAAAATCCTGGATTCGGATTATAAATGTCTTGTGTCATCTTAAAGAATAGATGGCTGAGGATTTATAAAAGTCTTTCCTTTTGGATTGGACATAATCTTAGTAACTAACATCTCATAGTCTTCTTCATTTTCTTCGAAGTTTATATCAGCAGCGTTTACTATTAGGACTGGCGCTTTTTCATAGTCTAAAAAGAACCTTGAATAAGCTTCGTTGATCTTTGTTAAGTATTCATTAGTGAGATATTGCTCGTATTCATTACCTCTTTTATCAATTCTTCCCATCAATACTTCAACAGGTGCTTGGAGATAAATGACTAGATCTGGTGTTGGCGAGTCAAGAGTTAAGTGTTCATAAACTTTATCATAAAGTTTCATTTCATCTGCTGATAAGACCACCTCAGCAAATAGTCTATCTTTCTCTAATATGAAATCAGCAACCCTAACTGGCTCAAACAAGCTTCTCTGCTTCAACTCTTCCATCTGCTGAACTCTTTGAAATAAGAAAAATAATTGAGCAGCAAGAGCAGACTGAGTTGGATTTTTATAAGATGCTTCTAAGAAGGGGTTTTCAGCCGGCATTTCAAGCAAAATGTCATAATTAAAAGATTTTGCAAGCTTATTTGCCAGGGTAGTCTTACCAACCCCAATTGGTCCCTCAACAGCAATATATTTGGGTAAAGGGTCTTCTTTGTAAGCTAATTTCATAAAATATATAAAAATTAGATTATCTTAATTCTTCTGAAAATCCAAATTCTTTTCCTTCACCCTTTCTTGGGTTGAAATTTCCATCAATTTCTACAGTTTTTCTAACTTTTCCTATCATTTTTTCTTTGGATCTAGCATCTGTGTGTTGGAAGCTTGTCCACCATTTCCCAAGATCTGATTTATCCTTTGAGGCTTTCTCTCTAATTAAGAGAAAATCATATCCAGCCCTAAATCTTGGATGCTTAATTATTTTATTAGGATTATTTTTTAACCTATCATTTAATTTCAATTGTAAGTACCAGATGTCTTTTATATAGCTAGTGAATTTCCTTGGGATGGCAGTAATCCTTTGCTGCTCAGCGATAATAGAGTCCATAGATCTGAAAAATTTTCTAATATTTATACCGTTATCAAAAGAGCATCTTTCAATTAGTTTTGGCCACAAGATTGCTGCAAGAAGGAATCCAGGAGTAATAGATTTACCATCTCTATACCTTTTATCAGTGTTTTTGAGTGATTCACCATAGACCTTGTTTCCAGAATAATTTTTTTCCAGGTTAAGCAGATATTTTGCAATACCAAAAGATTGAAGTTTCTTATAATTCTCATACCCATGCCCATTAAGAAAAATTTTACAGAACTCATCAAATAACCTTGCATTAGAGATATTGCCTAAAAGATCTCCTTTTTCATAAATAGCTTCTTTTATTTTGCTATCTATTTTGAAATTAAGTTTGGTAGCGAACCTTATAGCTCTCAAGCTTCTCACCGGATCTTCTTCAAATCTGTATAAAGGGTCTCCTATAGAAATGATTTTCTTTTCTTTGACGTGTTGAGCGCCATCATGAAAGTCCTTAAAAGTGTTACTTATTGGACAAAAATAAATGGCATTTATTGTGAAATCTCTTCTATTGCAATCATCTTCAATATTACCCCAGATATTATCTCTGATTATTTTCCCAGCATCATCCTTGATGAGATCATTTTCTATAGTTGTACTATTTTTATTAAGACCAGCTCTGAAAGTTGCAACTTCTATTATCTGCTTCCCTTTATATATATGAACTAACTGAAATCTTTTTCCAATAATTCTTGAAGCTTTAAAAATTTTCCTAATCTCTTTTGGCTCAGCATTAGTTGCGATATCAAAATCTTTTGGCTTAATATTTGCTAACAAATCTCTAACACAGCCTCCAACAAGGTAAGCTTCATAGTTGTGATCTTGAAGTTTGTTGATAATCTCAACAGCAAATGGGCTTATGCTTTCCCAATCCTTAGAATTAACAGGTGAGCTACTGCTTTTGGTTTTTTTAAAGGGATTCTTAATTATCAAGTTTATAAATTTTCTAAGAGATTTTGGTATTCCTCTTTTTTAAGGCGTGGGCCAAATGTTTGGACTATTTTTGAAGCTGCTAAGTTAGCAAATGCACCGCATTCATGAAGCCTCTTGCCATTTAGCATTGCGTGCATAAATGCACCTGCGAACATGTCACCAGCTCCATTTGTATCAATTGCCTCAACTTCTAAACCATTATTCTTAATAATATCTCCACCAGTAATAATAAAACTGCCATTCGGTCCATCAGTTATTATGGTTGTGAAATCTTTTTCTTTTAAGGCTTCTATTGCATCATCTATATTGTTGGTTCCAGTAAGAGCTAATGCTTCATCACGATTGCCAAAAACAAAGTCGATTTCATATGAAAGTATTTTTTCAAATTTCTCTCGAAAGCCATGAACAATGCCATCATTTGACAGAGATAATGCTTTTTTAGTTTCAAAACCCACCAGAGAATCAAGAGACTTCGTAACAGAGTTAAAGTTAGAATCGCTTGTTACCATATAGCCCTCTATGTAGAAGATTTTAGATTGTTGAATATACTCAAAATTTATATCCTCCTCACTTAAATACTCGCTAATTCCAAGGGTGCTACACATGGTTCTTGCCGCATCAGGTGTAACAAGAACTAGACATTTTCCTGTTGGAGTACTTTGATCATCTGAGCTAATGCCAATGTGGTTAATTCCCGCCTCTGATAGGCTTTTAAGGTATCTATTACCATCTTCATCATCATTCAATTTACAAACATGATGACAGGAAGAGCCAAAATAAGATGCGGCAACCAATGAATTTGTTGCAGAGCCTCCACAGTCAATAACTGACTCAAGATCCAAAACTAAAAGCTTTTCTAATATAGCATTTTGCTCATCTCTTGATTGAATAACCATCTCATCTGGCTTCATACCAATTTCTTCAAGAAAATCTTGCTCAACTTTAAACTGTGTATCAACTAATGCATTACCAATTGCAGCTATATCATGTTCCATATATCACCTTAACTTTATTTATCACCTCATCAAGGATTTTTTTAGTATGTTTGGTTGAGATAAATCCAGCTTCATATTTTGATGGTGCAAAGTATATACCTTGATTTAAGCAGTCTTTAAAAAAACTTTCAAAATATTTATCATTTGATGCGCTAACATCATCAAAGTTATTTGGGAATTCTTTAGTAAAGAAGAATCCAAACATTCCACCAATTTGGTTGAAAGAGAAGGGTATTTCTTTCTTAAACATCTCATTTTTAATATTTGTTAATAGATAGCTGGCATTTGCCTCAAGCTCATCATAAGGATTTGTTTTTATGAGCTCGTTAATAAGGCACTTTCCAGCAGCAACTGCCAGAGGATTTCCAGAAAGAGTACCTGCCTGATAAACGGGTCCTTCTGGTGCAAGAAAGTTCATTATTTCCGCTTTGCCACCAAATGCTCCCACAGGAAGACCTCCACCAATTACTTTTCCTAAAGCAGTAAGATCAGGCGTGATTTCATATAATTCTTGAGCTCCACCTAAAGATACTCTGAAGCCTGTCATTACTTCATCAAAAATTAAGACCGACCCATTTTCGTGTGTTTTGATTCTTAGAGTTTCTAAAAAATCTTTGTCTCCAGGAATAAAACCCATATTCCCAGCAATTGGCTCAATTATGACTGCAGCAAGCTCACTTTTAATAGATTCAAATACTTCTAAAAAAGCATTTATATCATTGAAGGGAACACTTATGGTATGTCTTGCAAGTTCTTCAGGTATACCGGGAGAGTCGGGTAACCCAAAAGTCGAAACTCCTGAACCTGCTTTTATAAGAAGAGAGTCTACATGACCATGATAACAACCAGTAAATTTAATAATTTTGTTACGACCTGTATATCCTCTAGCCAATCTTATACAGCTCATAGTTGCCTCGGTTCCAGAATTTACCATTCTTATTTTTTCAATAGAGGGCATTGCCGATCTAATTAATTCACCTATAGATGTTTCTGCTTCTGTTGGAGCTCCGTAACTTGTTCCTAAATCAGCCTGATCCTTAATTGCTTTTATTATTTTTGGATTACTGTGGCCTAAAATCATCGGGCCCCAGGATCCAATAAAGTCTACATAATCATTTCCGTCAACATCATGTAAATATGCCCCGGAGGCGCTCTTAATAAAAATAGGGGTACTATTAACATTCCCAAATGCTCTCACAGGTGAATTTACACCTCCGGGCATTACTGATTTCGCTTTATTAAAAAGAGATTTAGATTTATTCGTTTTACTCAAAATTAAAGTTGTTTACAAAAAAGCTTGCTGATTTAGCAGTATCTTGTGAGTTAAAAATAGCATTACTTAAGGCAATCATATCAAAATTTAGCTCCGCAACCTTGTGAAAGTTTTCTTTACTTATTCCGCCAATAATTGCTTTATTAGGAACATTAAACTTATTTATTAGGTCTAAGTCACTTTTTTCAATTGGAATTGCTTCCTTCTTAGTTGAAGAATTAGAGAAGGCACCAAATGAGACATAATTAGCGCCGTCATCTATAGCTTTCTTTGCTTCTTCAATAGATGATTTACAGGTTTTGCCAATAATAAGATTTTTATATTTATTTTTGACAGCATCAACCGATAAATCTGCTTTACCTAAATGGACTCCATCAGCACCTATGTCATGAGCAAGTTGCGGAAAGTCATTTATGATAGTAATTCCTTCTTTCTTCTTAATTCGCTTAACAAGCACTGAGAAAAAATCTTTAAGCTCTATCGTTATTTCCTCTTTGTAGCGGATCTGGAATATCTTTACTCCACAACTAAGACATATATTGATATCATTCAATAGTTTTGTTTCATCGAACTTTGGGGGAGTTATTGCATAAATACCCTTTAATTTATCTTTAATATCCATCACGATATAAAATATAACAGAATAAAAATGGATAAAATATTAATTCTTTTTTCAACAACTGATGGTCATACTGTTTCGATATGTAATCGAATTGCAGAAGTTTTATCAATGACTGGATCAGTCACAATTACTAGCCTTGAGGATTGCTCGGAGCTTGAGATAAAGAGTGCAGATAAAGTCTTAGTTGGTGCAAGCATCCGCTATGGAAAGCATAATAAAAATCTTTTTAGTTTTTCTAAGAAGTATAAAAGTATTTTAGATTCTAAAGAGAATGCTTTTTTTAGTGTTAATGCTGTAGCAAGAAAACCAGAGAAAAGTGATCCTGAAACAAATCCATATTTAATTAAATTTATGAAGCAATCAGCTTGGCAACCAAAAAAACTGGGTGTTTTCGCTGGCAAAATAGATTATCCAAAGTATAAGTTTTTTGATAAATATATGATCAGATTTATTATGTGGGTTACAAATGGACCAACAAATATTAGTGAATCCTTTGAATTTACAGATTGGTCAAAAGTAGATGATTTTGCAAAAGACATATTTCATTAAACGATATTGTTTTTATTGAAACTGATACTATAAATTTATTAAGATAACGCTATGGAACAAAATACATCTATCAATGTCACGGAAAGTGCACAAAAAAGGATCCAGAATCTGCTTCCTGAGTATGAATCAAATGCTTTCCGCGTTTATGTCACAGGAGGAGGTTGTTCTGGCTTCCAATATGGTTTTAAGTTTGATTCCGAAGAAGCTTTCGATGACGATGTAATTAACTTTGGCCATTTCAAAGTTTTGCTAGATTCTCTTTCATATCCATATTTGTATGGCTCTGAGCTAGACTATGTCGAAGATCTCTCAGGTGCTAAATTTATTATTAAAAATCCTAACGCTAAGACCACATGTGGATGTGGTGAATCTTTTACCGTCTAGGATCAACCAACAAACCTCTTTTTAGATAAGCTAGGTAAGCGAAAGCTGCAGACTCTACATATTTTGAAGGAATTAAATGATCTGTAAGCCTGAAAGATGAGCCAATACTTTTCTCTAATCTTTCCATAACGTAGTTATTTTTGGTACCACCACCATGAAGTAATATCTCCCCAGGCAGATCAAACGAATGGCAAAAATCAGATATACATAAAGCGGTAAGCTCGCTCAAGGTTGCCAATAGATTTTCAGGTTTATCTGATTTAAGTTCATCAAGATTGTAGTAAAAAGATTTGTCATCAGCTCTGGGATAGCCTTTGGTAAGGATTTTATCAAGCAAGCTATTTAAAAGCTGTTGATCTATCTGTCCTGTAGCTGCAATTTTTCCATCTTCATCATATGGCATTCCAAAGTCACGCATTGCAACTAAATCAATTAAACAGTTTCCAGGTCCAACATCTGAAGCTACTCCAATATCTTCTCCATCTAAGTAAGTACCATTCGATATTCCCCCAATATTGAAAATAACTTTTCTTTTATTTGATTCAGCAAATAAATATTTATGGAATTCTGGAACGAGCGGCGCTCCCAAACCACCTTGTTGCATGTCATAGTTTCTGAAATCATGAATTACTCTTATTCCAACTTCATCAGCTATAAATTGAGCGCATCCAATTTGATAGCTTCGCGCAGCATCATGAAACATAGTTTGTCCAGGAAATGCTATTCCAGATACTGAAGATGTATCAATTTCTTCTAATAAACCTTTAATTAACTCCACAGAGCTTTTATTTAAACTCTCCTCAAGTTTAAGCACTATTTCATCATCATTTTTGTTTTTAAAGCCTTTTTTAATAGCTTCCTCATATTTTGCCTTATAGTTTTTTTCAAGATCATTTGATTTTGAGTGTATAAGCTCAAATCCATTACTGAAATCTACTACACACCCATCAATTGAATCAGCGCTTGTTCCGGTCATTAAACCAATAAAATATTTACTCATAAGCTACTTCATT
>OCZA010000109.1_pt1 | contig 27861 bp, 31 predicted proteins | sample 1539021 | NCBI WGS metagenome assembly OCZA01 (sample SAMEA2619376, study PRJEB22493) | marine metagenome | biome: marine biome (ENVO:00000447); feature: surface water layer (ENVO:00002042); material: "saline water (ENVO:00002010), including plankton (ENVO:xxxxxxxx)" | depth 5 m | reverse complement strand
TCCCTCAACAAAGGAATACGATTATAATCAGCCGCCACTAACTCATTAAATTGCTTAAGATTCATTGATTAGCTCTTCATATGCGAAGTTAAAAGCTTCTATAAGTTAATTAAAGGCAAGACACGAGTCATGCCATTTCGAATAAATAATAAGATTCTCGTTAGGCCAAGTTTAAAGTATTTACTTAAATACTTACATTATTTAACTTTTTTCTAAACTCATCTATTATGATTTTGTAATCAGCTTTAGAGAATATTGCTGAGCCCGCCACAAAAGTATCAGCTCCAGAGGATGCAACATCAGCTACATTAAGTTCTGTTATGCCTCCATCCACCTCCAATCTAATATCGATTTTTTTGCTGTCGATATGTGCTCTTACGTTTTTTATCTTTTCATAAGTAGAGTCGATAAAGGATTGGCCACCAAACCCAGGATAGACAGACATGAGAACTAACATATCTATTTTCTCAAGAGCCGAATCGATAGAGGTTATGCTAGTATCAGGATTTAAAACAAGACCATTTTTGCAACCTAAATCTCGAATTAACTGAAGAGAATTCTCCACATTTTCTGATGCCTCTGGATGAAAGGTGATATAGGTCGCACCCGCTTCTGCGAACATTCGGATTAGAGAGTCGACTGGCTGCACCATCAAATGAACATCGATCGGTGCATTAATTCCATACTGTCGCAATGATTTACAAACCATTGGACCAATAGAAAGGTTGGGAACAAACTGATTATCCATAACATCAAAGTGAATCATATCAGCCCCTGCCTCGATCACACTCTCTGTCTCTTTGCCTAAATTTGCGAAATCTGCTGCCAATATCGATGGCGCTATCATGAACTCTTTCATAAATTTATCCAAATAAACTAGCTACCCATTATATACGCAATACATAACTAAAAAAAAAGGCCACTAAAGTGGCCTTTTACAAATTGCAGAAGATATGTTTAATTTATTATTCCAGAAAGATTCTCTTTTTTGTTTTTCATTTCCTCCATACGCCTATACTCCTCGTATCTTTCTCTCTCTCGCATCCGATCTCCCTTGCTTTCTTTACGGATCTTCTCGCCAATCTCCTTGCGCTTCTCTCTCATTTTTCTAATTTTTTCCCTTGCGAATGCTTTGGCTTCCTTCGTAGATACAGAATTGTCATTGTCTGTATCCAACTCAGCAAATCTCTGTCTACCTTTTTCAGCCTGCATCGATATGAAATCCTCATGCTCTAAGTAAGAGATTGCTCCATCTTTATCCTTATCTGCCATCACAAATAAATCTCTTAAGGGTTCAAGTGCACGCTTAGCTTTGGCCTTCTTATGATCATCGGCAACAACTGGTAAAACGAGAAACATCGCTAGTAAAACTGTAATGTATTTAGTCATTTATATTCTCCGTATAATTTTTACTAAATTTTCAATAGGTGAAACGCATGCATTAATAAAAGGTTTACAAACGCTACCGTCTAATACGCATACTCCTTAAATCGCTCTCTCAGGTCTTTCTTACTGATCTTCCCTGTAGCTGTGTGGGGGATTTCTTCAACAAAAACACAATCTTCCGGTATCCACCATTTTGCAATCTTGCCCTCAAGAGATTTTATTATCTCATGTTTATCAGGATCCGCTCCCTCAGATGGAATAACGATCAACAACGGTCTTTCAGTCCATTTGGGGTGGGGAACACCTATAACAGCAGCTTCTTGCACCTGATCGTGCGCCATTGCAGCATTCTCTACTTCTATTGAGCTAATCCACTCACCGCCAGATTTAATAACATCTTTAACTCTGTCAGTTATAACAACATATCCATACTCATCTATTGATGCCATGTCGCCAGTGTCAAACCATCCGTCTTTATCAAGTGCAGGCTGATCTTCTAACTTGAAATAGCCATTACATACCCAAGGACCTTTTACCATAAGAAGCCCTGAGGCAATCCCATCCCATGGAAGCGCTTTATTATTGTCATCGACAATTTTCATTTCTACACCATAAACCATTCTTCCAGCACGAACTCGGTATGCATCCTTTTCCTCTTCACTAACATCTTTCATCCATTCCATTGGCTTATTATATGAGCCAAGAGGACTCATCTCTGTCATACCCCAACCGACATGCATGTAAATTCCATACTTATCCATTGCATGCATTAGGGATAGTGGACAAGCTGCGCCTCCAACAACAACACTTTTAAGAGAGTCAACTGAATTTCCAGAAGCATTTAAGTACTCGACTAATGCTAGCCAAACAGTTGGCACGCCAAGAGAGTAATTTACTTTTTCAGTGTTTATTAACTTCGTCAGCGTTTCACCATCTGCCATTTTAGGACCGGGAAACACCAACTTAGCTCCAACAAGAGGAGCACTATAGGAAGTGCCCCAGGCATTGACATGAAACATCGGGACAATTGGCATTATTACGTCGGATCCAGACAGATTCATAGCGTCTGGAAGTGACCCCACCAAGGAATGAAGCACAGTACTTCTATGGCTGTAGACAACTCCTTTAGGATTGCCTGTAGTTCCTGATGTATAACACATTGAGCTTGCAGTATTCTCATCCAAACTTGGCCAGTCAAATTCCTCACTATGCTCGCTTATGAAGGTTTCGTAACAATGAACATTCTCCAATGTGCAATCTGGCATATTTTGTTCGCTGGTCAAAACCACATAGCCCTCTACAGTCGGCAATCTCGATTTTAATGCCTCTAGCAAAGGAATAAACATTGGATCAGTAAAAATTAGCTTATCTTCGGCATGATTAATAATAAATTCTATCTGCTCAGGGAAAAGCCTTGGATTGATGGTATGACAAATCTGGCCAGAGCACGAAATCGCATAATAAAGCTCAAAATGTCGGTAATCATTCCACGCCAACGTGGCTATCCTATCACCTCTTTTAAACTGCAAATCTTTTAATGCATTTGCCAGCTGTCTGGTCCGCTGAAAAGCGTCTTTGTATGAATATCTATGCTCAGGATTATCGGCTGTAAAAGATACAATTTCGCTGGCACCGTGAATCTTATCCGCATGCTCCATTATTGAAGTTATAGTCAGCTGCGAATCCATTATTAAACCTTTCATAACACCCCCATTTGGTCCTTTCAATATTCAAAGATTACCATCAGGATCGTAAATTAGAAATTATTTTTTAAATCATCACGCCGGTTAAGTTATTTTTAGTTATGGATTAGTGAACGACTAATTTATAATTATTCCATCTCTAGAATAAATTGAAGTAGTCATGCGCAAAAAATTAGGGATCGTCATGGATCCTATTCAATCAATAAATTATGAGAAAGATACCTCATTGCTAATACTGCTTGCGGCAAAAAAAGCTGGATTTGAAATTCATTTGATGGAGCAACAAGATTTATTTATTGACTCTTCGACTCCTAAAGCATTTATGTCTGAAATTAACGTTTTTAATGATAGCGAAAAATGGTTTGAAATAAGATCACAGCAAGAGACTGCACTCACTGAGTTAGACGTGATTCTAATGAGAAAAGATCCACCTTTTGATAAGGAATATATCTACTCGACCTACATTCTTGAAGCTGCGAGTAAGCTTGGGGTACTTGTGGTTAACGATCCGAAAAGCTTAAGAGATTGCAATGAGAAAATTTTTGCGACTGAATTCAGCGACTGCACTCCCCCTTTACTTGTTAGTAAAAACATACCCCTACTCAAGAAATTTCTGCACCTTCACCAAAATGTTGTATACAAACCATTGGATGGGATGGGTGGAGAATCTATTTTTCAAGTGAACGATCAAGATAAAAATATAAATGTCATCCTAGAAACTCTGACTAAGTTTGGCGCCAGAACAATCATGGCGCAAAAATACATACCCGCAATCAAAGACGGAGATAAAAGAATACTTGTAGTCGATGGCAAGGTGATTCCTTTGTGCTTAGCAAGGATACCTCCAAAAGGTGAGTTTAGAGGTAATTTAGCAGCAGGCGGCTCAGGAATAGTGCAACCCTTGACAGAAAAAGACCTATGGATAGCAGAAAAAATTGCCAAAACCGCAGTAGAAAAAGGACTTCTATTCATTGGGATAGATATCATAGGGGAATTTTTAACTGAAATTAATGTGACCAGTCCGACATGCGCAAAAGAAATAGACAAACACCTAGACTTCTCGATTGGTGAGTTATTAATGGAAAGTATTTCAAAACGACTGCAAAAAAGTAATTAGATGATTAACCTAAAAAATCACTTTCTTCTCGCAATGCCGAATCTGCTTGATGCGAGATTCAAGAACTCACTTATTTATCTCTGTGAGCATTCCGAAGATGGAGCTATGGGTTTAATAGTGAACCACCGCAATACGATAAAATTAGAAAAAATCTTCAACCAGCTTGAGATACAGTATAAGAGCGAAATTAAATTTCTACCTACTCTTAAAGGTGGCCCAATGTCGGAAGATCGCGGGTTCGTTTTGCATACCAATGACTCAAAAACTTGGGAGTCCACAAATGAAATATCGAGTGATGTATGTATCTCTACCTCTAAAGATATACTTCGAGACATTGCGATTGGAGGAGGCCCAGAGGAGTCAATAATTATAATGGGTTATTCTTCATGGACATCAGGCCAGCTAGAAAGAGAGTTATCAGAAAATAGCTGGCTAACACTTCCATCCAATAATGATATTTTGTTTAGAACGAATCCTGAAAACAAAGCCTCTAAAGCAGCTGAGTTAATTGGCTTTGATTTAAATAAACTAATGCCAAACTATGGTAATGCATAAAAAAGCTGAGACCGCGCTAGCATTTGACTTTGGCCTTAAGCAAATTGGGGTTGCTTTTGGGCAAACAATTACTTCGCAAGCACATGGCATAGAAATACTAAATGCCAAGAACGGTATTCCAAATTGGCGAGAAATTGAAGGCCTTATTGAAGAGTGGGGTCCTACCATTCTAATTGTGGGTCTCCCTATTGACATGAATAACATGGAAAGTCGAATTACTATGGCAGCAAAAAAGTTTGCCGTTAAACTAAATAAAAAATTTAAGCAACCAGTCAAGTTGGTTGACGAAAAACTATCTAGCAGAGAAGCTAAATATCAGGCCCGGGAAACATCAAAAAGCGTCAATTTAGCTAGAGTAGATCATTTAGCCGCAGCATTAATTTTACAAACATATTTAAATCACCCAGAATCTGCAATGTTGATTTAATTTTTACACTCACAAAGTCAAACCACTATGCATGCTATCAAACAAAATATTTCTTCTCTTAAGAGACGAATTGCAAATAGTGCAAATCAATGTGGCAGGGATCCCTCAAGTGTAAGGATAATCGCCGTAAGCAAGAAGCATAATCTTGATGCAATCAAAGCAGCCTATGATCAAGGGATTAGAGACTTTGGTGAAAATTATTTGCAAGAGGCGATTCAGAAAATTGAATTGTACAAACCCAAAAACATTATTTGGCATTTTATAGGGCCAATTCAATCGAACAAAACAAAATTGATTGCAAACAACTTTTCATGGGTCCACAGCGTAGATAGAATTAAAATTGCGGAAAGACTTAGCTCTCAGAAAAATCCTGACCTTCCTGACTTGAATGTATGTTTGCAGGTAAATATTGATGATGAAACATCTAAAGTGGGATTTTCTAAAAATGAGATTATGACGGTAATTCCATATCTCCAAGAATTATCTGGCATCAAATTGAGAGGACTTATGGCGATTCCAAAATTCAGACGAACAATGGACGAGCAGAGAAAACCTTTTTACGAGCTCCAGCAGCTTTTTATGCGAATTAGCAATCAAATGCAGAACAATACCTCTTTTGATACTTTATCAATGGGGATGTCATCAGATCTTGAAGCTGCGATATATGAAAATGCTAATTTAGTAAGGGTGGGAACCGATATTTTTGGCAAAAGACCATAAGGAGTTGTTATGACATCTTTAGTGTTTATTGGTGGTGGAAACATGGCGTCATGCATCGTGGGTGGCATAGCTCAGTCCAATGACAAAAGCCTACAAATTACCGTTTGTGATCCTAACCAATATAAATTAGACGCTTTACGTAAAAAATTTGGAGTCAACATCTCGACTTCGAACGCAACAGTCGTCTCTGAAGCAGATATAGTGATCCTAGCGGTTAAACCACAAAATATCAGAAAAATAATTCTTGAACTTAAAAGTAAATTTAAATCATCAGTGATAATAATTTCTGTCGCTGCGGGAATAACTACAAATGCAATCAAATCCTGGTTAGAGCACCCTTTTGCAATAATTAGAGCAATGCCAAATACTCCGTCCTCTATTTTAACAGGTGCCACAGGTCTCTATGCGGATTCAACAGTAGATAGTAAAGCGAAAAAACAAGTTGAATTAATTTTTAACTCTATTGGATTTTCATGCTGGATAGAAAAAGAGGATGATATAAATGCTGTAATAGCGCTTTCAGGAAGCGGGCCAGCCTATCTCTTTAGAATCTTCGAAATAATGCATGGAGTGGGTCAGGAATTAGGACTTGAGGAAAAAATAGCTTTTGAACTACTCTCACAAACATTTTCTGGAGCTGCAAAAATGATTAACAGTTCCCAAAAAACAGCAACTGAATTGAGAGAACAAGTAACATCACCTGGCGGCACTACTGAAAGAGCGCTCAATGTTTTCAACAATGAGAACTTAGAACAAACATTTCGAAATGCGATGCAAGAAGCCTACGGTAGGGCCGAAAAAATGTCTGAGCAATTTGCCGGTTAAGGTTTAACGAGGATTATCAAATGGAAAATGGAGCGATAAACATTTTAAGGTTATTACTAGATTTTTACGCTACAGTTTTACTCGTAAGATTCTTACTTCAAATTGTTCAAGCAGACTTTTTTAATCCAATTTCGCAAATAATATTAAAAATAACAGCCCCTCTTGTTGAGCCTTTAAATAAAATCTTCCCAACCATAAAAAACTTTAACTTTGCTGCACTCGCGTCTGCAATTCTTGTTAAATGGAGCTTTTTTTTAATATTAATACCCTTTGGAAACGTCATGCCAAGTCAGCTCGGTTTATTCTTGCTTGTTGCAGCTATTTCTATTGTAGAACCACTGATTCAAATATACTTATACGGCATACTCATAATCGCCTTATCCAGTTGGATTGGAGGCTCTAACCATCCAATAGTTCGATTAACGAGTCAAATAATCGATCCATACATGAAGCCATTCCGGAATATTATTCCTCCCATTGGTATGATTGATATCTCACCAATGGTCGCGATTCTCGTTCTAATATTTGCAGAGAATCAATTTCAGCGTTTTGTCAATAATATGATGTTTTAACTCACTCAAAATATCTAAGGGGCAGGATCTGGATATTTATTATGTATTTCTGAAATTTGTTTCATTGCATCATCGGATAATTTGACATCCACAGCATCAATGTTCTCCTTCAGCTGATCAATGGAAGTAGCACCAATTAAACAACTAGACACAAAAGATTGCGATAAAACAAAAGCCAAAGACATTTGAGTAAGGCTTAATCCATATTGTTTTGCTATCTTCGAGTATTCATTTGTAGCAAACTTGCATTCCTCACTCCCATACCTACTAAACCTTTTAAACAGTGAGAGCCTTGAGCCCTGAGGATACTTATCATTCATATACTTACCAGTTAAAAGACCGAAAGCCAAAGGGGAGTATGCAAGAAGGCCAACCCCTTCCCGCATCGATATTTCTGCCAAACCAACCTCAAACTGCCTGCTCAAAAGATTATATACATTTTGAATACTAACCACCTTTGATAGTGCCCCATTTTCGGACTCTCTTAAATATTTATTTAGCCCCCAAGGGGTCTCATTAGAGATTCCAATGTTTCGAATCAAACCCTCATCAACTAAATCATGCAATGCTGAAAGTGTTTCCTGAATACTTATCGAATCATCTTTTTCGATATGGACATAACCACGTCTACCAAAAAAATTTGTTGCTCTTTCAGGCCAATGTACCTGGTATAAATCAATATAATCGGTCTTTAATCGAGTCAATGAACCTTCTACCGCAGAACGAATCTGATCAGCATCAAGCCTAGGTCCACCTCTGATATATCTCATATCATTAGATCTTCCCGCTACTTTCGTTGCTAAGATAATTTCAGACCTTCTTCCCGTTTGAGCAATCCAATCACCAATAAATCTCTCCGTATCACCCTGCGTCTCCTCCATTGGAGGTACGGGATACATTTCCGCCGCATCAAATAAATTTACTCCTTTACTCAAAGCAAAGTCCATCTGCTCAAACGCTTCACATCTGTTATTTTGTTGGCCCCAAGTCATGGTTCCAAGCCCAATGATAGACACTTCGATTTCAGTATTTCCCAATTTTCTATAAATCATTTCTTATTTACACACATATTCGTTAGACTTTCAGTCTATTAATTTTCGAGTATTCTTGCGAAGCTAAGATAGTCAACTTAGGGTTTACAAACTAAATCGACTCGAATGCGTTCGCTCCATTAAAAATTATGCCACAGACTGAAAAGAATGGTGATACTTTAAAACGCTCTACCAAAACGATAACAATAACAAAAACATTAAAGTTATCTTGTGGAGTTAGTTTAGAGCAACACGATCTCGTTTATGAGACTTATGGTCATCTGAACAAAGCAAAAAATAATGCTATTTTAATTTGCCACGCACTCAGTGGGAATCATCATGCTGCTGGCAAGGATGACAATGGAAATATTGGGTGGTGGGATAACTATATAGGACCTAATAAGGCGATTGATACCAATAAATTTTTCGTAGTAAGTCTTACAAACATTGGAAGTTGTTTCGGCAGCACTGGTCCAAACACCATAAATCCAAAAACTGGTAAATATTGGGCTACAGAGTTCCCAACACTGCATGTAACAGACTGGGTTAACTCTCAAAAAATGTTAATGGATGCAATTCAGATAAAAGGTTGGATGGCAGTTATTGGAGGAAGTCTAGGTGGCATGCAAGTTATGGAGTGGTCTGTTCTTTATCCTAATCTAATAAAAAATTCCGTCATAATTGCAGCAGCATTAAAGCTATCTGCGCAAAACATTGCTTTTAATGAGATCGCACGGCGATCAATAAAATCAGATGAAAACTTTAAAAATGGTGATTATTTAAATTTAGGACTAAACCCTTCCAAAGGATTAGCTCTAGCGAGAATGGTCGGACACATAACATACTTATCAGATGACATCCTTGGAAGGAAATTTGGGAGATCCACAAAAAATGTCCAGCTTGAAAATCAAGCTGATGTAAACTCAGAGTTTGAAATTGCAAGCTATCTAAATTATCAAGGCGATAAGTTCAAAAAGAGTTTTGATGCTAACAGTTACATTTTAATCACCCAAATGCTGGATATGTTTAACTTTGAGAGCGACTCCAAATCTAATAAGCAACCCTTTGAGGATGCTAAATGCAAATTTCTTGTAATTTCGTTTACAAGTGATTGGCGCTTCTCTCCTGAGTGCTCAAATCAAATAGTACAAAAACTTATGGATACAAATAAAAGAGTCACTTACCTGAAAATTGAATCTGACAAGGGCCATGATTCCTTCTTGCTTCCAGATGAAAGATATGAAAATGGTTTGAGAGTGTTCTTGAACAGAGCGCTTGAGGAATTTGAGGAGCTCAATAGTGATTGATAATCAAGTACTTTTCTCATGGATAAATGATGAATCAACAGTATTAGACTTAGGGTGTGGAGATGGAGAAATCTTAAAAACTCTAATAAATAAGAACAAAATCACAGGTTATGGTTTTGAAATCGACCCACATCATATTGAAAAGTGCATTTCAAAAGGGATAAATGTAATAGAGTATGATTTGAATAATGGCTTACAAAATATTAAAAGTAAAAGCTTCGACTTTATCGTTATGTCTCAAACTCTTCAAACGCTCAATGCTCCACACACCATGTTAAATGAGATGCTTAGGATTGGAGAAAAGTGTATCGTAACTTTTCCGAACTTTGGTTACTGGCGAACGAGATTCTCTTTGCTCATTTCCGGCAGGATGCCTGTAACAAAACAATTGCGTTACCAATGGTACGACACGCCCAATATCCACCTTTTTACTTATAAAGATTTTGAGCTGCTATGTGAGGAACAAAATATTAATATCTTGAAAAAGGAGTTTGTTGGCAGTTCTTTTTCAGCACCTTTTAGAAGATTAAGCGCAAATCTCTTTGCTCAAACAGCCGTATATTTGCTCTCGAGCAAATAGAATTGGAACCCCCTTAAATGCAGACCCTTAAATGGCAATTAATATTTCTTTTTATATTCTTTGGTGATAATACTTATGCCAACGATAGTATTTTTAAACAAGTGGGTGAATATAAAATTTTCTTCAGCGCTTTTAATAGCTCATTTATACCACCAGATATTGCATCAAGTTACAAAATAGTAAGAGGTAAAGACAGAGGTCTTGTAAACGTATCTATCATGAAAGACATAGCTGTAGGTGTCCCTGTTCAAATTAAGGGGGAAGTATCCAATATTCTACAGCAGTCTCAGAAGCTTAAATTCTTTCCTGTCCAAGAGGGTAAGTCTCTTTACTACCTTGCTCCCTTTGAATTTGATAATGAAGATTACCTTACATTTTCAATCAACATAGAACATGAGAACAAAATTGAAATTCCAAACTACACATTCAAGTTCCAAAAAAAAATGTACACAGACTGAATAGGATTCAATGGAATATGTCATTTTCAAAAAAAGAGATAGTAATCGCGTCAAGCAATAATGGTAAATTGGCTGAGTTCGAGACTTTCTTTCAACCCTTTGGGATTAAGTTGATACCCCAACGTGATTTGGGTATTGATGATATTGAAGAAACGGGCAAGACATATATTGAGAACGCAATATTAAAAGCGCGTAATGCTTCAAAACTTTCAGGTCTACCTGCGATTGCCGATGATTCGGGTTTGTCAGTTGATTTTTTAAATGGTCAGCCTGGAATTTTTTCTGCACGATTCTCTGGCCCAGATTGTAATGATTCAGAAAATAGGGCTCTCTTGCTGAGACAGCTTAAAGGAGTTCCATATAAACAACGGAAAGCAAAGTATCACGCGATGATTGTTCTATTGCAGCACCATCAAGATCCATGTCCTTTGATTTCTGAGGGTTCATGGCAAGGAGTAATAGCAGAAGAAGAGAAAGGAAAACTAGGATTCGGATATGATTCGATCTTTATGATCCCCGAACTTACATGTCATGCTGCAGAAATTGAGATTACTGAAAAAGAGAAATATAGTCACAGAGGCCAGGCTTTGAGAAAGCTATCAAAAATTTTGAGTAATCTCAATGTTGATGCATGAGGAAATCCCTTTATCTCTGTATGTGCATATTCCTTGGTGTCAAAAAAAATGCCCATATTGCGATTTTAATTCGCACACAATAGCGACTAATTTACCAGAGGCTCGGTATGTTGAGTCATTAATAAAAGATCTCGAATGGGATAAAAAGCTCTCTCAAGGCCGCAAAATTAATACTATTTTTTTTGGCGGTGGGACTCCAAGCGTTTTCTCCTCAAAGAGTATCGGTCGAATCATAGCAGCTATAGATAATTTAATTGGTATATCTCCGAATGCAGAAATTACGATCGAAGCAAATCCAGGTTCAACAGATAAAAAAAAGTACGGTGATTTCTTCAGTGTTGGCATCAATAGAATTTCCATTGGAGCACAATCGTTTCAAAGTAAACATCTCGACTCACTTGGAAGAATCCACTCCAACAAAGATGCTAAAGATGCCATAAAAGCGGCTACAAAAGCAGGTTTTAACAATATAAATATCGATTTAATGCACGGTCTTCCAAACCAAGACATTAGAGAGGCAAAAGAGGATTTAAAAATTGCTATCGGTGCGGGCGCTAAACATATTTCTTGGTATCAACTAACCATCGAACCTAACACTGAATTTTACTCAAAACCTCCAACGCTGCCTCATACAGATGAGCTTGCTGATATTTATGATAATGGTATGACACTTCTTAGTAATCAGGGCTTTGAGCAATATGAAGTATCAGCGTTTACTTCCGATAAAAAACCATCTCTACATAACCTGAATTATTGGTCGTTTGGAGATTATATTGGCATTGGTGCAGGCGCCCATGGAAAGATAACAACAAGAGAAGGAGATATTGTACGAACTTTAAAAAGCAAAATGCCAAATTCTTATATGGAACGGCGCGATAAAAACTCCAGAAGTAAAAAGTCCGTTCCTCAAGATGAATTGATAACAGAATTCATGATGAATGCTTTAAGACTTAAAAATGGAGTTCCCTGGACTTATTTCGAGTCAAGAACAGGAATTTCACAATCAGTTATCTCAGAGCGAGTAATTAATTTACAAAATCAAGGTTTACTAGAATCTAGTATGGAACATCTTCGAACCTCTGACCTTGGATATAGATTTCTGAATTCGATTTTAGAAAGATTTTAACTCAGCCAGTAAGAGTTTGGCGCAAAATAGTTTTAGAGCAGAAAACTTAACTTTGTGATTGAAGAGTGATTTATTGAAGTGATATGATTTCATTCCGTTTAAAATTTTTGGATCTAAAATGAGTTCAAGTATTACCCACGTCACCGATGCAAGCTTCGAGGCTGACGTCTTACAATCAGATATTCCTGTAGTCGTAGATTTTTGGGCAGAATGGTGTGGCCCCTGTAAAATGATTGCACCGATTCTTGACGAGGTCTCTCAAGAGTATTTAGAAACAGTAAAAGTCTGCAAATTAGATGTCGATAGTAATCCAGAAACTGCGGCTAAATTTAATGTAAGAGGCATACCAACGTTACTTGTGTTCAAAGGTGGAACTGTAGAGGCGACAAAAGTTGGAGCTTTGTCAAAAGTGCAGTTAACGGAATTTATAGATAGCGTTACCTGAAGCATATTCTTTTAATTGTACTTAAAACTTGCTCTTTTGCTCACAAACGCTATACTTTTGGTCTTCAGCGGCTGTAGTGTATTAATTCCCTTACTTTAAACTCTTATAACTTTCTTTGCACTTCGATCGTAGACAAGAATAAACATCCTTTAATTCAACAAACAACATTTACTAAAATCCTTACTTATGAACTTATCAGAACTTAAGCACAAACCCATCGGTGAGCTTCTTGAAATGACCGCCGCACTTGGATTGGATAATTTAGCTCGATCCAAGAAAAATGACATTATTTTCGCTCTTCTCAAGAAGCATGCGAAATCCGGAGAAGATATCTATGGTGATGGCGTACTAGAAATCCTTCCAGACGGGTTTGGCTTCCTAAGGTCAGCGGGAGCCTCGTATTTGGCGGGAGCAGATGATATTTATGTTTCTCCAAGTCAGATAAGACGATTTAATCTGAGAACAGGAGATGCGATTGCTGGGAAGATACGTCCTCCCAAAGATGGAGAGCGTTATTTCGCAATGCTAAAAGTTGACAAAATCAACTATGACGCTCCAGAAAATGTACGTAACAAAATATTATTTTCAAATCTAACTCCCTTATTCCCAGACGAGCCACTCGTTTTGGAGGCTGGTAACGGATCATCAGAGGATCTGACTGGAAGAATCATCGATTTAGTCTCACCCATTGGTAAAGGACAAAGGGGTTTAATAGTGGCTCCACCAAAAGCTGGAAAGACAATCATGATGCAAAACATTGCACAATCAATCGTCAGAAATAATCCTGACTGTTACATAATTGTGCTACTTATTGACGAAAGACCTGAAGAAGTGACTGAAATGCAAAGAACAGTCCGCGGAGAGGTAATTGCATCTACCTTTGATGAACCACCAACAAGACATGTTCAAGTAGCGGAAATGGTAATTGAAAAAGCGAAAAGATTGGTTGAACACAAGAAGGACGTTGTTATCCTCCTTGACTCCATCACTCGTTTAGCCAGAGCATACAATACCGTTATTCCATCTTCAGGTAAGGTGTTAACGGGTGGTGTGGACGCAAACGCACTTGAAAAACCAAAACGATTTTTTGGCGCGGCAAGGAATATCGAACATGGTGGAAGTTTAACTATTATTGCGACTGCGCTTGTCGACACTGGCTCAAAAATGGACGATGTAATCTATGAAGAGTTTAAAGGCACTGGAAACCTAGAGCTCATTTTAGATAGAAAAATTGCTGAAAAACGAGTTTATCCAGCGATAAATGTCAGACGCTCAGGAACTAGAAGAGAAGAGCTACTCATATCAGACGCTGATCTACAAAAGATATGGATTCTAAGAAAGCTTCTCCATGACATGGAGGACTTAGCAGCTGCCGAATTCATAGTTGATAGATTAAAAGGCTTTAAGAACAATGCAGAGTTTTTTGGCGCAATGAAGAGAAAATAACTTTCCAAAATCCCTACTATAATTGACTTCACCTCTCTATTCAGAAAAAGTTAAAGTATTCGCTTTTAAGGGTGTTGTTTTGAATAAAAATTAAATGACATTTCTTTCTGGTTTCTCCATAGGTTTATCTCTTATTCTCGCAATAGGAGCACAAAATGCGTTTGTCCTGAAGCAAGGATTGTTGAGAAAGCATGTGTTTTTAGTTTGCTTAATCTGTGCATTATCGGATGCGATATTAATCACACTTGGAGTAATGGGTTTTGGGGAGATTGTTCTCGCTTATCCTTGGATAGAACTTTTCTCAAAATATGCAGGGGCTTTTTTCCTCATAAGTTATGGCCTGATTAGCCTATACTCATCTGCAAAGAACACCCATAATTTAATTCCTTCAAAAGACAGTAAGAACTCAATATCAAGTACTGTCATCACTTGTCTTGCTTTTACTTGGCTAAATCCGCATGTCTATTTAGATACCGTGATTATGCTCGGTTCGATATCAACCCAGTTCTCGGAAACCCATCTTTTTGGACTGGGAGCGATCACAGCATCCTTTGCGTTTTTCTTTAGTTTAGGTTTCGGAGCAAGCAGGCTCACAAGTTATTTCGAAAAACCAAGAACTTGGCAAATTTTAGAGGTATGTATTGGAGCAACGATGATCATTCTAGGCATTAATTTGTTGATTTAAATCCTTAGAAATTTCTGATCGCAAAAGTCTACCGTAAGCTTTTTGGCCAAGGTCTTCTGAAAAACACTTATTTTCCCAGGCAATCTTGCCGCCAATCATTACCAATGGCACGACATCATCCGACCTATTAACTAACTGTTCATGTTGATATTCTTCTCTGAACACCCGTCTAACATTCTGTTCACCATCATACCCCTGCAAGACATCTGGATCGACGAGGATCAGATCAGCTACATCATTGGTGTACACGGTGCCTCCAGAAACTCCAAAAACGTCAGCCGCATCCTTGGTAAGTCTTTTGACCATGTATGCCACGTCTCTCTCATCATCACTTTCGGAAGCCAGTTTTAAACTTCTCAGGTTACCATCATAAAAAGCCATATTAGTTAAATGGGCACCACTATCATTAAACCCTGGCAGAAGCATGGGATGCATCAGTAATTCCCTTACTACTTTCAAATCACGATTTGCAGTTACAGTACTCCAACTTAACTTTGTATCAAATGATCGCAGCATTTGAAGCATGAAATCTCCCTCATCTGCTATCCAAAAAAACTCTCGCTTAATCAGTTCTCCTTCTTTTATCGATAAGTCATCAACTTTAATGCTCTGTTTTACATTTATGACCCTGTCGTAGATGAACTGAAAATTTTTCCCTTCCCAACTCTTTTGAGGGCATCTGTCTATCATCATGTCTGATAATTTTCTATTAAATGCGTAGTCCTCTAGGTTCAACTCTCGCTTAATTCTATCTATTGACCATCCTTCTTTACCCCGCATCCACATATCCCTAAATAACTTTATGTACTCAGGATCACTGAGAATTTTTTTCCTTGCTTCACGATCTTCCAGGTCTGTTTCATTTAGTCTCCTTAGCTCTGGAATCTCCTCTGCAATGGGAGTAATGGCACCATCGGACCATATTTTAAATCTTGCTCCAAGGGCCTGCATATGAAAATCACCGCCAATAAATCTTGAGTTTAAAAGCCGGGATAGCGTTTTCACCATTAAGGAAAGTTTCCAGTTATTAACAATGTCTAAAGCTGCGACAACGGTGGTTTTTAATGCTTTCCCGTGGACTCTTGCGCTAGTTAGGAGAAACGTTTTCAGGGTATCTATAACACTATCCTTTGGGGGTGTCGCTTGCCAAACAGCATTTTTATCTCGCAAAACCTTAGTTAACTGTTTCAATTCAGGATATTTAGCAAACTGAGTTGGGATTGTTTTTTCACAATGAGGGTGAGCGGCAAGATAATGGAATGGTAGAGCATCTGTTGATAATCCAACGTATCCAATCCCTAAAGAATGCTTCAAAATACTACACATTTTCTCAAGTTCGGTGTCAGTAGGATCTCTTGTGACGCTGTCATCGAAGCCCATCACTTCAATTCTAAGCATTGAGTGGGGCAATAACACAACCACATTTGGCCCAAGCTTTAGTGTATCAAGATGATTCAAATAGTCCTTAGGATTTTCCCAGTCCACATTATCTGCACAATTCTTGAGTACCGACTTAGGAATATTTTCTACCCTTGCATAACAGCTCACAATAGGATCGTTAATGCCATCTCGTTGAGATCCAAAGGCCAAGCCTAAACTGCAGTTGGCAATTACGACTGATGTGGTTCCATGTCTAACTGATTCAGGCAACGCAGGCGCCACTTCAAGTTCTAAATCATAGTGTGTATGAATATCAAAAAGGCCGGGCATAAGCCAAAGACCCTTCGCATCGATAACTCTCTCTGCATTCACATAATTTAAATCTTGGCCTCGATCAACAATCTTTCCCTTGGCGATAGCGACATCTTCGATTCTAGGAGATTCTGTATCATTAAATACTTTTGCATTTTTTATCAAAAAATCAATGGTTTTAATATTTTTATTTATCATATTATTAAAGACTTCGCTGAAAGTGGTAATAGTACAAGAGCAATCTAAAGGATTCTATAATAAACATAAAGGAATACATTTAACGTTGCATCTCCCTAATTTGATAGTGAAATAATGATACGATCAGAAAAGAGTTTAGGCTCTCGCAAGATTTTTTCGCAGATCCAAAAAGTTAGAGCCTTGCTTTGCTTGACTTTGATATCCCTGATGACGAGCAATATTACTAGGGCTGAAGAACTACTAGTTGCTGTTGCTAGTAATTTTCACCATACAATGAAACTAATTTCTGAAGAGTTTCAAATTAGAACTGGCCATACAATAATTTTATCTGCTGGATCAACTAAGAAACAATTTACACAAATAGTAAATGGAGCACCTTTTGATTTCTTTGTAGCAGCAGATAGTGAAACTGTGGAGCGTTTGAATGCTCTGCAGCTTTCTATAGAAAACTCATCTTTCAATTATGCAATTGGTCACTTGGTCATTTTGTCTGCATCAGGCAGCATTAACCCAATTGATACATTATCAAATTTGAAATCTGAAAAAATCGCAATAGCTAATCCTCTAATATCACCATATGGGAGCGCATCAGTAGAATTGTTAAAAAATATGGGCATTTGGGATTCTCTAAAAAATAATATTGTTTTGGGCACAAATGTTGAACAGACATTTCAGTTTGTAAAAACAAAAAATGCTAATGTGGGAATTATTGCTAAATCTCAACTATTTAGAATGAGAGACCTCAAAGAGCAAAAATATTGGATTCCACCGAATCATCTATATACTCCAATCAAACAGAGGGCTGCATTACTCACTGATACCAGCGCAGCATGGCAGTTGAAATCCTTTTTTGAAACAGATGATGTCACTAATTTGATAAAGAGTTCTGGATATGACTTACCAAAATGATTAGTTATGACGATTGGAGAGCTATTAGTTTAACTTTTGAGCTTGCTCTTTTAAGCACCTTAATTTTAATAATCATAGGCACTCCTATTTCTTGGTGGCTATCTCAAACTAAACTTCGATTTAAATTTCTTGTTGAAACGCTAGTTGCACTTCCATTGGTCCTTCCGCCTACTGTTTTGGGGTTTTATTTGCTCATAGCACTTGGGCCTGATGGAGTAGTTGGGAAAACTGTTAATGCATTGGGAGGACCAAACTTAATTTTTAGCTTTTCAGGTCTGGTAATTGGCTCAGTAATATATTCCATGCCATTTGTTGTACAGCCGTTACATCATGCCTTTAGTGGCATTGATAAGCGTGCGGGCGAGACCGCGGCCATTTTTGGATACTCACCACTTAAACGCTTTTTTCATGTTTTATTACCACTAGCAAAAGGAGGTTATTTTTCAGCTTTTATTCTGGGATTTGCTCACACATTAGGAGAGTTTGGAATTGTTTTGATGATTGGCGGAAATATACCAGGTCAAACGCAAGTAGCATCCATTTCAATATATAACTATGTAGAGACTTTAGATTACGAAAGCGCGCATACCTTATCTGCATTACTTTTAGCCATTTCTTTTACTCTGCTAATGCTTATTTATGCAATAAAAAATAAGCTTAGGTAAGAATAAAAATGAATTTATCGATTAAGTTAAACATAAAAAAAGACACCTTCTCATTGCATGCAGACCTTGAGTTTCCGCTTGAAAATATAACGAGCTGTTTTGGACCCTCTGGCTCTGGTAAAACAACATTTTTAAGACATTTGGCGGGATTAGAAGTATCTGACAGCGCGACTATTAAACTGGGAGATAAAATATTTCAAAATTGTGATTTTTTTATTGCAACACATAAAAGGGATATCGGGTATGTCGCACAAGATCCTTTTTTATTCAATCATTTAAATGTGGAACAAAATATAAATTTTGGGATACCAAAGTCTTCAAAAAAACTTGAGCCAGAATTAGTTCAACTGACAAAGGAAAATTTAGGCATTTCAAAGTTACTGCCAAAAAAACCCTCGAACCTTTCGGGTGGCGAGCGGCAAAGGGTAGCTCTGATGCGGGCTATCGTGTCAACACCAAAAATTCTATTACTAGACGAGCCACTATCAGGGGTCGGAGCCGAGCAAAAACAGCAGATTATTCCTTTTGTCAAAAATATATGTTCGAGCCAAAAAATACCAATACTCTATGTAACCCATTCCATTCACGAAATCCTGAACTACTCTGATCAAATTATCAGCTTTCAAGATGGCTCTGCCAAATTTTCAAAAGATATTGAGAAGACTCTATCTGGATTGAAAGTGCCACATTTTGATAACAATGCAGAGGGAACATTTCTAAACACTTCTGTAGTTTCTGTTGATAGCAAATTTCAAATGATAAAAGTGAAATCAGCAATTGGAAATTTATCTATCATAGGGTCTGACAAAAAGGTTGGTGAAAAAATAAGATTAAGAGTTCTCGCAGATGATATTTCAATCTCACTGTCTAAACCATCTGATACAAGCATCATGAACACGTTTGATGGTTTAATTCAAAGTATGGTCGAAGACTCTAGCGGTATGACAACCTTAAATTTAAATATTAAAAATGACATTATAAAAGCGAGGATTACGACAAAATCTGTAAACACATTAAAGTTAAAAATTAATGACAAGGTTTTTGCAAATATTAAAACAGTTGCCATTATAAGTTGACTATTACAATAATAGACCCTCGATGTTACTTTTTGAGATTTACTGAATGACAGATTCAACCAATTTAATTAACCAATTTAGTCTCTATAAAAGTAAGAAATTTCTCCCTTTTTTTGTGACACAATTTCTTGGCGCACTGAATGATAATCTATTCAAAAATGCCCTACTTGTAATAATTGTTAGCTCCGCAGTGCAAACTGCAGACAGTACGATAAATTTTTTAACCAACTTTGCAGTTGGTCTTTTTATCCTTCCCTTTTTCTTGTTTTCGGCAACAGCAGGACAATTAGCAGACCGCTTTGATAAAGCATTTTTAATGCGTAGAGTAAAATTTTTTGAAATACTTATAATGATACTGGGCGCGGTTTCACTTATTTATCAAAATTTAACGTCCATGCTTTGCGTCCTTTTTCTTTTAGGGACTCAATCAGCTTTTTTTGGCCCCTTAAAATATTCCATAATACCTCAACATTTATCATCAAAAGAGCTACTGGCTGGAAATGCCCAAGTGGGAATGGGTACATTTGTATCAATACTCCTGGGAACATTAATCGGTGGCTGGATAATAACAATTGACAGCGGCGAAATTATTCTAGGTTTTCTCATGCTTTTAATGGCATTAGTAGGATGGATTAGCAGTCAAAAAATACCTCCGGCGCCCTCCGAGAATGACAAAGTGGAGAACTCCTTCAATCCAATACGCGAGGCAAAACTAAATTTTAAATTGGCATCTGAAAACAATTCAGTTTGGTATTGTATATTAGCAATCTCCTGGTTTTGGTTATATGGAGGGTGTTTTTTAACTCAAGTCCCAAACTTTACCGTTAGCGTACTTCATGGACATCCAAGAATGGTATCCATTTTATTGGCTGCTTTCATAATTGGCATCGCAACAGGCGCACTACTATGCAATCGTCTTTCCAAAGGAGTAGTCAATCCTGCGTTGGTAACCCTCGGCACCCTAGGCCTAAGTACCTTTGCATTTGACTTAAGCTATGCCTCGTCGGTATTTGCTGATAATAATGCCCATTTAAATAATATAATGCCATTGGAGTTTTTAACTCTTGAAGGAAGTATCAGACTGACACTAGATCTCATTCTAATTGGGATATTTGGAGGCTTATTCATTGTTCCACTCAATGCAATGGTGCAATCCAGAACAAGCACTTCAGTTCGAGCACGAGTGATTTCAGCAAATAATATAATTAACGCAGCGTTTATGGTTGGCGGAAGCCTGCTTGGTATAGTATTTCTGACAATCTTAGGTTGGAGTATCCTCGAATTTTTTATTGCTATCGCAGTCTTAAATATTCTGTTTATGGCCTATATTTTCTCAAAAGTGCCTGAATTTAAATCCAGCTTTCTCAATTGGATTTCGAAATCTGCACAAAATAACAAACCAGATTAGGGAGGGGAAAATGCAATTATCAACAAAAATTCTCGTCGGGATGAGTGCTGGGATAATTGTCGGTTTGTTGTTTAACGCTTTAGGTGGGTCTGATCCAGATGAATCAGTTCTAATTACTTGGATAGTCGAAAATATATTCGATGTTATTGGAAAAATTTTTGTTGTATCTCTTAAGCTTCTTGTTGTGCCTTTAGTTTTTTTCTCTCTGGTTTGTGGGTCTGCATCAATGGGGGAAGACATTAAAATGGGCCAAGTCGCTATAAAGACTATCCTCCTCTATCTCCTCACAACAGCGATCGCTGTTTCAATAGCGCTTTTAGTAGCTAACATCGTAGATCCCGGAGTTGGAATAAATACAGGCACCATTGATAGTTTCGAAGTAAAAACCGCACCATCGGTCAAAGAGGTGCTCATTGGTATTTTCCCTGACAACCCTTTTAGGGCAATGGTTGATGGGAACATGTTGCAAATCATTGTTTTTGCAATATTGGTTGGCGTCGCCATTTTAAAGACAGGCGATTCTGGCAAAACGGTACTCCGGGGTTGCGTTCTAATTAATGAGGTCATTATGAAAATGGTCTTTATGCTAATTAATTTAGCGCCATATGGCGTTTTTTGTCTATTGGCCAAGTTATTTACTCGAGAAGGATTCTCTGCAATTGTAAATCTGGCAATTTATTTCAGTACCATTGTATTTGTATTGAGCTTTCATGCCGCAGTCATCTACAGCGCTATACTTTATATCTTCACTGGATTAAATCCACTGAAGCTTTTTAAAAATATGCGCCCAGCAATGTTGTTTGCATTTAGTACGTCATCAAGTAATGCGACCATACCGGTGACATTGACTACAGCTAGGAATCGACTAGGAGCGGATAATTCAATTGCATCGTTTACAATCCCATTAGGAGCGACGGTAAATATGGATGGCACTGCTATTATGCAAGGTATCGCTACCGTGTTTATCGCGCAGGCTTATGGTCTCGAGCTGTCTATGATTCAATATGTTTCTGTTGTCGCGACTGCTACGCTCGCCTCTATAGGAACTGCTGGAGTCCCAGGCGTAGGATTGATCACTCTGGCTATGGTTCTTCAGCAAGTTGGTCTCCCAGTGGAAGGAATTGGATTAATCATTGGAGTAGACAGACTTCTTGATATGTTACGAACAGTTGTAAATATCTCGGGAGATGGGATGGTAACAACAGTTGTCGCTAGCAGTGAGAAAAGACTAGATAGAGCTGTTTTTAACAGCTCGGAAGATTGAGCAAGGTATTATACTAATTTCTATTTGCCAAAAATTAATAATAGGAAGTTGTTGACGTAGTTAACACCAACGGTGACGCTACTTCTTCTCTTTTTACAACACCACATAATATCTCCACTATTTCTAGCGCAAAATCGATCGCCGTACCGGGTCCTTGACTCGTAATATAGTGATCGTCAACTACAACTCTTGATTCAGCATCCAGCTCTCTGCATTTTAGTGAACTATGGAAATGTGGATGGCATGTTGCAATATGATTAGTCAGGAAGCCTTTATCACCAAGAACAGTGCAGGGTGATGCACAAATAGCCGCAATAACTTTTTTTTCTGATATATGTTTAATTAAAATTTTGTCTAGAATTTTTGACTCAGCTAAATGCTTTGCGCCATCAATGCCTCCAGGCAAAACAATAGCATCCCACATCTCATCGATAGAATTTGAAATTACATCATCGGCTACTATTTTTACTCCTCTGGAAGCAGTAATCTCACGAGTATTTGAGGAAGTAACTGCAGAGACAAAAACATCAACTCCAGCTCTCCTAAGAATATCTACTACAGTTACAGACTCAATCTCTTCGCTACCATCTGCAATCGGCACTAAAACTCTTATTTTCATATCAATCTCCCGTTCGAATTTATAAAACATTCAGGTAGAATGCAGGATCTTTATAAAAATATTCAACATGACAATAATTTTGACATCGACATTTGCAAAATGTTCGTTTCAAGCTACGTTTTTAAAATTCTAGTTTTATCTTGGAAACTATAACTTTGAATAAATCAAGAATAGAAGTATTAATCAAAACAGACATAAAAAGATGTCTATCCTCTATCAGTCGTGGAATTGAGAAAGAAAGTCTTCGTACTGATCGAAATGGCTTCATAGCTGAATCCGCGCATCCCTCGGAACTTGGCTCTCCTCTGACTCATAAAAATATTACAACTGACTTTTCAGAGGCATTAATTGAGCTAGTCACTGATTGTCATGAGAGTACCAGTGAAGTGATGCAACAACTCAATGACCTGCATAAAATTACATATGCCTCTATTCAGAACGAGTTGCTTTGGCCTAATAGCATGCCTTGCATGCTACCAAAAGAGAGCAATATAAAAATTGGTAATTATGGATCATCAAATATAGGAATGATGAAACAGATATACAGAAGAGGTTTAAGCAATCGCTACGGGAGTTACATGCAAACTATCTCGGGGATTCATTACAATTTTTCTTTACCCGACATATTCTTCTCAGAACTTCAAAAAACTGAGGCCAGAACGCACGACTTGCAGTCCTTTAAATCTGACTGCTATTTTGGATTAATAAGAAATTTCCATCGATTTTCATGGTTTCTTCTTTATTTCTTAGGTGCGTCGCCGGTTGTCTCTAAAAATTTTCTTAAAAGTGAAAATCATAGACTAATTCCAATGAGGGAGAATGCCGATAGCTTTTTTTCACCAAATGCAACCTCACTGAGAATGGGTGATCTGGGGTACAAGAGTCAAGCACAAGATTCTCTTGAAATCAGATATGACAGTATCGAAACATATATCAGTGACCTTCGCTCAGCCTTGGCATTAAAGTATAGCGACTACGAAAAAATAGGCGTGCGAGGAATTGATGGCGAGTACAAACAGCTAAATACAAATCTCTTACAAATCGAAAATGAATTTTACAGCACAATAAGACCAAAGCGGACCACGGAACTAGGCGAGACGCCAACGCAAGCATTAGAGAATCGTGGAGTAGAATATGTAGAAATAAGATGTATTGATGTCAATCCATTTCTGCCATGTGGTATCGACGAGAATACTGTTCACTTACTGGATATATTTCTTACATATTGCCTGCTTAGCACAAGTCCACCAATTAATGATGATGAAAAACAAGAGATTCCAAGTAATTATCTAAAAACTGTTTATGACGGGCGTGATCCAAGCCTAATGCTTAGCGTCAGCGGAAAGGATGTAAATTTGCGCGACGTGGCTAAAACACTTATAAATGACATGACTCCTGTTGCTGACTGCTTAGATATAGCTAATAAGAATACCGCATACTCATCTGCTCTTCGTACATGTGAACAAAGGTTAGAGAATGACTCTTTGCTGCCAGCCGCAAAGATAATATCCAAGATAAGAGATACGGGAAAAAGTTTCCAAGAAATAACTTTAAAATCAGCACAAGATTATTCTGAGCACTTTGCGGCGATGCCAATGGATCAAGACTTGATTGGTCATTACTCGAACGCTGCTCTCGAATCAATAAAGAAACAAAACACTCTAGAGCAAAGTGATACACTTTCATTTGAAGACTTCGTCAAACTATTTTCATGATTAGTTTTTTAAGCAGTTTAAATAATCGAAATATAAACCTACTTTGCGGTCTTATATGTGTTGCATCGTTGTTAATAGCGAAGTTTTATTTTGAAGATTACTTGGGTCTGGAGCCATGCTATTTATGCATTACCCAAAGAGCATTTATTGCCATGGCAGGATTATTATTTTTCATCTGGGCTATACATGATCCTAAGAGACTTGGGGCAAGAATTTATGCTCTGCTAGTACTAGCTGCAACTAGTGCAGGGGCATATTTCTCATTAAAACAATTGTATTTGCAAAGTTTACCAGAAGAGCAAGTTCCGCAATGTGGCCCTCCAGTAGACTACCTCTTTGAGACGTTCTCCAATTTTGAGGTCATTGCAATGCTTCTTCGTGGCGATGGAAATTGTGCAAAAATTCAATGGGAATTTTTGTCCATCACAATGCCTGGATGGGTATTGTTAATTTTCATTGTTCTTATTGCAGCATCAATCCTAAATTTAGTAAGAATAAAGTAAGTTGTTTTTAACTTTACTCATCATCAGAATCTCCAACACTAGCTTTAAGAAGTTCGACATCAAATATTAGCGTTGCATTTGGAGGTATTGGGCCTGTTCCACCTGGACCATATGCAAGTTCAGGAGGGATAACGAGCTCCCAATTTGAGCCTTGAGGCATTAACATGAGCGCCTCAGTCCATCCTGGAATTACCTGAGTCACTCCAAATTGAGCAGGCACCCCTCTCTGCCGAGAACTATCAAATTCAGTACCATCAATCAATCTTCCTACATAGTGAACTTCAACAGTACTATCTAAAGTTGGTTTAGGACCTGTTCCTTCTGTTATCACTCTGTATTGCAATCCACTCTCTGTTGTAACAACCCCATCTACTGTCGAATTTGTATTCATAAAGTCTGCTCCTTTAGCAGTATTTTCCCCCGCTTGTTCAGCCATCAGTGCTTGCTGAGAGGCCTGAAGTTCTTCCTGCTTCTTTTTCATATCTGCCTCAAAAGCTGATACCGTTGATGCGATTTCTTCTTGAGAAAGTCTGGGAGATCCTCCATTTAGAGCATCCTCAAGCCCCAACTGGAATGCTTCTTTACTGAACTCAACCTGCATCGCAAGGATACTGGATCCATTATCAAGGCCCATCAAATAACTAATCTTTTTTGTCTGATCATCCAGTGCAACATTAGAAAGTTCAATCTCATCGCTATCAATGGTTGCATCAGGATTTTCACAGCCAATAAGGACCATAAATGCGGCCAGTACAGTTACCAAATTAATATAATTCTTCATGTTATATCCTTTATCTATTGAGCCATCTTCAAAACTTTTTCAACTAACTTTGTAATTCCCTTTGACGCATCAGTAATAGTTGATGCAAGCATATAAGCTGGAGTCGTTACTAGTCTATATGTCTCGTCCACACAAATGTCATCAACATTACAGTCAGAGTGAATTGCACCGGTGCGTCTAATAACGTCCGCCGTTTGTTCATCATTTCCGATCGTGCATGATACTCCCTTTCCAAATAATAGTCCCGACATAACTGGAGCGATACAAACTAAACCTATCGGTATTTTTAGGCTTATAGCGCTACGTATAAACGTTTCAAATGCCTGATTAATTTTCATGTTTTCCCCATCAACCGCATATGTACATAGGTTTTTTGCAGCGCCAAAACCACCTGGCACGATAACCGCATCAAATAACTCTGCATCCGCAGAAGCCAGATCAGATATTTCTCCTCTTACTAATCTAGCTGACTCTTCCAGAACATTTCGAGGTTGTTCAAGGGTTTGCTCTCCCTTAAGGTGATTGATGACGTGCAACTGTTCAATGTTGGGCGCAAAGCAAGAAACAGCAGCATTCATTTCGTCTAAACGTAAGAGCGTTAAAACTGTCTCAAACGCTTCTGAACCGTCATAAACACCGCAACCTGAGAGAACAACTGCAACTTTTGTTTTTTTATTTTCTATACTCATATTTCTAATCCTTAAAAGATTTTTCTAGAATGATTTCCCATATCTCATGGCCCAAACGCTCACCTCTCTTTTCAAACTTAGTAATGGGTCTGTAATTTGGCCTTTCTGAATAATTACTTTTGCCTGCCAAATTTATAAATCGACTATTTCCATCAACCAAATCCATAACGCACTCTGCATAGGGCTTCCAATCAGTAACAAAGTGAAAGATTCCACCAGATTTCAGTTTATCGGCGATTTTACTTAAAAAGTCTTTTGTTACTAATCTGCGCTTATGATGTTTTTTCTTATGCCACGGATCGGGAAAATATACCTGTACCCTATCAAGACTATACATTGGCAAACACTCGCTAATAACATCCAAAGCATCAGCCCAATATATCCTTACATTCGTTAAGCTTCTAGAATCAACAAGCTTTATCAGGTTTCCTATCCCAGGCGGGTGTACTTCGATCCCAATATAATTCTCGTCACGGTGATTGTTTGCCATTTCAGCTAGAGAATCGCCCATGCCAAATCCTATCTCTAACACCGTAAGTCCTTTTCTACCAAAAATTTCATTAGTATTAATGAAACCCGCGCTCAAGGACAACCCATACTCAAATTGCTCGGAGAAGAGCGCTTTTCTTTGAGCCGGAGTAATCCTTCCTGTTCTTAAAACATAGGTTTGAACCGTTTTTTTCCTTAACTCATTTAACAATAAGATTTACCTTTTTAAAAAAGAAAAAAATAAAGTAATCCAGCCAAAAATAAAGGCAAAGCCACCCACTGGAGTGAGAAATGCAACACTTGAGAGTTCAAATATAATCAATAGGTAGAGCGTGCCACAGAAAAATACGATCCCAAGTAAGAAACATAATGAAATAATATTGCGATAAACAGATTGAATGAATGAATCACTTGAAAACGCTAGTATTAAAATAGTTGTGCTGTGAAGCAAGTGATAAATCACAGCGGTCCAATATCTATGTAAATCAGGTACTGTGAATTGTTGGGCCATTCCGTGAGAAATATATATCCCTATGAATATGCATAAAAGTACGCTTATGGCAGAGATTCTTATCCAATTCTTACTCATAAAAAAAAACCGCATGTCTTTCCACGCGGCTTTTATTTTCTCTAATCAGAATCACTGCTGCATCTGACGCTTGAGACATGCCATCGCATTTTTTTCAAGTTGACGTATTCGTTCTGCAGATACACCGTATTGATCTGCTAACTCATGAAGCGTAAGTTTTTTCTCATCTAACCATCTTTTCTGCAGGATCATCTGACTTCTTTCATCCAGTCCTTCAATAGCATTTTGCAAACGCATATTATTATC
>OCZA010000108.1_pt1 | contig 27942 bp, 24 predicted proteins | sample 1539021 | NCBI WGS metagenome assembly OCZA01 (sample SAMEA2619376, study PRJEB22493) | marine metagenome | biome: marine biome (ENVO:00000447); feature: surface water layer (ENVO:00002042); material: "saline water (ENVO:00002010), including plankton (ENVO:xxxxxxxx)" | depth 5 m | reverse complement strand
TACTCAAAAAAGTATTTAAAAATTTGGGGAATCAATATTTTGATTCCTCAAATTTATTAATTGGCCCCGGCGACGACGCAGGTCTCTTTAAAGCTAAAAAAGAATTAATCTTTTCCACGGACACTTCGGTTGGCGATGTTCATTTTCCCAAAGACCTTGAAGCTAAATTAATTGCTTATAGAGCTTGTGCAGTAGCGGCAAGCGACATAGCAGCTTGCGGAGGTAGTTTAAAATGGCTTTCCATATCTTTAACGACAGCAAATAAAAATACCAAATGGATAGAAAATTTTTCTAAAGGTATCAAAGAATTTTCTGATTTTTATAAAGTGCCTGTTATTGGCGGTGACCTTGCAGTTGGTAAGGAAATTTCGGTTTCAGTTGGCGTCTGTGGAGAAATTCATAAGAAAGATTTTATGAGACGAAATGGAGCGCGAGAAGGGGATCTAATTTTTGTTACCGGTAATTTGGGAGAAGCCTTTCTTGGTCTCAATATACTCAAAGAAAAAAAGAAGAAATTATTATCAAAAGAAAAAAATTATTTAAACAGGTATCTAAAACCAGAAATATTTTTTACCTTTGGTCAAAGCCTTTCTAAATTAGCAAATAGTTGTATTGATATTTCCGATGGTTTATTAGGAGATTTAAATCATATCTGTGAAGAGAGCAAATTAGCAGCTGAAGTTTATTTAGAGGCTATGCCTATCATTGGAAATTATAAAAATGCGCTCACTTGGGGAGATGATTATCAACTTTGTTTTACTCTCAAAGCCACAAAGGTTGAGCAACTTTATAAAATTGCTAAAACGAATAAGATAAAGATATCAGAAATTGGAAAAGTAAAAAAAGGAAAGGGCATTTCAGTTCTTTCAAAGGGCAAAAAAATAACAATTAAAAAAGCTGGGTATAATCATTTTAATGGATAAGTTTCCTAATTTAATTAAGCCTAGCCACTTGTTTGCAACATTGTTTGGTATAGGTTTATTGCCTCTTGCACCTGGGACATGGGGCTCATTATTTGGTCTATTTTTATTTTTTTATACTGGAATATATTTATCAGTAAGCCAAGAATTCTTTTACTTTTTGCTTGTAGCAATAATTTTAATTTCTTTGGCAGTATGTTTTTATGCAACTAGAGACTTAGATGCTATTAATAAGGATCAAAAATCTATTGTTATTGATGAATTAGCAGGAATATGGGTCGCATTTATCCCAGTTGCGGGAGTGATTCAAATGCAGGATTTTGTTTTTTATTCTTTCGTAGCTTTCATAGCTTTTAGAGTTTTTGATATCTGGAAGCCTTTCCCTATATCCATGGTAGATAGCAACATGAAGAACTATTTTGGCGTTGTCCTAGATGATTTAATTGCTGGATTGTATGCGGCTCTTATAGTTTCTCTAGCCTTGTTTTTATTTGCTTAAGCAACTCTTCCGTTGTCAGTTTAGCTGCTTCTTTTTGATCTTCGGGAGAACCAACCACAGGGAATTCATCGGAAATACCAAAATTTAATACACTTATATCTAGTGAATTTGCACTCACGAATTCGTTAACACTTGAGCCCGCTCCTCCTGCGATTACATTTTCTTCAATTGTCACAAAGAGTTTATGATTTTTGCTTAGTTCTTTTAAAAGTTCTTCGTCAATAGGTTTTACAAATCTCATATCTACCAGAGTAGTATCTAATTCTGTAGACACTTCCTCGGAAATATTAAAGAGGCTGCCAAAGGATAGAACAGCGACATCAGAAGACTCTTTGGCTTTTAAAACATTTGCTTTACCTAATTCAATTTCATTCTTATCTTTAAGAATATTCTCGCCTGGTGCATTACCTCTTGGATATCTAATTGCTACTGGACCATTAAGTTGATATCCAAAATTTAACATTTGCCAACATTCATTTTCATTTGATGGAGCTAGAATAGTTAAGTTAGGAATACACCTAAGATAGGTTAAATCAAATATACCAGCATGAGTCGCCCCATCTTCGCCAACAAATCCTGCCCTATCAATTGCCAATAAAACATTTAAATTCTGAATCGCAACGTCGTGGATGAGCTGATCATATGCTCTTTGTAAAAAAGTTGAGTAAATAGCTAAAACAGGTTTTTTTCCTTCGCAAGCTAGCCCTGCAGCAAAAGTCATGCTGTGTTGTTCGGCTATAGCCACATCAAAAAATTGATCGGGAAATCGCTTGGCAAAATCTGTCATACCTGAACCTTCAGACATAGCAGGAGTTATAGCAACAAGATCTTTATCTCCTGCTTCAGCTTGTTCGCATAACCACTCTCCAAATACTTCTTGGTACTTTGGACCAGTATTTAATTGAGAAGGAGATTCGATTTTAGATAGAGCGTGATACTTTATAGGATCTTTTTCTGCAGGAATAAAACCTTTGCCTTTTTGCGTTACTAAATGAAGAAAAACTGGACCAGAAATTTCATTTATATTTTTTAGAGTTCTTATTACCTCTTTGAGATTATGTCCATCCATAGGGCCAATATAGTGGAATCCTAACTCTTCAAATAAAGCTCCTGGCGAAAGAAAACCTTTTATATGAGTTTCTGTCTTTTTCGCAAATCGCTTTGCCGATGGAATCATTCTTAAAACCGATTTCCCTCCTTCTCTCGCTTGTATGTACCACTTACTTGACCATATCCTAGCTAAATAATTAGAGATACCCCCTGTATTATTCGAGATAGACATGTTGTTATCGTTAAGAATAACTAATAAGTTTTGATCGATAGCTCCAGCATGAGCCATTGCTTCATAGGCCATACCAGCTGTTATAGCTCCATCGCCAATAACTGAAATATGCTTATTTTCACTATTTGCAACGCTCATTCCCAAAGCAGCTCCTATGGAAGTACTTGAGTGTCCCACACCAAAAGCATCGAACTCGCTTTCTCCTCGCGAAGGAAAAGGGTGAAGGCCATCTTTTTGCCTCATGGAAAGCATTTTTTCTTTTCTGCCTGTAAGAATTTTATGAGGATATGCTTGATGCCCCACATCCCAAACTATTTTATCGTTAGGAGTATTAAAAACATGATGCAATGCAACTGTTAATTCGACTACGCCAAGACCGGCTCCAAAATGACCGCCTGAAATACTAGTTGAATACAAAAGATACTCTCTAATTTCATCAGTGAGATTCAATAGCTCTTCGAATGAAAATTTTCTAATCAGACTGACATCACTTAGAGAATCCAATAAAGGTGTAGGTGGTTTATTCTTGGGAAGCTCACTATGAATTTTCATATTAACTCTTCCTATTTATAATCAATTGGCAAAGAAACTCTAACTTGCTTGTTTCGAAAGGAAGTTCTTGAAGAATGGCAAGGGCTTTATCTATTAAAAGTTGAGCTTTTTTCTGAGATTCTTCTATGCCCATTATTGAAGGGTAAGTAGATTTATTATTTTTAATATCAGATTTAGTAGGCTTGCCTATTTTATCTTGGTCGCCTATTTCATCTAAAATATCATCTCTAATTTGAAAAGCTAATCCAAACTTGTTGGAGAATTCAATTAATTTTTCTATCAGAGTTTCATCAATATTTTTCTTGATAAGACAAACGCACAAAACGCAGGCTTCGATTAGTTTTCCTGTTTTTAAATAATGTATTTGATCGAGCTCCTCCTCTGTAAGCTTTTTATTTTCTGAAAGAATGTCCCTATTTTGTCCCTCAACCATTCCTTCTGGACCACAAGCCCGAGCAAATAAATTTATGATTTCTAGTTTTGTTTTGTCACTTAAATTTGGATCTTCTATAGAAGTTAAAACCTCTAAGGACAAGGGTTGAATGGCATCGCCAGTAAGAATAGCAGTAGCTTCATCAAATTTCCTGTGACAACTTAGTTGGCCTCTTCGATAATCATCGTCATCCATAGCGGGCAAATCATCATGAATTAATGAGTAACAATGAATTAATTCTCCTGCAGCTGCAATCAAATCTACATTTTCATTTGAAATATCAACATTTAAAATCTCACTGAGAATCAAGATTATTTGCGGTCTTATTCTTTTACCGCCATTCATCACGGAATAATGAATTGCCTCAGTAACTTTGGAAATATCTTTTTTAGGAAGAGTTTGGAAGAGAGCTTTGTTTATTCTAGTTAGGTTTTCTTCCAGAAATTTGTCATCTTTAATTTTCATCAAATGATTCTAAATCAAAGGATCCATCATCAGAATCAACTAGTTTTTCAATTTTTAATTCAGCTTCAGTTAATAATTTTTGACAATGCCTTGTTAATTTAATTCCATCTTCAAAAGCTTTGATAGATTTTTCTAACGGGAGATCTCCCCCTTCAAGTTCAGTAACTATTTCTTCTAATTTTTTTAAAGAAGATTCAAAATCTTTATTTTTTTCAGACATATTTAATTGTTTAGTTCAGCATGTGATTTTACAGAATTAAAATTTGCATACAATTCTTTAATTTTTGTTGGCAGCATCAACCAACAAGGGGTCAATACCAAGGTCATAATCGAAGCAAAAGATAGGCCACATACTACTGCAAAAGATAAAGGTCCCCACCACTCAACAACTCTTCCACCAACACCAATTTCCCTAGACATTAGGTCAACTCCGAGTCCAAGAGACAACGGTAAAAGTCCGACCACAGTAGTAGCTGTTGTTAAAATAATAGGCCTCAAACGCTGAGCAGCTGTTCTGATGATCAAATCTTTAGTTGAATCATTAACCAATTCTTTTTTAAGGACATTATAAGTGTCCACCAAAACAATATTATTATTTACAACAATTCCTGCAAGAGCAATTATGCCTAAATTAGTGAATAAAAAACTTATCGGGAATTGTGTAATTAGATGACCAAGGTACACTCCGGCTGTGGATAGGAAAACAGCCGAAATAACTATCCAAACTTGATAGAAACTATTCAATTGAATCATTAATAAAATAGCCATCAAAAACAATCCAACAGTTGCTGCAAAGACAAAAAAAGCTGCATCCTCTGCAGATTGTTCTGCTTGACCTCTAAAAATAAAATCTAATTTTTGATATTCATTGTGATCTTCTATCCATTGTTTAATTACTGGAAGCACATCTTCAATCAAAGCATCAGGAGCATAATCTGCAGCTATAGTAAAAGCTCTTTCTCCTTCAACTCTTCTTATGGCTGGTGCCTCGTAAGATGGATCAATAGTTACAAAACTGCTTAATGGAACTGAACCAAATCTTGTAGAAATAGTTAGTTGATCAAATAAATCTAGTCTTCTTTGTGCTTCGGGAAATCTTATTCTAATATCAATGGATTCATCCAAATCAGTAGGGCGATATTCTCCAACTTTTACTCCTCCTGTTAGAAATTGAATGGCAGTTCCTATTTCGGAAGTAGTAACACCGAACTGGGAGGCTTTTTCTTTATCTATAACTAGTTTCCATTTTAAAACAGGAGTGGGAATAGTACTGTAGACATTTACCGCCGCTGGAATGTTCTTATCCATAAATTCAGTTAGCGCGATAGTGGCTTCGTTAACCATTTGATAGTCTCTTCCAAAGACATCTATTTCTATGGGGTTATCAACAGGAGGGCCACTAGATCTTTCCCTAACTGAAACTTTCAAACCAGGGATATCTTTTAATTTTTCTTTTAATTCTAAAAGAACTGCAGCACCAGTCTGTATAAGAGCATCTCTTTCAAAAGGCATTCCTACGTAAATTTTTCCTATAGAGTCTGCATTGCCTCTATCTCTTGGATCTCCTTCCCCGCTTTGTTCCAAGTAGACACTTTCTGGACCTTTTATTGTCAGAATGATTTTTTCAATTTCTTTTAAGAAGTTAACCGTTTCTAAGGCATTTAAGTTTCCCCTACCTTGAACTTCTACGATAATGGTATCAGGGTCTTCTTCAACGAAAAATTGTCCACCTGGTCCATGGCCGCCGTAGACATAATAAATACTCATTACACTAAAGAGAATAAAAACAATTGCTTTGCCGGGTTGATCAAGTATTTTGTCTAAAAACCTTGCATAAGAGCCTGTAAGTCCATCTATAGATTTTGGATCACCTCGTTCCAAAGCAGCAGTATTATTTAATGTCCTAATGTTTCGGTTGCCTAAATTTGCATATCTAGATCCTATAGCAGGAGTAAAAACCAAGGCATATAGAACCGATCCAATAAGAACTACAAATAAAGTAGTGATCATAGGTTTCATGAATTGACCGGAGATTCCTTCCCAAAAAAACAGAGGGAAGAAAATTGCCAACGTAGTCCCTATAGATATGATAATTGGCCAAAACATTCGTTTTGCAGAAAGTCTATAAGCCTCTATTCTGTCCATACCTTCGCTCATTTTTCTATCGGCATACTCTACAACCACAACGCTTCCATCTATTAACATTCCTAAAGAAATAAGAAAGCCAAAACACACCATGAAGTTAAAGGTGTACTCGATAATATTTAAATAAATACAAGCAAAAAGAAAACAGGTCGGAATTGCTAGCGCAACCATTGTAGATGATCTAAGACCCATAGCAGCGACCACAATACTCATAACTAAAATAAGAGCAGTCAAAATATTTCCAGTCATTTCATCAATTAATTCAGCTGAATATTTAGTTCTATCTTCGGTAACGATAATTTCAACATTAGGCGGAAGAACTAGCTTGGTTCTTTCGATAATGGTATTTATTTGGCTCGCAACAACAACTTCCCTTGCATCTGTTTTTTTTAAAACATTTATAGTCGACGAAAATTTACCATTTACTCTTGCATAACTATCTTTATCTTTAAAGGTTCTTCTAAGGTCTACTAAATCATCTAACGATACAACGGCATTTTCATTTTCTAAAACAGGAATATTTTTTACGTCTTCAGCAGTTTCAAATACAGAGGGAACCAATACAGAAAACTTTCCAGTTGCGGATATGATATTTCCTGCAGGAATAGCTTTATTGTTTTGTTGAATAGCATTATAGATATCTATGGCTGAAGCGTTGTAGCTATCTAATTTTGTCTTATCGATCGTAGCTTCTAGAACTTCATCAGGTGCGCCGCTTAGTTGAGCTTCTAGGACTCCAGGTATTCTTTCAATTTCTTTTGCCATATCTTTAGCAAAACCTATTAATTCCCTTTCAGTTGCTGAATCAGAGATGAAATTTACATTCATAACTGGAAATGCATCAAAGCTAAATTCTTTTACAAAAGGCTTTTCAGACTCTTCGGGAAGATCTGGCAATATTTCATCCATTGCATCTTTCACATTTACCATTGCAACTGGTTTTGGAACAGAATCTGGAAATTCTAAAATTACATATGACATGCTATTTCTGCTGTAGGATTGCATGGCCTTTAGGTCATCAATTGATTTCAGACGATCTTCTATTGGCCTTGTAATTAAACGTTCTACGTCTTCTGGAGAAGCTCCATCATAAAAAGTAGAAACAAACACATATGGGATATTAATATCGGAATAAGCAGAAGCAGGTATCTGACCGATGGAGGAAGCACCCCAAACAAGTATCAGAGCAAGAAAAGTTAAAGTTGCTTTATACCTATCAATAAAGAAATTAATTAATGCGTTCATTTTGCATCAATCTTTCATCTACAGCCACCTGGACTTTTTCGCCGTCGCTTACATAGTCTTGACCAACCGTAATAATTCTGGATTTCTGTGGTAAACCTGAAACCCACGCGCCTTTTTTAGTATCTTGAATGAGTTTAATTTTCTTAAATTCAACCAAGCCAGATTCATCAACTATTCTTACCCCTAAATCTCCAGCATCGTCTAATCTTAAAATCGATAGAGGTACTAGATTTGCCAAGCTTTCTTCTCCTGGAAGAAACACCCTTGCGGAAGCACCATCTTTGATTTTTCCTGATTGATTATCAACAGTAACTTCAATTCTAAATGTATGAGTCTTATTATTTGCCGATGAAGAAATAAAACTAATTTCTCCTTCAGATTTTTGACCATCTAAAGTTTCTACTTTCGCTATTGATCCAATTTTAATAAATCCAATATCGCTTTCTGAAATTTCTCCACTGATTATCATTGGATCTAAATCGAGAAGAACGGCACAAGTTGAACCTCTAGTTAAATAATCTCCTTCATCCAAAGGAATACGATCAACGATTCCTGCAAAAGGGGCTTTGATTGTTGCATTATCTAATTCAAGTTTGGCTCTTTCGTAATTTGATTTAATATTTTGAAACTGATTAGAAGAATATAAGCCTTCTTTAAAAAGTTTTTCAGCCGATTTAAATTCAAGTTCGGCTTTTTTAAAAAAAGATTCTTTTTCAGCCATAAAGATAGAGCAAATTTGCTGACCTTTTTCGACATAGGAGCCTTGTTTAACAGGTAAAGAAATAACCCTTCCCGAGGTTTCCGCCTTGAGTTCAACTTTTTTATCAGCTTCAGCGAAACCTTTAATCAAAATTTCTCTCGTATAAATTGAAGAGGTTTGGTCGATAATTCTAACAGTTGATTGTTTTTCAACATAAGTCTCAATAATTTCCTCTTCTTTTATTAGCATTCCTGAAATCATCCAAATAAGAGCAAATCCTAAAAACATAGCAGACCACTCGATATTAGATCGAGTCAGCAAAACATCCTTAATTGTTAAGTAATATTTGTTCTTCATTTATGTATTAATGGGACTAAATGCAATTATATCAAGGGATAATTGGTTTTTTATACTAGTTACGAAAGTGTCTTAAATTTAGTAGTTTTTCTTAAGCTTTTTTATAAAACTAAGTTGTTGAGTTTTATCCAATTCAGTAACATTTTCCTCTAATCTAGGAACATCCGGACTCGCAAACTGTTTTCCCTCAAGCCAATCTTCAATTAACGAATCAAACTTGTTTTTGAACTCTTTTAATGCAATTTGTTCTGATTCATTCTTTAGAAAAAACCATCCTGTTTTTAATCCAGCATGATAAACGAGAGGATGAGACCATTCATGCTCTGATGGAGAATCGCAAAAAGTTGAAGCTTCCTTAAAACATTTTTCAAAACTTTGAATGCCATTGGCCTCTAAAGTTAGAAACTTACACTTCTGAAGAACAGCGCTTAAAGAGGGCAAGTATTCTGAGTTACTCATAATATTATCAATACTTTTAAAGATGACTTCATTTTTAAATATGGAAAGTTTTTTCAACCATAATTGTTTTGCGAGTTTAAGGCTATCGGAGTCAGGAAAAGCCTTATGAAATTGGTTGTGATAAGTAATTTCTAGTTGAGTAAAAACAACATTTATAAGGTCTATTGGGTTGTCTGGTATTTTTATCTTAGTATTCAATTGCCCACTCTTTATCCGTCAGTCTAGAAATTATACCCGAGGACTTCGAATTATTTTTAAACCATTTATATTTTACATGTTGTATAAATTTTGAATTCCAAGAAGTTATAACTTGATTTGAATCAAGCCAATAAATTTTGAATTCTGGAAGTTGATCTCTAGCAAATTTTTCGTCAATTCTAGCTAATTTCAAAACATCAAAACAGTTTTGATTTGGCATCCAATCATGGGTCATTTTTTTTGGTGAAACATTATCTTCAATAATGTTTTTATATCTTGCCCACTGCCTTCTAACATGACTTATGAAAATAGAATTCCATTCATTGGATTTCAACTTCTTTTCCATCCAATAGACAATAAATTCTGGAATACATTTTTTAATGAAATCAGAATCCATTTCAGCAGATTCTAAAATTGACATTACATCTTCCGACGGAATCCAATCTTTCTTAATTAAAGTCTTTTCTGCTTCATTCTTTTCTTTTTTTTCTTCATTCCGCCATTCTTTGATCAAATATTTAAGAAGTCTAAAATTTTCCTTAAAGTTAGATGCTGAGTGGTTTTTATTTGATTCAATAAAAATATTAGATTTGAAAGATATAAATTCGTCAGTCATCCCAAGACTTTTGGCTTGATTTAAGACATCCTTAGAAACTCCAACGTTATTTTCGGGAGATTCGCTTATAGGTTCTAAACTTGATAAAACACTATTTTTTAAAATAAATTCAGAATTTACCTTTGAAATAAGCTCTAAAGCTAATAATTTTGTAAGAGCTTTATCTATATCTTTGTTTGGTATGAAGCTTAATTTGATGACTAAATTTTTTTCATTTAATCCGGGAGAATTACTTTCAATAAAGTTTAAAATTATGGCTTCTTCAAGCCCTATTGAAGAGGCAATTTCTGGAGAAAAAAAAATTTTATTTGAATCTATAGACATTGCTCAAGCAGTTTTCTCTAGATTCTTTCTTCTAGATTTTACTGCTGAAGCCAAAAGATTTAGCATGATTTCTGTATCTTCCCAACTAACACAAGCATCTGTGATACTTTGCCCATAAGTAAGCGTTTCCTTTGGTCCGATAGATTGATTTCCCTCAATAAGGTGACTTTCTATCATAACGCCAAAAATAGATTTTTCACCCGAGGAAATTTGGTCTGCTATGTCTTTATTTACTAACAATTGTTTCTTAAATTGTTTTTGACTATTGCCATGACTCATATCAACCATTAAAGCAGAAGGGTTGCCAGATTCAGATAAAATACTAGAGGTTTCTTTTATAAATTTACTTTCAAAATTAGGTAATTTTCCGCCGCGAAGAATTACGTGACAATCTTTATTTCCAGATGAATTAAAAATTGCAGACTTTCCTTCTTTAGTAATAGAAAGAAAAATATGAGGCTGTGAAGCTGAACCAATTGCGTCTATTGCCACCTGAATAGACCCATTTGTTGAGTTTTTAAAACCGACAGGGCAAGAAAGACCAGATGCAAGTTCTCTATGAACTTGACTTTCTGTAGTTCTAGCGCCAATTGCACCCCAAGAGATTAAGTCAGAAATATATTGAGGAGTTATAATATCTAAGTACTCCGTTGCAGCAGGCAAGCCAAGTTCATTAATTTCTAGAAGTATTTTTCTTGCCTCTCTTAAACCTTTATTAACATCATAACTATCATCCAAATTTGGATCGTTTATAAGACCTTTCCATCCAATTGTTGTCCTAGGTTTTTCAAAATAAACCCTCATTACAATTTTTAACTCAGAGCTCAATGAAGATTCAAGTTCTTTAAGTTTTTTTGCATATTCAATCGCAGCTTTTGGATCATGTATTGAACAGGGGCCGACAATCACTACAAGCTTGTCATCTTTACCATGGATGATGTCTGAGATATTCTGCCTTGATTTAAAAACTAGCTCTGAAACAGGCGGAGTTATAGGAAATTCTGATATAACTTCATTAGGAGGAGAGACCTCCAAAAGGCCTGTTATTCTGGTATTATCGGTCAAATATTGCATAACAAAGTTGTTGATTGTATCTATTCTATTCTAATTTGAAAATCAAAAATTAAGAAAATGGCTAAAATTAAATTAATTCAAGAAAATCCTATAGTAGGAGATATCTCAGGAAATCTTTTGAAAGCCAAAGAAGAAGTTATGAAGGCTGAAAAAAAAGGCATAGATTTAGTAATTTTTAGTGAAATGTTTCTTTGTGGGTATCCTCCTGAAGACTTAGTCTTAAGATCAGATTTTATAAAAAAAATAGATGACGCAATTGAAGAGCTGAAGGAATTGACTTCAAATATTTCCATAGTAATTGGCGCACCATCAAAGAAAAATAATGACATTTATAATTCTGCTTATTTTTTAGAAAAAAAAGAATTAAAGCTGATCTATTCCAAACAAATCTTACCAAATTATAAAGAGTTTGATGAAAGAAGATATTTTAGAGCTGGTGAAGAAAATAAAATTATTGAGTTGGATGGCATTAAATTTGGCCTTTCCATTTGTGAAGATATTTGGTCTGAGGACTATGTTAAAAATTTAGTAACCGATGGCTCAGAAGTCATAATCAATTTGAGCGCATCCCCTTTTACGATAACAAAAAAAACGACTAGAGAAAAAATGCTTTCGTCTTATGTAAGTAAATATAAAGTTCCAATAATATATTTGAATCAGGTAGGCGGACAAGACGAATTAGTGTTTGATGGTGCTTCGATGATTTTTTCTCATACGGATGCAAAAACTCTTAAATTCAAAAGCTTTGAAACAGACACAAGAGAAATTGAAATAATAAAAAATAAAAAAATAGAGCTTATTTTTAGTGAAATGCCAGAAAAAGAATATGAAGATCTAGAGGATGTTTATAACGCTTTGGTTTTAGGAACTAAAGATTATGTCAATAAAAACGGCTTCAACGGAATTATTATCGGCTCATCCGGCGGAATAGATTCTGCCTTAACAGCAACTATTGCTTATGATGCACTTGGTTCATCAAGAGTTAATACGGTGATGATGCCATTTGATTTCACTGCTGAAATGAGTATAGAAGATGCACAAGAGCTTGCTGACAACCTATCTATTCATCACTCAGTGATTTCAATAAAAGAGATTTATAAGGCTTTTTCAGATGTCCTGAAACCCTCTTTTAAAGATAAAGAAATTGATAAAACCGAAGAAAATTTGCAATCTCGCTGTAGAGGGGTAACTCTTATGGCGCTTTCTAATAAATTAGGGTATTTGGTTTTAACTACTGGTAATAAAAGTGAAGCTGCTGTTGGTTATTCAACTCTTTATGGCGATACTGCAGGAGGTTTTTCAGTTCTAAAAGATGTCAGCAAAACTTTAGTTTATAAATTATCGAAATATAGAAATTTAAAGACGCCAGTTATTCCCATAAGAATAATTGAAAGACCTCCTTCAGCAGAATTAGCTCCAGATCAAAAAGATAGTGATTCTTTGCCCGATTACAGCATCTTAGATCCAATTATTGAAATGTATGTTGAAAAAGACATGAGTCCAAAAGAGATTATATCCAAAGGCTATGAGGAAGAAGAAGTAAGGCGAATTTTGAGATTGATTGATTTTAACGAATACAAAAGAAGACAAGTTCCCATTGGAATTAAAATTTCCGATAGAAACTTTGGAAAAGACAGAAGATATCCTATTACCAATGGATGGAAGCCCTAAATCTAGGTCAAATTACTAAAAAAAACACTACATAGTGTGTAAAAGGGCTTTTTACCTTATAATTGCGCTATATTTATGGATAAATCATCTGTTATTCAGCCTAGGCAAGCTGAATTTAACCTTGCGATTCTAAATGGCGAGGAGATATCCCTGCCGACTGATGATTTATATATTCCTCCTAATGCTTTAAAAATATTCTTAGAATCTTTCGAGGGACCTTTAGATCTGCTTTTATATTTTATAAAAAAACAAAACTTGAATATTTTAGAAATAGATGTTTCCAAGATTACAGATCAGTATGTTCAATACATAGAGTTAATGGAAAAAATACAATTTGATTTGGTAGGAGAGTACCTTGTAATGGCTGCATATTTGACTGAAATAAAATCAAGAATGATGCTTCCTAAAGAATTTGATGATGAAAATGAAGAAGACGATCCAAGAGCAGAACTTATAAGAAGACTTCAGGAATATGAGCGTTATAAGGAAGCATCAAATAATTTAGAAGAGTTACCCAGAATAAATAGAGATTTTTATGTGGCTTCTTCTGCTTTGCCTGAGTTTGAGTCTAAAGAAAGTCTTCCTTCAGTAGATCTTAATCAGATAGCTCAAGTTTTTGCCGAATTAATTGAAAGACAAAAATTAAACGTAAGCCATGTTATAGAGTTTGAAAAACTCTCTACGAGGGAAAAAATGACTTATATCTTGGGACTTTTAGTAAATGAGAAATATTTAGATTTTTATAGAATTTGTCTTAAAGAGGATGGAAAAATAGGCATTATTGTTAATTTTTTGGCAATGCTAGAACTAGTTAAAGATTCTCTGATCAACATAATTCAATCAGAAGATTTTGGTCAAATTCATTTATCAGCAAAAGAGGAAATTCATTGATATGAGCGAAACTACAGAAAAGATAGTTGAAGCGCTTTTGCTTTCATCATCGAGACCGCTTTCGGAAGTTGAAATATTAAAAGCTTTTGAAGATGACCGACAGATAGATATAGGAGATATTAAAGCTGCTTTAGAAAGTCTAAATCAATTTTATTCGGACCGAAGTATTGAGCTGGTAAAAGTAGCTAATGGGTTTCGATTAAAAGCAAGGCAGGAGTACTCGTCTTGGATAGCAAAACTTTGGGAAACTAAGCCTCAAAAGTATTCTCGTGCAATGATGGAGACACTTGCTTTGATCGCTTACAAACAACCTATAACAAGAGGAGAAATCGAAGAAGTAAGAGGTGTTTCTGTAAGTAGCCAAATTATTAGAAACTTAATGGATAGAGGATGGATAAAGGTTGTTGGCCATAGAGATGTCCCTGGAAGACCTTCTTTACTATCAACAACAAAAGATTTTCTTGATGATTTAAATCTTAGAAAATTATCTGACTTACCAAATCTACCTGACATAGGGAATATTCCTGATGAAATCCAGATGCCTTTGTTTTCTGATGATCAAAAAGAGGAAATAACCTCTGCTCAGGAATAGAGATGACAGTCCGCCTTCAAAAGGCTATTGCAGATGCAGGAATTACTTCAAGAAGAAAAGCCGAAGAATTAATTCAATCTGGAAGGGTATTTTTAAACGACAAAAAAGCAAAACTTGGAGATAAACTTGCTGTCGGCGATAAAATCTTTATAGACGGCAAAGAAATAAAATCCGACCAATCAAAAAAAAGATTAATTATTTATCATAAGCCAGTTGGAGAGATATGCTCGAAATCTGGATATGGAAAACCTACAGTTTTTGATAGTTTGCCTGTGATTAAAAACTCTAGATGGGTAGCTTTGGGAAGATTAGACATAAACACAAGCGGCTTACTTCTATTTTCAAATGACGGAACATTAGCCAATGAAATAATTCATCCGAGAAAAAAAGTAGAAAGAGAATATTTAGCCAGAATTAGAGGAAAGCCATCGGATGAAGATTTAAAAAAACTCCTCAAAGGATTTAAGATAGAAGGAGATTTTTTAAGATTTACGGATGTCGTTCGAGGCAGATCTACCAAGTCACATACTTGGTTCGCAATGGTAATCATGGAAGGAAAAAATAGAGCAGTAAGAAAATTATGGAATAGTTTGGGCTTTGAAGTATCTAGACTAAAAAGGACTAGATTGGGGCATGTTTTTTTACCTGCAGATCTTTCGCCAGGAAATTATAGAGACTTAGAAGAAAAAGAAATTAAAGTCTTTCTTAAATAAAAGAAAGAATTTCTCTGATACATTTTATGTTGTATCCATTTTCATTAGATGGAAAATTCTCAGGATTTACATATCCATACTCAGCAAAAATTGGGGTAATCTCAGAATTTTTTGCAGCCTCAAGATCTCGCCAGTTATCGCCAACATAAAGCGCACTAGAAGCATCATATTTTAATCGCTTTAGAGCTAGTAAAAGAGTGGCAGGATTTGGTTTTCTTAGATTTTCTACGTCGTCAGGACAGACTAATAACTTAGCTTTTTTATCCCAGCCTAAAGACTTAAAAATCTGTTCAGAAAATACTCTTGGCTTGTTAGTTACTATTCCCCAATCTATATTTTTTTCTTCAAACAAAGAAATTACTTCTTCGACGCCATTAAAAGGTTCTGAATTTAGGTAAACCTTTTGATAGGCTTTCAAAAGATCGTTTCTTTTATTTTCAAAATCTGCGTTTTGTTCATTGATATCAAAACCTAAAGAAACAAGTGCTCCAGCTCCATCAGAAACTTTCTCTCTGACATTATCAAAACTTTGATGTGGTCTTTTTTCTTTATCTAAAATTTCATTCAACGCTGTATGGAATTCTCTAGCTGTATCTAAAAGAGTGCCATCTAAATCGAAAAGAAATAAGGTATATTTTTTATTTTGATTTTTCTGCATGGATCATATAGTTGACATCAACGTCTTTTCCAAGCCAATATTTTTTTGTAAGAGGGTTATAGCTCATACCTATAATTTCTTTGACTTCAAGATTTGAATTTCTCATCATGTTTGATAATTCTGAAGGCTTAAGAAATTTTTTGAACTCATGTGTTCCTTTAGGCAACAAATTTAAAATATATTCCGCTCCAATGATTGCAAAAAGAAAAGATTTTGGATTTCTATTAATTGTTGAAAAAACTATTGTGCCTCCAGGTTTGCATAACTCTGAACAAGTTTTTACTAATTGTTGAGGATCAGGAACATGCTCAATAGCTTCGAGGCAAGTGACCACGTCAAATTGTTCTTTTTTTTCAGGTAAAAGATCTTCTGCCTCACCATGTATGTAGGTCACATCACAATTAGTTTTTTCGGCATGAATTTGAGCTGTATTTATTGCCACATCTGAAATATCTATCCCAGTAACATTTGCCCCAAATTTACTTAATGCTTCAACTAGCAATCCGCCACCACAAGCAACATCAATAACATCTTTATTTTTAAGATTAACCTTTTCCGAAACGAAGTTTGACCTCAGTGGATTGATTACATGAAGAGGAGCAAATTTGCCATTTGGATCCCACCATTCTTCAGCTATCTGATTAAATTTTTCTTTTTCTGAAGGATCGATATTCATTAGATGAGCATTATGTTAGATTTAATAGTTTATTGTCATTAAAATTGTTTAAATTTATATTCATATGAAAATTTTCTTTCCAAAAGAGTCAGGTTCAGAAAAAAGAATTTCTCTCACACCTGATTTTTTAAAAAAATATATTGATAGCGGTTTAAAAATTTCTGTTGAAAATAATATGGGAGACCATCTTGGATTCACGGATTCAAATTTTAAAGAGCATGGCGCGGAAATAGTTGATCGAGAAAAAGGACTGAAAGAAGGGAATATTATTTGTTCGGTAAATAAGCTTTCTAAAGATGACTTAATTAATGTAGAGGAAAACTCTCTTGTCGTGAGTTTTTTGGATCCTTTCAATGATCAAGATTTAGTTGAACACTTAAAAGAGAAGAAAATTTCTTCAATAAGTATGGAATTAATTCCGAGAACTACAAGAGCTCAAAAGATGGACGCATTAAGCTCTCAGGCAAATTTAGGAGGATACGCAGCTGTATTGATTGCTTCAAATATTTTAGCAAAATCTTTCCCAATGATGATGACCGCCGCCGGTACAATATCGCCCTCCAAAGTTTTCGTAGTCGGTGTTGGCGTTGCCGGACTTCAAGCAATTGCCACAGCTAAGAGATTAGGAGCTAAAGTTGAGGCATTTGATACCAGACCTGTTGTAGAAGAGCAGGTTAAATCTTTAGGGGCAAGATTTGTTAAAATTGATATTGGAGAAACAGAAGAAACGTCTCAAGGCTATGCTAAAGAATTATCAGCTGAACAAATAGATATGCAAAGAGCCGGAATGAAGAAAGTATGCTCAAGTTCGGACGTAATAATAACTACCGCCCAAGTTTTTGGTCGAAAAGCTCCGATGATCATTACTGCAGAAATGATAGAGGATATGAAACCTGGAAGTGTCATCGTTGATATGGCTGTTGGAACCGGAGGAAATGTTGAAGGTTCTATTCCAAATGAAAATCTAGATCTTAATGGCATAACTATTGTTGGAAATACAAATCTACCAGGAGAAGTAGCTATGCATGCGAGCCAAGTTTATTCAGCCAATATCTTCAATCTCATTGATGAATTCTGGGACAAGAAAAATTCCATATTAGAAATTACAATCGAAGATGAAATTCTATCTGGATGTCTGGTTACTCATAAAGGAGAATTTGTAAATTCAATCGTAAAAGAGAGGTATAGCTAATGGATAGTCTATTCATAATGTTGTTGTTTGTTTTAATCTTGGCTGTGTTTTTAGGTTTTGAATTAATTAATAAAGTGCCGTCTACTCTTCATACTCCTTTGATGTCAGGGGCAAATGCAATATCAGGAATAACAATTGTTGGAGCAATTCTTTCGTCTGGAACTGATAGTGCTTTTTTAACAACTGTTTTAGGGACTGGAGCTGTTTTTTTTGCAACGATAAATGTCGTTGGCGGTTATTTAGTTACTAATAGGATGTTAGGGATGTTTAAAAAGAAATGAATATGTTTTTTCAATCAGAACTTTTTATTAATTTGTCTTATATATTGGCTTCAATTTTATTTATTTTTGGACTCAAAATGCTCAGTTCTCCTGAGACCGCGCAAAGAGGTAATTTTATTTCAGCTTTGGGAATGCTTCTAGCAATTGTTGTTACTTTGATGAGCAATAATATAATTTCTTATCAGTGGCTTTCTATTGCATTAATTGCAGGAGCAATAGTAGGAGCTTCAGCTGCTTCGTTTGTAAAGATGACTACAATGCCTGAACTAGTAGCTTTGTTTAATGGTTTTGGAGGGATAGCCAGCTTGCTCGTAGGATCTGCTGAATTTTTAAATATAACATCTATGTTGAGTGCTATTGCTTTATCAGCTGTGTTTTTAACGGTTTTAATTGGTGGAGTAACTTTTACTGGAAGTTTGTTGGCATTTGGGAAATTATCAGAAATAATTGATGGCAAGCCCTTTTTATATTTTGGTCAAAGAATTGTTCTAGTTATTTTTATAATTCTTGCTTTCACATTAGGAATAGAAATAGTAGTAGATAGCGGTCTTTTAGGGATATCAAGGTTTTATCTTTTAGTTTCTTTGGTTCTTATAGCTTTAATATTAGGTATTTTATTAACGGCTCCAATAGGCGGCGCTGATATGCCAGTGATCATAGCTTTGCTAAATAGTTATTCAGGCGTTGCAGCAGCTGCAGCAGGTTTCGTAATTAATAACAATGTTTTAATCGTAGCTGGTTCATTGGTTGGAGCTAGTGGACTAATTTTGACTAATATAATGTGTAAAGCTATGAATAGGTCATTGGCAAATGTTCTTTTCGGAGGCTTTGGAGCTGTTACCTCATCTGGAGGAAACAACTCAGGTGAAATACAAGGAGAAGTAAAACCAATAAATGCCTCAGATGCATATCTAATTCTTGAAGCAGCAAATTCTGTTTTATTTGTTCCCGGATATGGGATGGCTGTTTCGCAAGCTCAACATAGCGTAAGAGAGCTTGGAGAATTATTAGAAGAAAATGGATGTGAGGTAAATTACGGTATACATCCAGTTGCTGGAAGAATGCCAGGTCATATGAATGTTTTACTCGCTGAAGCAAATGTTTCATACGACTTACTAGTTGAACCGGAAGATGTGAATCCCATTATGGATACGGTAGACGTTTGTGTTGTTATTGGTGCAAATGATGTCGTTAACCCTGATGCTAGAGAAAATGAAGGAAGCCCGATTTATGGTATGCCTGTCATAGAAGTAGATAGGGCAAAAACAGTGTTTATTTTAAAAAGATCTATGGCTTCTGGTTTTGCTGGGATAGATAACCCCCTTTTTCTAAAAGAAAATTCAAGAATGTTGTTTGGAGATGCCAAAGAATCAATTTCTACTTTGGTTTCTGAATTTAAGTCTTAAAATACTTAATTTAAAGCCTTAAATATGCCACTAGATGGTATAATTTTGTATTTGAAATTACTTTTTATTTTTGAAAAAACCTTAACCTTTTTAATAAAAAATTCCTCACTCTATGGACGATATTGCTAAAGAAATTATTCCTATAAATATAGAAGAAGAACTTAAAAATTCTTATATGGAATACGCAATGAGCGTTATCGTTGGAAGAGCTTTGCCCGATGCTAGAGATGGATTGAAGCCTGTTCATCGAAGAACTTTATTCGCTATGGACGTTTTAAATAATAATTGGAATTTAGCCCACAAAAAATCTGCAAGAATAGTTGGAGATGTGATTGGTAAATATCACCCTCATGGAGACGGAGCAGTATATGAAACTATTGTACGAATGGCCCAAGACTTTGCATTGAGATATCCGCTTGTAGATGGCCAAGGTAACTTTGGATCAATGGACGGCGATGGAGCGGCGGCTATGAGGTATACAGAAGTGAGAATGGCCAAAATCACTCAAGAACTTTTAGCTGACTTAAATAAAAATACCGTAGATTTTGTTGAAAATTACGATGGAACAGAATTAATTCCTGATGTGTTGCCAACCAAAATACCCAATTTACTAGTAAATGGTTCAGCGGGTATTGCAGTTGGAATGGCTACTAATATGCTGCCTCATAATTTGACTGAATCAATAGATGCTAGTCTCGCATTACTAGAAAATCCTAATATAGAAATTGATGAATTAATGAAAATTATTCCTGGGCCTGATTTTCCAACCGGAGGAATAATTAATGGCTCATCTGGCCTTGTCGATGCTGCCAAAACCGGAAAAGGAAGAATAGTTTTAAGGGCAAAAGCAGAAATTGAGACTGACTCTAAAGATAAGTCAAAGATTGTTATTTCTGAAATTCCTTATCAACAAAATAAAGCAAGATTAGTAGAGAAAATAGCTCAACTTGCAAGAGATAAAAAAGTGGAGGGAATGTCTGAAATTAGAGACGAATCAGATAAAGAAGGAGTGAGAATTGTCATAGAAATCAAATCAGGCCAAAATCCAGAAGTAATTCTTAATAACTTATATTCACTTACTCCGTTAGAAAGTGCTTTTGGTGTAAATAATGTTGCCCTAGTCAACAAAACACCAAAACTTCTTAATTTAAAAGATCTGCTAGAAATATTTATCTCTCATAGAAGAACTGTTGTATCTAGAAGAACAGAATTTGAGTTAAACAAAGCCAAAGATAGAGGACATATTCTCGAAGGCTTAGCTGTTTCTCTTGCGAATATAGACCAAGTGATTGACTTAATAAAAAAATCAAAAGACCCGCAAACTGCTAAAGAAAAACTTTTAGCTAAAAAGTGGAAAGCGGGAGTGGTTTCAAAACTAATAAAAAAAGCTGGTTCTATAACCACCAAACCAGATTTTTTAAGTAATGATTTTGGCCTTTCGGCGTCGCTTTATAAGTTGTCACCAATTCAGGCTCAGGCTATCTTAGATCTTCGACTTCAAAAATTAACCGGTTTAGAGCAAGACAACTTAGTTAAGGAGTATGAAGAAATTTTAGATGAAATAAAAAACTTACAGAAGATTCTTGAAGATCCATCAGAATTAAAGCGTGTAATAAAAGAAGAGCTGAATGAGATTAAAGAAACATATGGCGACGAAAGAAAAACGCCTATAGAAGAAAGGTTAGACTTATCAACTGAAGATTTAATCAAACCTGAAGATATGGTGGTTACGATTTCTCACGCCGGTTATGCTAAAACCCAGCCACTCGAAGTGTATCAATCGCAAAGAAGAGGAGGCGTTGGAAAAGCAGCAGCGTCGGTAAAAGAAGATGATTTTGTTGAGCAACTAATAGTTGCTAATACTCATAGAACTCTCCTTTGTTTTTCTAATTTAGGAAAAGTTTATTGGTTGAAGGTTTACGAAATACCTCAAGCATCAAGAGTGGCAAAGGGAAGACCTCTCGTAAATTTAATTCAACTTGATGAGTCAGAAAGAATTACTTCTCTGTTAAATGTTGAAACTTTTGATGCTGAAGGTTTTGTATTTATGGCAACAAAAAATGGAGTTGTTAAAAAAACTCCTATTGGTGACTTCAAGTTACCAAGAAAATCAGGAAAGAGAGCGATTAAACTGGATAATTCCGATGAACTAGTTGGAACAGCAATAACGAATGGCTCTAATAATTTGATGTTAATTAGTGATGCTGGGAAGGCTGTATATTTTAACGAGAAAGATGCGAGACCAATGGGAAGAGACACCAGAGGAGTTAAGGGAATTACTTTAGAAGAAAAACAATCTGTAATTGCTTTGATCATGCCTAATAAAGATAATGAAATCTTAACTGTGTCAGAGAATGGTTATGGAAAACGATCGAAGGTAGAAGACTTTAGAAAAACTAAAAGAGGTGCCAAGGGAGTCATTGCTATGCAGTTGTCAGAGAGAAACGGAAAATTAATTTCTGCAAATCAGGTTTCCGAAGAAGATCAGGTGATTTTAATCTCAAATAAGGGTACTTTGGTTAGAACTAAAGTATCTGAAATAAGCGTGATAGGAAGAAATACTCAAGGAGTCAGAGTGATTAAATTAAAAGCTAGCGAAAAATTAAATGGCATGGCTTTAGCTTTAGAAAACGATCAGGAAAATTAAATATGTCTAGAAAATACAACTTTTGTGCTGGTCCTTCAGCTTTGCCTACCGATGTCTTAAATGACTTAAAAGATGAAATATTGGATTTTCAGGGTTATGGGCTTTCAACAATGGAAATGAGTCATAGAAGTAAAGAGTTTGTAGAAATAGCTGAAACTGCAAAACAGGACTTAATTGATCTTTTAGAAATTAACGATGATTATGAAGTTTTATTTATTCAAGGCGGGGCTTCACTGCAATTTTCTATGGTGCCTATGAATTTTTTGAAGAACAAGGATTCGTCTTGCGATTATTTAGACGTTGGGCAGTGGTCAATTAAAGCAATCAAAGAAGCAAAAAAATATGGAAATGTTAATGTAGCTGCCTCTTCAGCAGACGTTTCTTATAAAAAGTACCCTCATCCCAATATTTGGAACAACAGGGCTGATTCAGATTACCTGCATCTAGTTATGAACGAGACCATTGATGGAGTTTGTCTTAGAGATCATGACAACTTACCAGACGTTAATATAGTAGCTGATTGTTCGTCATGCATTCTTTCAGAACCCTTGGACATTACAAAATTTGGATTGATATATGCTGGAGCACAAAAAAATATTGGCCCCGCTGGCCTTGCCATTATTATTATAAAAAAAGATCTTTTAATGGAGCATCCTCATTTGCCGGCTATGATGAATTATAAAACTTATGCAGATTCAGATTCTATGTATAACACTCCACCAACATTTGCTTGGTATTTATCAGGAAAAGTTTTTAAGTGGTTAAAGAAAAATGGAGGATTGTCGAACCAAAAGAAAGTTAATGAGTCAAAATCGTCGAAGCTTTACTCATTTATTGATAATAATGATTTTTATTTCAATGATGTTGATAAAGACTCTAGATCAATCATGAATGTTCCTTTTTTGTTGAAAGATGATTCACTTAATGCAAGATTTTTAGCCGAATCAGAAGCAGCGGGTTTACTAAATCTTGGTGGTCATCGGTCTGTAGGCGGTATGCGAGCAAGCATTTATAATGGGGTAAGTGAGGAAGCTGTCGATGCACTAGTTGATTTTATGAAGCTTTTCTCTGAAAAAAATGGTTAAGAAAAATACAAAAAAAGTAAATTTAAATCTCATAAGAAAAAAAATTGATGAGATAGATAAATCTATACTTAAATCTCTTTCTAAAAGAGCTAATTTAGTAATCGAAGCAGGATTGAGCAAAGAAAAAATAGGAGATACCTCTTATTACAGACCTGAGAGAGAGGCTCAAATTATTCATTCGCTCATCTCAGAAAATAAAGGAAAATTAAGTCAGAGCCATATTAAAAGTATCTATAAAGAAATTATTTCTGCATGTTTTTCTTTAGAAAAAAAAATAGAGATACTTTTTTTAGGTCCCAAAGGAACATATTCCGAGCTTGCTGCAATAGATCATTTTGGTAATTCTGCAGAAAGAGTGCCTTGCTCTGATATCAATCAAATCTTTACTAAAATTACTGAAGAAAATTCTTTCGGAGTTGTTCCAGTAGAAAATTCTTCAGAAGGTTCAGTTAATCAAACTTTAGATTGTCTGCAAAGCCAAGACTTGGTTATATGTGGAGAATTAGAACTTCCTATAAGTCATGCTTTGCTTAGTAAAACCAGTAACATAAAAAATATTTCCTCTGTTTGCGGTCATGAGCAAGCACTTTCTCAATGCAGATATTGGTTAAGTAAAAATATGCCGAATGCTAAATTAATTACCGTTGAAAGTAGCGGTGTAGCTATAGAAAAAATACAAAAATCTAAAAGTATTGCTGCAATTGCTCATGCTTCAAATGCGTCCAACTTTAAATTAAAAGTATTGAAAAGAAATATTGAAGATCAAAAAAATAATACCACTAGGTTTCTTGTCGTTGGGAAAATAAATGCCAAAAAAAGCGGTAAGGATAAAACTTCTATTTTGATATCTTTAGATAACAAACCTGGAGCTCTTTCCAAAGTTTTGAAAGTTTTTGAATCGAATAAAATCAATTTATCTCATATTCAATCTAGACCAAATAAATCTGATAAATGGCAATACTCCTTCTTCTTGGATTTTGAAGGTCACCTTGATGAAACAAAGGTAAAAAACTTAGTAAAAAAATTATCTTTAGTAACTCAAAGTCTAAAATTTCTGGGCTCGTACCCAAAATCATTTTAATGTCTGACTCTATTTTAGACAGGGCAAATAAGGGTATTTTAGGTTTAAAGCCTTATGAGCCAGGAAAACCAATAGAAGAAACTCAAAAAGAGCTTGGCATTCAAAATATAATAAAGCTCGCTAGCAATGAAAATCCCTTGGGAATAAGTCCGAAAGCTTTAAATGTAATTTCTACTCAAAAGGACCTTAATAGGTATCCAGATGGCAATGCAACAAATTTTAAGCAAAAAGTTTCTGAAGAAGAAGGAATAAAAACTTCTATGATAACTGTAGGAAATGGTTCAAATGATTTAATAGAATTTGTATCCAAATGTTTTCTTTCAGAAGGAGACAATGCTATTTACTCTCAGCATGGTTTTGCAATTTATCCACTAGCAATTAAATCTACCGGTGCTTTGGCAATAAAAGCTAAAGCAAAAAATTGGGGACATGATCTTTCTTTGATGAGAGAACTTATTGATGAAAACACAAAGGTGGTTTTTTTGGCTTCCCCGAACAATCCTACGGGGACTGTCTTAGAGTCAAAAAAAATTGAAAAATTTTTAGAAGATATTCCGTCCAATGTAGCAGTTTTTGTTGATCAAGCTTATTTTGAATATCTTGAAGAAGAAAAGCATAAAGTTTCTTTTGAACTAGTAGAAAATTATAAAAACTTAATAATCTCAAGAAGTTTTTCTAAGGCACATGGCTTGGCAGCATTAAGATTAGGCTATGCCGTAAGCTCAGAAGAAATTGCTGAGTTTTTAAATAGAGTTAGACAACCATTCAATACTAATTCATTGGCTTTAGCTGCAGGAATAAAAGCAATAGAAGATAAAGACCATATCTCTTCCTCAATAGAAATAAATAAATCTGGATTAAAAAAAGCCAAAGAAGCATTTAATTCTTTAGGTTTTGAGTACATTGATTCTTATGGAAATTTTATAAGTTTTGATTCCCAACAAGATTCAGATTTAAGTTTCGATTTTTTTCTTAAAAAAGGCATTATTTTGCGTTCTTTAAAAGTTTATGAAATGCCAAATCATCTTAGAGTATCTATAGGATTGGAAGAGGAGATGAATGCTTTTATAGAGACTTTGCATAATTACAAGAAGGCCTTAGATGCTGGATAAAAGTATTCAAGTTGGAATCATCGGGCTGGGGATGATAGGCGGTTCAATTGCTAAAACACTCTCAAAAAAAGGCTTTAAAGTTTTTGCTAGTGATATTAATGAAAACACGATTAAAAACGCCATAAATGATAAAGAAATATGCGGTTCCTTAGAAGAATTAAATCAAGATATTAACTTTATCTTAATTTTCACAGTTCCCGTTTTGTCCGTTGGCGAAGAGCTTATAAAAAATAAAGAACTTTTATCTAAAGCTTTATTGGTTTCTGATGGTTTGAGTGTAAAAAATTCTTTAAAGAAAGAGATAGAAAAAAATAAGTTCAATACTGAAAATTTTATTTTTTCTCACCCTATAGCTGGATCAGAAAAAAGTGGATATCTAAATTCAAAAGAAGGTTTATTTAATAATAAGATTACTGTAATAACAAAGTTACCCCAAAGCACACAAGTAGCGCTAGATACCTGTATAGATTTATGGAGCCTCTTGGGAGCAAAGACAATAAATTTGAACCTAGAAGATCATGATAAATACTTTGCCCAAACAAGTCATTTACCCCATTTTATTGCTTTTGCTCTTATTTCGATGATTTCTAAATCAGAGGACCCTAAAAAAGATACCTTCACTGGCGGCGGTCTAAAAGATATAACTAGAATCGCATCAAGTGATCCTAAAATGTGGGAAGATATTTTTATCTCCAACCGACTCAATATCCTCAAAGCAATTAAGAGTTTCAAATCAGAAATTGATAAATTTGAGAAATTAATAGAAGAAAAAGATGCTAAAGAAATTAATCAATTTATAAAGAATGCAAAAAACTTCCGAGATTCTTTAACTTAAAATGGATATAAAGTTACTTAAAAGTACAAATTTGAATGGCCAGGTAATTATTCCAGGAGATAAATCTATTTCTCATAGATCAATAATTCTTTCTGCCATAGCCGAAGGTATCTCTGAGATTTCAGGTTATTTAAAAGGAGAAGATTGTCTAGCGACCTTGAATGCTTTTAAGCAGATGGGAATTAAAATTGAAGAACATGACCAAAAAATTAAAGTTTATGGAAATGGACTACATGGCTTGAGAAAACCAAGTGGGGATTTAAATTTAGGTAATTCTGGTACTTCGATGCGCCTTTTAGCTGGATTACTTTCAGGTCAAAAATTTTCATCTAATTTAATTGGAGATGATTCACTAAGTTCTAGACCTATGGGCAGAATTATTGAGCCTTTAAAAAAAATGGGAGCTTCAATTTATGCCAAAGAAAAATCTGCTCCAATTGCAATTGATGTTTCTGAAGGATTGGAAGGAATAAGTTACGAGTTACCAGTAGCAAGCGCCCAAGTTAAGTCTTGTATTATGTTAGCTGCTTTATATGCCAAAACAGAAACTCGAATTATAGAAAACCACCAGACGAGAAATCACACAGAAAAAATGTTTGAAAAATTTGGAATTGAAATAAAAGAAGAAATTGAAGATGAAAAAAAAATTATCAAAATATTTCCATCTCAGGAGTTTTATTCAACGAATATTGATATTCCTGGAGATTTTTCTTCAGCATCGTTTTTAATTGTTGCTGCATTAATTATTCCAAATTCTGAAATTACACTCAAAAATATTGGAATAAATCCATCAAGGACAGCTCTATTAAAAGTTTTAGTTGAGATGGGAGCCGATATAAAAATTAATAATGTTAAGGAGAATATTGAAAGAACAGCGGATATTTTGATCAAAACATCCTCCTTGAATGCAATAGTGTTAGATGAAAAGCTAATTCCAAATTTAATAGACGAATTACCAATTCTTTTTATTGCATCTGCTTTTGCAAAAGGTAAAACAATAATTAGAGGAGCTGGAGAGTTAAGAACAAAAGAGTCTGATAGATTGGAAGCTATGAGCAATGCATTAGGAAATTTAGGAGTTAAGTTTCAAAGCTATAGAGACGGAATAGATATAGTTGGTAATGGTATCTTTGAAAATTCAGTAACTATTGATTCTTTTGGAGATCACAGAATAGCTATGGCTTCGTCAATAGCTTGCACCATGCTTGATGGTAAAAACAGAGTTAAGAACGTAGATAATATTCAAACTTCTTTTCCAAATTTTATTGAAACTTGTAATTCCCTGGGTATAAAAGCTGAATTATTAAAATGATAGATCCAAAAATTCTTACTATTGATGGTCCTAGTGGCGTAGGTAAGGGCACTCTAGCAAAAAACCTTGCAGACGAACTTGGCTGGACAGTTTTAGATAGTGGCTCACTCTATAGAATGGTTGGGTATCTTTCTTTAAAGCACAATACTAAAGATTTTTTTAAGATTAGAAAAAAAATCAATTTAGAAGGAATTTATTTTAAATTCAATGATCAAAATTCAAATATTTCTCTTTTTCTTGAAGAAGAAGATCTATCGAATTTTATTAGAAATGAGGAAGTAGCTAAGCTAGCATCAGAATTCGCAGTATTACCAGAGGTAAGAGATTACCTTTTTAAAATTCAAAGAGGTTTTAGACATAAAGGAAAAGGTCTTATCGCAGATGGAAGAGATATGGGTACGGTTGTCTTTCCGGAAGCAAAATATAAATTTTTTCTTACTGCGTCATCAGAAGAAAGAGCAAGAAGAAGAGAGAATCAGTTGAAAGAATCGGGATTGAGCGTTAATATGCGCATCCTTCAG
>OCZA010000106.1_pt1 | contig 28235 bp, 4 predicted proteins | sample 1539021 | NCBI WGS metagenome assembly OCZA01 (sample SAMEA2619376, study PRJEB22493) | marine metagenome | biome: marine biome (ENVO:00000447); feature: surface water layer (ENVO:00002042); material: "saline water (ENVO:00002010), including plankton (ENVO:xxxxxxxx)" | depth 5 m | reverse complement strand
TTGAGATTTGTAGTACCAGCAACTGTAAGTGTTGAACTACCACCAGTGATGTTCAATGAACCAGTCATTGTATCACCAGTCTTCAATACGTTAAGTGATGCAGAACCTGTTAAGTTTGCTGTGATTGTTCCAGCAGAGAAGTTACCAGATCCATCACGTTGTACAGCATATAATGGTGTGTTAGAACTTGAGAATTGTATATTACCAGCATTCCAAACAACTTGGTTTCTAATTGTAAATCCATCAGAATTTACAACGTCAACGTTAAGAGCACCAGACCCTGCAGATGCATTACCACCAGATGCTTCTATCTTAGCGTTGTAACTAGCAGCAAGCTGAGATGAGTTGAATAAAATTCTAGGTGTGGTTGCGTTACCATCCTTTCTACCTAGTTGTAACTGTCCAACACCACCATCACTATGTAAGTTACAAACTTCTAGTGTGTTACCATCTTCAATAGTAAAGTCATCAAACTCTACTCTGTTAGATGCAGTACCAACTGTTAGAGCACCAGCAAAGTTACCAGATGTAAGTCTACCAATTAGAATTGTGTAGTCATTAAAGTTATCATTAACATCATCGTTAGTAACAACGTTATCAATAACAAAACTACCAACACCCTGTGCGTTAGCATTGTAAAGGTTTACAGATGGGTTGTTAGGATCGCCAGGTATGAATGGTGCTGTATTTAATATTTGACCTGAGACATATATTCTAAACTTAGGATCACCAGCAAACGCTTTGATTGTAACCTTATCTCTAAACTTAGTTTCGCTAATAAAACTAGGAAGTCTATTATCAGATAATGTTCCGTAGTTAATGTTTAATGCATTCTGATACCAGTCACCTTGTCTATTGTCTAGTCTGTCAGCATCCATTCCAGAATCAACACCATCACTTAATGATGTCCATACCTTCGCCCATGAGTTCCATGTGCTGACTCCGTTACCAGAACCACGAAGATACATGTTGTCATCATTAGCAAATGCAAGTTGTCTTACACCACCGAATGATGCGTCAAAACCAGATGCACCATTTCTTATACTTAAAACTAAGTGTTTAGTAGATGTTCCAGTTCCAATACCTGTGTTGACTGAAGGATATGAAGCTCCTAATCCATTAGAACTGTTGAATACTGTGTTAGCAATAACACCTTCAACAAAACTGTTTGGATTTGGGTTAGAGGTTGGGTTGTTAGTACCAGTCTGTAATCTAATTGTGTTAGCAGAAGATCCACTAATGTCAATACCATATATACCACCTAATCTATCTTGTGGAACTGTTCCAGAGAACAAGTTAGTCGCACTGGTATAGTAATTACCTTGCTGTCCATCTAATAAGTCAGCATCAAGTCCACTATCGGCACCAGTCTTAAGTTCAACAGATCCGTTTCCTGCCTGACCAATATTAAATTGTGATTTCTTATATCTGGAAACACCAATTGTTCCGTAAAGGTCTGCAGAAATTGTTAGGTCAGTAACTCTGTTAATGTCAAGAGAAACGTTTGCATACTGTCTATTAACTGTACTTACTTTAGCATTTAATACTAAACTAGATCCACCACCAATTGCTGTAGGTGCAACTGTAATTGAGAAGTCAGCGTTGTATCCAGTACCACCATCAGTAACAGTCATTTCTGTAACTGCGTTACCAGCAACAACAATATTTGCTTTTAATCCTGTTCCTGTACCACCTGATAGAGATTGATCAAAATATTGTCCGTTTGTAAATCCTGATCCGCCGTTTGCAATGATAACATCATCAACAAATCCACCCTGTGTGAAGGTAGACTCAAATGTCATTGGTGATTCACCACGCTCAAACTCAATAATTGTTCCTAGTGGAATGTTTTGAGTAACTGGATTGTTTAATGCTATGGTTGTTAGACCAGCAGCAGTAACAACACCATTAATACTTGTATTTGCTTGAATTCCAGCAATTCCTTGTAACACATCATGTCCAATAAGAACGTCAGAGTTCGTGGTAAAGATCATAGATGATGATCCTGTATTACACTGTGCTGCCAATTTAGCAAAGTATCTTGTCTCAGCACCCTTAACTGACTGAACTGCTAATGCAAAGTTCTGGTCACCTCTTAAGAATGTGAATGAGTTAGCAGCACCACCTGATGCTAATCTATCTGTTTCAATAACACCTGATGTAATATCTGATGCAGCGATCTGGTTGGATGATAGAGATACCCAGTTGTTAACATTGAATGAAGATGTGTTAATCGTTCTGTTAATATTAACTGTATTTGCACTTGGTGTTGAACTATCATTAATAGTATCAGTATCTTCTATCTTAATATTGTTAACGATGTTACCATATAATCTACTCTCGATTAAAGGATTACCCTGTGCTTGTGTACCAGCACCTGGAGGAGCAGAGAATGTAACAGTAGGTTGTGTAGTATATCCTTTACCACCTTTAAATCCGTTAAACTCAACGATAGTAACAGTAACAACCTGACCATTTGCAATCGTACAAGTTGCTGCTGCTGACACAGCACCAGCTGCAGGGTTACCACCTGAGAAAGCTACAGTTGGTGCAACAGTATATCCAGAACCACCGTTACTAATATTAATTGTATATACAACACCTTGTCTGTATTCTGTTGACTGTATACGACCACCAGATATACTACCCTCGAAGATATCTCCAATTGTAAATGCTAAACTAGTGTCTACTGCAAATCCTAAGAATAAACTTTCTAAGTCATTGTTCAAGATGAATGACTGTGATGTATCCTGTTGGATAGCGATGTCACCAGCAAGTGCACCTTCTAGAGATGTTCTTTCTGCTTGACTAGCAACTGTAAATACACTGAATGGTCTTAGAGCAGGAATCTGGTCAATAGATATCTTACCAGAGTCAGTCAATTCAACCAGTGCTCTAGGAACTGCGTTAGTAGAGTATGGTTTGTTGATGTAAGGTCCTAAGGAGTTAGTGATGTAGTCTCTAACCGCTTTCTGTGTAGGTAGTTTAGAGTCACTAGAGTTAGCACCACCCAATGTGTTAGATGCGTCAAAACCAGTAACAACAACGTCACCACCTTTTAGTTTCAAGAATTCAACTTCAGAAATTGTAACCGTACCAGTAAAGGTAATAGCACCAGTTCTGTTTTCAATTCTAGCAAATGTACCAACCTTGAAGTCTCCAAGTTCGTCAGTACCAGAAACATATACACGACCATATAGTTCAGAAACCTGTTCGTATGCTTCAATCTTAGTACCACCGTTCTCAGGTAGTGCTAGGTAGTTAGTACCTGATCCAGCAAATTCCCAAGTGTGTGATGAGGAGTTAACGATAGATGGTCTATGTAACTTAATTGATTTACCAAGAAGAACACCTGTAGCAACTGCTGCGTTAGTGGTAGTATCAGTAAGATCCATTCCTTGACCAGTACCATCATCAAATGTTAACTGTGCAGAGAATGGAGGACCTACAGTAACGCCAGCAACGACATCAATGAAGTATTCTATATTTACGTTTGTATTTCTATATCCATCAATTTTACCAACATAATGCTCTAGTGGTTCTCTTCCTAATCCACTAACTGTAAGTATTGTTCTACCAGTAGGTGTAGCAGATACATTACTAATTGTACCTTGGTCAAATGAATAGCATTCTTCTCTATATCCAATACCTCTTAATGCATATGTACCGAAGTTAGTAGCAGAGTTTGTAATAGAACAATAACCACCTGACTCAGCAAGTACACCATCTTGACAGAAGATAACAAACACAGAAACTAACTGTGTATAACCATCGTTAATAACTTTATATCCAGTACCACCAAAGGATACAATCGTGAATGCAGATGCAACCATCGACTTACCCTGATTAGGGAAGGACGCAGTTCCATCTAGTTCAAGACCAGGAAATGGGCAGTTAGGTTGTTTAACTTTAGATCCATCAACCAGTGCACCACCACCTCCTAAGAAGGAGATAACAGATGCGTTCTGTGTATATGGAGATGCTTCAATGATTGGGAAATCATCATAGTCACCACGAATTGATACTCTATTATTATTGGCGTCATATAAGAAACTATCAGGATATGTAAAGAGTAGTGAGGCATCAAATAAAGTTCCGTATGTTCTTGCTGTAGAACCAGCAGAAGTCGTACCATCCAGCACATCAGTCAATGTGCTCATGATTGTGTTGATAGATGTCGCAACACTAGCACATAATGGTGCAGCTCCTGCAGCATATACAGACACAGAGTTTGCATCCATTCTCTTGAATGTATGAACAGCAGATGGTTGATGAATTACTGAATTAGTTGCAGCACTTACAAATGTGTGAACAGTTGATGGTGAATGTGTAATACCATCAGCAGTAGCACTTACAAATGTATGGTTTGTTGTGTTAGATGATGTTCCAACATTAACTGTTAATGTTCCAGTCTGTCTTTTTAATCCATTTGATACTGCACTAACGAAAGCATGTGTCCCACCTTTTGTATTAGCACCAACATTAACTTCAAATGTATCATTAGTTTTGTTAGAAATCTGTAACCATCTATTACTAGCACGATCTGTAGAACGTGGATAAGTATGGTTTGATGCATTACTATCTAAAGAACATGTAAATGTTAATGAGTCATCGTCAAACTTAACGTAGTCACCATTACTAAATCCGTGACCAGCACTAGTAACCACCATTACACCAGTACCAGGTGTATATACTGCGTTTGAAACTGTGTGCTGTGATTCACCTACAGCAGTTATTGTTCTAGAAGTTCCTGATGCAGGGTCAGATGGTCTTGGATATGAATGGTTTGATGCATTACCATCTTGAGCACATGTAAATGTTAGAGAATTATCAACAATTACGATACCTTTTCCAACACCTAAACCATGCTGACCAACAGTAAGTTCCATGACTCCTGTTGAAGGTACGTATGTTGCATCAGTAGCAGTAAATGTTCTATTAGCACCAGCAGTTCCTACATCAACAGTAATAGTTTCAGCAGCTGCTGCTACGATTGGAAGAGATCTTTCGGCAGCATAATCAGTAGATGCACGAGGATAAGTCTTTTGACTCTGATTGCCATCCATTGTACATGTAAATGTAAGTGCATCGTTAGCAATAACAATACCTTCATCTATAGTCAAATTATGAGAACCAATAGTTAGAACTAATAAACCAGTTGATGGATCATAAGTAGCATTTGTAGGTGTAAATGTTAGGTTTGATCCTGCTACACCAACGTCAACTGTGATTGTAGTTGCAGTTGTTGCAGTTACTGGTCTGTTATTACCGTATGCTGGTTGTCCTTCTTGTGGATAACTATGCTCTGTGATATTATTATCCATCGCACAAGTCATTGTTATTGCATTTTCAGCAATTCTAACTTCATTAGATGTAGTTACACCATGACCAGATGGAACTGTTAATTCTAGTAAACCAGTACCTGGTTCGTAAGTAGCATTTGTTGGAGATAATATTCCAGACGCAGCACTTGAAGTAGCATCAAGAAGTATATTCCAATCTTCAAACTTAGGAATAGGTGATGATAATGTTGTAGGATTGTAAACTATGATTGTTCCATCAGTTACAGAACTTACATATGTGTGAGCAATGCCAGCAGCAGGACCTGCATCTCCAACATTACATGTAATTGTTGTTGTAGTTCCGTTACTTACAAGGTTTGATATATTAAAACTCTTTCCATATGATGGATCTGTTTTTGCAGGACCAGGATGATTTCCTGTTACGCCATTGTATGTACATGAGAAATTAAGTGCTTCTTCCTTAAATGCAATTCTGTCTCCTATGGAAACTGCGATTGTAGGATTTGGGAATGAGACAGTTAATTCACCTGATGTGGAATTATATGTGGAGTTATTTGGTGTGACTGTTACGACATTACCATCAGTCCAGTTACGCATTGCTGCGATAGCATATAATTTTGCTCTTCCAACAGCATATAAAGTTGGTGCACGTTGTGCTTCTTGAACACCAGTTAATTGTGTTCCTGTAAAGTATGATTCAGCAGCAGTTAAGATACCATCGTTACCACCTAATACTAAGTCTCTAATTAGACCATCTAATATCTTTCTAACATCTCTACGACATTTTCTTTCATGTACATCACTTAAATCTAAGAATGGGAAGTATGCCTCTGTGTCACGTAATGCTTGATCAGCAATAAGTGTTTTATTTCTTGATATTAAATATGCAGCGTCTAGATATGTTCCACTAGCATTGTTAGCAATAACATCATTCCATAAGAATGATAGAGTATCAATAGCAGATGTTACATCATTACAAGCATTTCCACTACCATTAGAACTACCATCTGCATTTAATAAAGCTGTAGTTGTAATTACAGTGTCATCAAAGTATCTTGGTAAACTAGAATATTTCGGTGTATAGATTGGTTCTGTTGGAGTTCCATTTCCAGTTCTCCAGTTTCTTACGCAATATATTGCTAACTGTCTAGCATATTCAATAGCACGAACATTCTCTATAATTTCATCATCAATATATGTTATCTTACCGCCAACAATATACTTCTGAGAACCTTCAAGAACGTTATGGTTTGTACCAAATTCTAAGTCTCTTATAAGAGCATTGATAAAGTGAATAACATCTTGCTTACATTGTGTATCACCATCATCTCCTGATGCACTATATGCACTGTATGCAGGATATATTTTATTACCAGCACTACAGGATAGAGTCATCCCTTCTAGTTTTATTACATCATCTTCTGCCAATCCTGCTATAGGAGATGCAGTTGTAATAGTTGCATTACCTGTAACTATATTATCGTAAACAAAATTAGTTACGTTAACAGTGGTTCCACCAAATGTTACTGTACCACCAGAAACATATGTGTGTTCTTGTCCAGTAAGTCCAACAAATACTTTGAAATCATTTCCACCACCAGCACCAATATCATAAACAGAATAATGGAATCTTGCAAACTGATTATTAATCTCACCAAGAACTTCTTCTGCAATAAATTCTCTGTTGTTACGAAGGAATGTACAAGCGTCTTGGAATCTTCTTTCTACTGGTGTAGATATTGGGAAACTGTTTGGAGAGTTTAGAAGTGAAAGTGTAATTGACTTTGAGAAAGTCTTAACAATTGCAAATTGACCAGGATCTAGATTAGCATCAGTAATTGCTGGTAATTTTTTAGGAATTACAAATCTTCTGCAACGACCATCAGCATCTTCTAATACTTTATAAATTCTTTGCTTACCATTTAACATGGATAAGTCTGGAGTTGCAGTTGGTAGTCCTTCAATTAAAATTTCTTGACCTTCTTTAAACTCATGAGTATTATTTCTACCAACCAGTGCGTTTGTGTAGAATACAATACCACCTAGATCTTCAGCGTTACCAAACTGTGCATTCTGGAAACCACCTTGAGCGATACTAGCATCACCTTGTAAAGAGAAATCAATTCTAGAAATAGGTAGAGATGAAACGTAATCTTCGTCAACAGATACAACTTCACCCTCAGCTCTAATTGATTTAAGAGAATTTGTGTTTAAAGTATTTACTGTAGCGTTACCTGTAAAAGTTTCTATTTGTGCTGTGAATACATTGTTCCAACCAATAGAACCTAGAAGAGGTACAAATGTTACTTCCCATGCTGTAGGGGTATTAGGATCATTAGGTTCAATTAAAGCAACTTCATAGTATCCAGTTGCTGCAGTAAATGCTGCATTACCAGCATCAGAAAGATATACATATGTTCCTGCAGGAATTGCACTTGTAGGATCTTGTGTATATGTAATTTTATTAGCAGCTGTTGTACCCGATGTTGTTAATGATTGTTGAGCACCAGTTTGAATTGCAGTTACATAACTAAATTGTTCACCTTCTACAAAAGAACCACTGTCTAGTTTGACGTCAATTGTACCAGCAACATATGCACTCGCACCTATAGTCGTGGAAAAATTAACAGCAATAATAGATGCTCTAGCACCAGTGTTAACACCAACAACTTGTAAACCAGTTTGTAATGCAGATAAACCAGTGTTGTCTTGGAAACCAACACGGAACTGTTGAGGTCCAAATATTTGATGACCTATAGGCCAAGATGTTCCAGCATCTCCATTTGCTTCTTTATCAATTATGACTCTTTGCTTATCGTCAAAGACCATAGCAAAGTCCCAAGTAGCAACTGCGTCACCGTTAGAGTCAATTTTATCTCTATAGGTAACACCAATTACATAGTTCTTATCACCAAACTTAAAGATATGTTTCTGTGGATTAGCAGGACGAATAATAACAAGACGTAAGTTATCTCCAACAACTGACGCATCAGGAGGTAGTGATATTGGGTTATCTTCTACGTAGTCACCACCAGATACGATAATAGTTTCTTTGACGCCAGGTGTTGACCATGCTAATTGTGCTGCCTTTTTAATACTTCTAACTGGGTTTACAGCAGATCGACCATCGTTAAGGTCAGAACCAATCTGTTGTGAAACGTAAATACGACCACCAACGTCATTCGTTGCTAGGTTAAGGACGTATTCTGTAGTAGCAATCTTGTCTGATCTGTCACCCAATAGAGGTGTAATAGATCTTGGGAATTCTCCAGCAGGTCCTGTTGCACTATATCCATATGCATTTGTATCTACAACACGGAAACCAATATGTTTAAATGTAACTTCGCCATTTAATGCAGTTCCATCTGTATGTGTAGGAGCACTAGAACCTGTTTGTCCAGAAGTTATTGCTTGATATACATTCTGTCCAAAATATCTGTAAGCATTTTCCTGTAGAATAATATTAGGAGACCAAAGAGTACCAGAATTATTAACAAAAGTCTTTAAAGATGGTGCTCTAAATGCTGCGTTAGGAGTAACAAAGTTATCAATATCAAGGTTTAATATTCTCGCAGTATCAGAAATGATAGATGTAGAAGTTCTAATCGCACCGTTAATATCAAGTTCGTAGTCTACAGTATCAAGTACCGCTGTTGCAGCAGCACCAACACCACCACCGCCTGATAAAGTAACAAGAGGTGCTTGTGTATATCCGTTGCCTGGTTCGTTAACAGCAACAGAAACAACTTGTCCGTTAAAAATAAAAGCAGAACCTTGTGCTTGAAGACCTCCACTTGGTGGTGCAGCAATAGTTACAGTTGGTGGAGATATGTATCCAGAACCACCAGAATCTATTTGAACGTCATTAACTCTTTGACCCGTTCTGTTGATACCAACACGGGGCAATCCTGTACTAGAATCTAACTGCGTTCTAAGAATTTCCTTCTCATCAGAACCAGTTCCACTTCTAATTGTAAGTTCATTATCACCGATAAGTTTTGGGTTGACGCCCCTAAACTTTTCTTTATCGGAATTAATATGAATTGCCATGTCTCAGTTTAACTCCCAGAACCTGTATTATCCTCAGTTATATTTAGCATCATCAAACCCAAGCTAGACTAGTAACTCTGGTAGATGCTGCCCATTTAATTGTGGCAGTAGTACCAGCTCTAACTGTTGTGTATGAAAATCTATTTGCAGCACCTACGGGAAGGATAGACCAAGTTTGACCTGAGGGAATGTCATCTTTAATCACAGTCTCCATTGTAGACATGACAGAAACGTTGCCACTACCATCGCAATAGACTGCAGACTCTAGTTTGTTAGTGAAAACAACGCCAGAATCATTGACTGCAATGATATGACCAGTCACAAAATTCATAGTATTATTAGCAATAGGAATTTGTGTTCCTACACCATCCAATGCTAGAGATGCAGTATTAACACCTCTCAAAATATATGTTGTTGTATTGCTATCTGTGTATTGTGAATTTTTAATTTCAAGTGTGTTGAAATCTTTACCATTCCTGAGTTCATCAATAACTGCGGTTCTAGCAATAGAAAAACCACCAGTTGAATCAAACTTATCTATAGTAGTTGCCATTTTTATTTCTTAGTGATTGTTGATGAGAAGGTAATCTTCACTGAGTTAGTAGCAGGAACATTTGCTCCCAATAATATATTTAATCTTGCTTCATTTCCAGCAGTAAATTCAAACGTAGGAACAATGAGTTGATAATCTGTTCTCAAGTTACCATACTCAGTATGGAATACATCTGTGCCATCATCTGTGACACCAAATTCAATAAACTCTTTTTCACCATCAGCAAGGTTTTCTGCAACAACAACTACCTTCGCACCTTTAGCAGTTGCAACAGAATATATGTTAGATCCACCGTTGTTTGATGATCCTTTAGTTAATGTTATAACCTCAGATAAGATTTTAACATCAGCAAGTTCAAACTCTTTTAGATCTCCATCAAAAACTTTAACACCATTATAATTACCAGTTCCAAAACCAGTATTCAAATAGACATCACCTTGATCATCTAATCTTAATATAGGATCTACATATACACCTGTAGAAACACCAAGATCAAAGTATTGCTTTGAAGTATGTAGGAAGGTCTTAGTTGCATTTGTATTATCAAATGTAGTTTCTGCATTATTAAATGTCATTAAGTTTGCAGTAATCTCAAACTGATTACTTGTTTGAGATCTGATTGTATCTACTGAGTAGAAATCAAGTGCAGTTGTTGTTAACTGTAGTGAATTATTTCCATCATTATAGAAATATAAAACATTTTCATTTGCACCAGGTGTAGTCTCAGGAATTATATAAGTGTTTTGATCAACGTCTTTTACCCCACCAAGTGAACCCCAGTTAGTTCCATCATAACCTTCGTAAGTTAAAGTTGTAGTGTTGTACCTTATAGATCCTTGCTCAGCTGTTCCTCTTTCACCAGTAGTTCCATTTGGAATTACAAGAGATGTTGTAGCATCAATAATAACTTTTTTACCAGAGTTAGGTCTTAATAATAAATCATTGACGTCTGTAGAGACAACGTTAGTTGCTAATCTTAAATCACCATTGATACTTAATGGAAGACTTCCTGTAGGTCCTATTCTTAATTCTTCAATATCTTCAAATGTTAGAGGAGCAACCGCTAACTGAGAATATGTAAGTTCACAAGAACCATTTTGTAATGCACCAGATGTATGAACTGGTTCACTACCACTTGTAGCAGTAGTACCAGCAGCTGTTACTTCATATAAGTTATTTTTGTACTTAACATATTGACCTAAAGTTACAGGAGTATTTGCTGCCCACTCTGTATACGCAGGAGCAGATACGCTCACAGAACGCATCTTCTTCATGTTTACAAATTCAAAATGATTAGGTGTAAACTTGACTGTATTAATATTGTCGTTGATGAACCATAATGTATTATCATTAGCACCAACAGTTTGCTCTGCTAGGATGGTAGTATTTCCATCTAAGTCTCTTACACCACCCAAAGATGACCATGATGTAGAGTTAGTACTATATCCTTCATACTGATTTGTATCTGTGTTATATCTGATGCAACCATCTTTTACAATACCAGCAGTAGGTCTCTCTGCTGTGTTACCAACAGGAATAGCAATAGCAGTGTTAGTTAATACATCAGCAATTCTTCCTGTGTCAGGAGCAACCACAACATCATATCCACCAAGAGATGATATACTATTATTAGAACTTAATAATTTTAGGTAATCACCAACACTTACAGAAGCACCTTTAAATTCTCCAGATGCTGTAACATTACCACTAGTTGCTGCAATTTGAATTGTAGATCCTACATCAAGACCAGCAGCATCTATAGCAACATTATTTGTCAATGGATCTGTAACAGCAATCCCAAGATTTTCTCCTGCCACAGCAGTAATAGAACTTGTTACAGTAGCAGCAAGAGTTGCAGTTGCACTAACAGTCGCATTTGAAATATCAGCAGCAGTTATTTGTGCGGATGGTGTTATTAATTTTTGTACACTAAATTCACCGTCATCTACTTTACCTTTTACAACTTCTTCAACAGTAACGTCAGTAACAGCAATTTCAAATCCAGTACCGAATGTTTTAGGGTTATTTGTATTAATTGTGATCGCTGCTTCGTCGTTATCGTCTCCACCTTCGTTAACGTGTTGAGGATCATCAGTAGCACAGAAATAGTAAAGAGTAGGTGTATCGTCAGCAATTTTAATTGTATGATTAGTTCCATCTACAGTTACACCTGTAGTGTATTTTGCACCGTAGATATTAACAACAATAGCTCCTGCAGTTGTTGGGTTTGCACTTAATGTAAGTGTAGTTCCGTTGACAACTGTTAGTACAGTTGTACCATCAGGAAGAATACCATCTCCAGATACTTTTACAACATCCATTCCTGGTTGAATTCCAGCAGTGCTATTGACCGTGATACTTGGTGAGTTAGCAGATAATGTTGTACTAATATTTTCGTTTCTACTAGGTGCCCATTGTCCATCTCTGAATTGTGATAAAGCAAATACGTGTGCACCATTAGACGCATCACTCAGATCAAATGTATAACTGTTACCAGCATACATTGTCCAAGAAGGAGTCATTACTGCACCATTACCATCATTCAGATCAATGAAATAACGGAACTCTGAATCAGCAGTATTGATTTCATATCCAGTTGCAGGGACACTATCGTTTACAAGTTGTTGTCCAGCTTGGAAACCAAATGTATCAGTAATAATATAAGCAATATTACCACCAGAAGTTCCAACTTTAGTAATAGCAGCAGGAGTACCAGCAGTTGATACGTTAGTTATTGTTACGACAATATTGTCAGCAGGAGTTGATCCACCAACACTAGCACCTGGTAATGTAACAGTTTCATTCGCTACAAAGAAAGCACCTTCAGATCCAGTAGTAACAACGACAGATAATACATCACCAACAGCACCTCTACTAACATCAAATGTTGCACCAGTACCATTTCCACTTGTTGAGGATGGAGTGACTGCAGTATAATTTGCATTTGCCCCTGCAGCGACTGTGGTTGATGTGGTAATTGTGGATGCAACAACACCACCACCAGCATCTCTAACTAAATCTCCTACACTGAATGTTGCAGCTGCAAGAGTTGAAACAAATGTAACTTTATCAACAGTTACGTTAGTAACTGCATAAACCTCTGGTTGAACTAGGTCAGTGGCATTTGCTCCTAAAGTATCACCTATAGTATAACCATTACCACCATCAACAATAGTTACTTCACTTGCAAAACCAAGTTTATTAATAGTATACTCAAAGTTTGTTCCACCACCATATTCTGGTTCAAAGTTAACAACCATTGCACCAGCGGTTGTTGGTAAAATTGATAGTTCTACAGTGGTTGCATCTATAATTCCTGTAACTGTGCTACCAGCGATAATGACACCATTACCACTTACGTACACAACAATCATTCCAGAAACAATACCCGCACTACTAGGAACTGTTAGATAAGTTTGATTTTGATTAACAACTTTAATATCAGCACTACCTGGTTGTGTAGGTCCTGCAGACATCGTAAACTGTGTTGCACTATCAACACTAGCAACTGTAACACCAGCAGGAATTTGAGCAGTGTTATTAATATTCTGAATTAATTCAACACCATCTCCAACTTCAATACCTGTTGTGCTAGAAACAGTAACTTGTGGACTTCCTGCTTCAATTGAATCAACAGTAATTGCTAGGTCGTTACCACCAGAACCTGGTTGATTACCCGCTGCACCACCAAGTGCGTTACCTGGAATATACAGTGTGTCGCCTGGTAAGTATCCCTGACCCGCTGCAACGATGTTAACTGCAGAGTATGATGTATTTCCTCCTCCAACTATTTTTACAACGTCAACACGTAATCCAGAACCACTGGAGCTTATAGTTGAAACTAAAACATTGCTATAAGTTTGAGCACTACCAGTCGCTATACCACTAAACTGTACTGCAGTTACACCAGCGTTAGATGTAAATGCAACACCTAAGAACTCAAGTTCTCCTCTAGCATATGTTGAAACGTTATTAACTGCAGTAGCAAGACCAAGAGTGTCTCCAATTGCATAACCACTACCAAATAAAGATATCTGATCTAATGCAGCAATAGCACCAAAGTTACCACCAAGAGTAATCTGTAATCCAGAACCTGGTGTAGCAGCATCTGCTGAGTTCGCATCATAAAGATCTGATGCAGCAACACTAATTACATCACCTACTTGATAGTTTCCATCGCCAGGTGCGTTAACAATAAACTCAGAGATTGTACCACCTAGTGTATCAACAACTAATTGGAATCCACCTTGTTGTGAATTAGGATCAGAAAAAGTTAATTCTCCACCTTGAAGAGGGTGAACTGAACATCCATACCAAACACTTGTTGTTGCAGGGTTTGTTGGAACTGCAAAAGTTATTGTTCTACTTGTTGTTGCTCCAAAATATCCAGCAAGAAATTGTGCACCAGTTACAGTAGCACCATCTAGTTCATATGTAACACCATCAGCTGCATCAAGAATAGTATTTTGATCTGCATCAACAGTTGATATGAACAGTGGATGTGGATCATTTGTAGCATCACTACAATCAAAGACATATGTCTTTCCTTTTAATAGATTAAAGTTTCCACCTAAAAATCCATCAATAAAATATTTGTTTCCTAGTGAAGATTTAACTATAAATGTTTGAGTTCCTGCAAGTGGAATACTTCCAGTTAATACATCTCCTACAGTATAGTTTGATGTGTTAGATACAAATTCACTACTGTCAACTCCTCCAAATGGTTGTACTCCACCATTGTTTACGTTGAGGTTAACCAACATACCAGTTCCATTACCACCTGTTAATGGAATACTTTTGAATACACCACTAGGATAGTTAGAACCAGAAGTAACAGTTGCAGCAAATGCAGAAACTACAATGTCACCAGTCATTTGTAGACCATTACCACCAGTCATGGCGATATTTGTATATGATCCTGGATAGTAGTTTATACCACCGTTAGTAATCTGTCCTGATATTTGATCAACTGTAAAGTCAATAGTGGCACCACTACCACTTCCATTAGTTGTGACAGGAATGTTTAAATAAACGCCAGGTGTATATCCAGTACCTGTGTTAGTAATCGTTCCACCAAATCCATCAATTGTTACACCAAAAGTTGCTCCGTCACCAGTACCACCAATAGCAGGAATCTCTGTATATTGTCCACCATCATAATTTTGTCCTGCATTAGTAATTGAAATACCTAATGTATCAAGACTGTTTTTCTCAATTAAAAAATCTCTATAGTATTTGACACTTGTTGCTGCAAGGTCAGATAGTTTTTTGCCTCCTGCTGCAAAACCTAGTACACCTGTACCATTACGATATAGTCCTACGCTAACATCATTTACAAATGCTAAACTTGGAGCTGTTACTAGACCATCTCCTAGTTTTAAGTTACCTGTTGAAAGGTCTGAACCTCCAGCGGTAACTGTAAATATCTGGGTACCTATTTCGTTTATTTTGACCCTTTGCTGTTCAAAGGTGTCAGTACGTGCTACATTAACTGCTGGCATTTTGGATTAACTCTCTCAGTAAGGACTTGATTTCAGAGACATCATTCTTCAAGTTATTTATGTCGTCCAATGCGGAACTCAACTGTTTTGATTTACGTCTAGATTCGATAGCAGAATCATCCACATTGATGATGGCACCAGTCTTTTGGTCTCTGACGAGACCATCATGTCCAGACACTTTTATAAAATCCATGTGCGGAAATTAGAACGCAGCGACTGCTCTGATGTCCTGTACTTTAGGAACATAGGAAGGATCGACACCAGACATCACAATTTTAATAGCAAATGATGAATATTCTGGAAGTTTAGAAACACTATATTTTAAATCTTGATAAGAAGATTGTTTCTCTACAATACCTGATATTGTATTTTCACTTGTTGCAATATCAAACACATCTGGTTCACCTGATGTATTGAAATAAATCCAATCAATATCTTCAAAGTTTTCTTGACTAGATGCTTTCTTATACTTGTAGAACACCTTAAGGTTTTCAATATCTCTAACATTTGCTAGTAGATGTACATCAATAGCAGTTGCGGGATTTGCAATCGTAACTTCTTTAGTTACATACTTAGCAATAGCAGAACCATTCTTAGATGTATCCTCAGCAACAAAGTCTGTACCATTTGTATAAGTTACTTTTCCAACTTCAAGATATGCATTTTCTTCATCAGGTTGATTAGGATATTTGACAAAATCCCCTACACGGAATATATCAGCAAGTTGATTTGCAGTAACTGCATTTCTATTATAAAGAGTATTGTCTATAATCCTATCTGTAAAACTATCATTAATTGGGTTTGTATCAACTCTCAATGTTAGTTGTTGAGTTTGAGTATTCCAAATAGTTGTCTTACCAGTAATTATATTATCATATGTCTCATTTAATATGTTTGGATTACGTGCAACAATAGTAGATGCATCAGCAATAGTTGCAAATACTTGTGATGGATTTGAGTCAACTGTAACAGAAGTGAGACCTAATTGATTTCCTAATGTTACTGTCTCTCCTTTTTGGAAGAATTGACTTGTCTTAACTCTAACGTAAACAACTTGACCATTTACTCTAGCAATAGTACCAGTTGTTTTTGTTGTAACTCCTTTGATTGTTTGATCTGCCTGTAATTGAGTTCCACCGTTTCCAGCAAGATTGAATTGATATACTGGATAGAATTCAACAACTTGATCTCTTCTACCAAATCTATCTTCTGCACCACTAGCATTTTCAATTCTATTAGAAACTGTTTTCACAGTAGCATTAGATAAGTCTATTGCTGGACTCAAATGAGACACAGTAGACGATAATGACATTTTATAAACTAATGATTGAGAAACACTGTTTAGAGTTTCATTAATACTAGATGCAACAAATTTTTGATTAGTAAAATAATGTGGTTCATTTAAAAATGTCTTCTCATAATCTGATTGTGAATAAGAATTATAATTTGTTGATGCTGAATCAACAGGAACTACATTAGTCGTTTTAACCTCTGTATTTAAAGTTGTACCAGTAAATGATAAGTATGAAACTTGTGGATATAGAGTTTCATATTTTCTGTTGAATGAAGCATATACAAGATCTCCACCACCGATAGAGTTACCAGCAGCTTGTGAACTTGATTGAATGTTATATGTGTCAACGCCAGAGTTAGATACTTGGAATAATGTACTGTTCAATATAGATGCAGTTACACCACCAATTTCATTTGCAGTTCTGTAGAACACATAAGAATTTCCACCAGTTTCAAATCCATGATCTCTATGATTTACTTTTAATATAGAGTTGTTATTTTTAAATAATTTAGATGTAGAATTTGTATTAGCACTTGCATTAGTTTCAAATGGATTACTCTCTAATAATTCATATCCAAGATTATTATTTTTAATTAATAATTCTGCTGGTCTTGATGTATTAAATTCAGCACGATACATTGTAAACTTAAGATCTTCAAATATATCTTCAGTCCAACTCTCAGTATTTTGTGATCGGTATACCGAACCTAATGACGGTTGGGTTGTAATGACCGTACTTGTTGCTATGTCGGTTTCTCCTAATTTAGATGACCATAGTTCATAGTCGATAGAATCTGTCTCTACTACAAGAGCATATTCAGTATCATTTTGTAAGTATACTGGGTAATCAAATCCAAAATGTGTAGGAGTAGTTGATTCTGTAACACCTGTCTGATCAGTCGCTACACCCATTCTAACTGCTGGTGTATCTATTTCTATAAAGGTTTGTATTTCACACCCTCCAGACCCGTTACCAACGCCTTTAACAACAACTGCTGGTGCTTCTGTATATCCAAATCCACTAAGTGCTATCTCAGCATTATAAATCTTACCACCAGAAACTTCTATACTTGCTGTAGCAGTAGATCCACCAGGCAATTGTGGACTTTCAATAGTAAGAATCGCACTGTCATAATTTAGACCAGGATTTGTAACTCTAACATCTGATAATTTACCACTATCTTTTGCAATAGAAAGAACAAAGTCTGTACCATCTGTTGCATTTGCGAGAGTCACAGATGGAATAATTAAATCTTCATTTGGTAAGAATGATTTACCATTATGATTATTGAGAACAACAGTATATACTTGCTCATTAGTAAGATCATATTTACCAGACGCAGTAGCAACTAACTCTACGTTGTTCTTATCAAATACTTTAAGTATAGGACCTGATGCAGTAGAAGATGCACCAGTCACACTTTCATTTTTATAGATTGCCATGTTACCACTAGCAAAACATTTAAGGAAAGTATTTGGTGTTAAAGTTTTTTCACTACCAGGTACAATATTCTTTGCTGGTTTTTCAGCATCTACATTAGTGATGTATGTTTTAATTGGTATAGTTGCACTCTTTTTATTAAAGTAAAGATCAACACCAGTTACAAAACAACCACCATCTAAGTTTTCTACTTTAAATGTCTGTGCAAGAGGATTAGGTCTTACAGGATTATCAGTATTACTTTCAATTAACTGAACACCCTCGTTAGATTTAAAGATAGATGGTTTTGTAGAAACAATACTAGAAGGATTTTCTGGAAGAATACCAGTAGCATAGTACTTAACTTCTGTATAAGAATCTACAGTTGATTTTTGTGCATTAGTAGAACTAGAAGTAAATCTAAATGTAAGAGTTCCAACAGTAAAGTTTAATGCTTCTGCTGATGCATCATATCCAACAGTATCAATGTCTCCACCCCATACAGCATTTTCATTAGGAGGTGATCCTGCTGGCAGAATAATTAAACCACTAGCATTACCATATTCGTCTGTAGTTATAGGACCATTAAATGCTGATAATGAGTTTCCAGCAATTCCTGTATATCTAAGATCAGGATTTACCCAACGACTAATATCTCTACCTTCTAAGAATACGTATATTCTTGTATTAGGTTTCATCCTACCAACCTTAAATTTAATAGGAGCACTTCTTGCGAAGAATGATAATGATGTAGAAACTATGTTATCACCAACAGTCTTAGTTTGTAACCCTTTACCAACCTCATTATTTTGAGGACTGATGTTAGAACTACTTCCAACAGAAGCACTCTGTACAGATGTATCAGCAATTTGTGAATTAACTCCTCCAAGAGAATTGATAGCAGTAAATGATGATGAAGCACCAACCCAGTTAATAACAAATGAGTTGTGTAAACTAGAGAAACTTTCTTTCACACTTTCTTTTGCTAAGAATATATTAAAGAGATCTGTATTAGTATCTACAACAACTGGTTCAATACTATTATCATACCACTGATCTATTGCTGGAGATACATCACTATCACCAACATATTGTAAAACAACAAATGGGTTTGGATTTAATTTTGAAGAAGCAAAACTATTTCCTAATAAAGATAATGGAGAGTATGGTAGTGTTACCATATTTCCAGATTTCTTATAACCAGAAACTGCTCTTTGATCTTCTCTTGTATTGACTTCTACTAAATCTATAGAATCTTCTTTAGACTGTGGACGTAATACTGATTGTTGAGCATCAATAGCACAACGATAATCAAGTGATTTGAGACTACCAACTTTATGTGCCTCAAAGTTATCAACGACAAATCCAGACTTAAATCTATCAAGACCAATATCATCCTTAACTTGCATGTTAAGTGCTTGCTGTTCTAGGATACTAAGAGTAGTGTAGTACTCCAATCTTTCAATGCGTTTCTCTAACTTACCGATATCACGCATTGTATAACGTTTGTTATCAACTGGGGTAATTCTTACATCCTTACTTGTCTTTGTAAACGCAGGAATATAAGCATAGAATAATGGTACTGCATCTTCTATAGCATCAGGTTTAGTTGGGTTAAGAGATGAGTTACCTTCTTTAACTACAAAACTACCTTTCTTATCTAAGTAAATTCCATCAATACGATCTAAGTATTGTATTTGACTGAATGAGAATGTATATTCTAAACCCTTATCAGGGGCAGGACTACTTGCAATAATTGCACCAGGACCAGAGAATGATCCAGTTGTTACTTCTAAAGTAGAAGTATCTAAGAAGCCAGGTATAATAGTAGCACTATCAACTTTAGGTCTAAAGTCAATTACATTCTTAAGTTCTGTAATACCAAGAACAGAAGAATCAAATGTAGGAATCTCATCTTCAGAAACTCCTGCTTCATGTAAGTAACTATCAATTGTACAGAAGTCACCTTGTGAATGTTCAAAGTAATCAAAAGAGATAACAAGTTGACCTGTAGTCTCATCAAAACCAGGTTTTAATACTACTCTAGAAACATCGTATAATGTATCTCTCTGTCCACTATCAAATGTATACCTAGATGTTACATCAGTACCAGATATTAAATTACCAGCAGTATCAATCTCAGGTGGTTGTGATGAAGTTCCTTCATAAACATAGTTCAACTTGAATGCATCAGAGTAAGAAAGTATTTCTACAACCTCTGTATCATAGTCAGTACCTCTTAGAGGAACAACACGATCACCAGCAGATGTAACTGTAATTCTCTTATTTTTTACTACAGTCTTAAGTCTTGGTTTTGCATTAGAAACTTCTAAAGTTGCAGTTAATTTAAGTTTAGGGAAAGCACCATTAGTAGGAATAGTTCCAAAATATGATGATGCTAACTGTAAACTAATACTACCAGATGTCAAACCACTTGCAGTATCAGTAGCAGATGATATATCTACAACATCTGCTCCAACATAAACAATATCACCTTTCACAATATCAGGTGCATCGCCAGGATCTAATACAGTAATAATATAATTCTCTTCGGTAAATGCAGCAAACCTTTGTGTACCAAATGGTAACTGTGCAGCAAATGTAATTGTACCACCACCTGTAGTTGCAGTAGTTACAAAATCTCTACGGAAGTAATACTTAATCTTAGTATCATCTCCACCCGAAGAAATTTGAGATACCTGTTTACTACCAGTAGAAAATAGTAATGTGCCACTTGTAGAATTATCTACCTTTGGACGTAATCTTACAATACTAGCATTAGTAACTGCACCTGGTAGAGCAGTGTCTAAGTAAATTCTAGATTTATATGCTCCTTCTTGTTCTGTTGCATATTGAACAATAGATCTAACAAGGTTATTATCATCATCTGAAAATTGTACTAAGTCTCCTTGTTGTACATCTGTAGATGCATCAGCACTAAAACTTGTAGACTCTATGAATGTAGATCCTTGTGAACCAAAGAATGTATAGTCGGTTACAGTATTAATTTCTGAATATATTTGACTGTCTACAACAACGTCTGCAGAGAAAGTATTTGCATTACCAGATCCATAAGAACAACCTACAGATTTAACATTCTGTGGTGTGTATGTGGTAACTGTATCTCTATACAATACAGGTTGAACAGCAGCTGCTGCATTTGGAGCAGACGCACCATCAGGATTTTTTACAGTAACTGCAGGAGGTTGAGCATACTCAATACCTACAGCAGATCTATTTGCAACTGCTGCTTTATAGATTTTTCCATCTGTAGTTCTTGATAAGTCTATCTTAGAACTATCAAATTCTAATCCATTGATTAGTAATGTTGCACCATCAGCGTAACCCAATCCTCTACTTTGAACAACAAAATGAGATATTGTATTTTCTTTTGCAATTCTTACAGTTACACCACTCTCATCTCTTATTGACTCACCAGGTAAAAATCTTCCTGATAGAGTTTTTACAAATAATAGTACACCTGTACTATAAACACCTGATGCAGTTCCTTCAACAACTCCATATGCACCGCTATTAATACCAAATACATATTTACCTTCATCAAAGGCATTAGTTCCAGTAGGAACTGACTCTAGAGTAATTTTAGTAAAGAACTGAGGATCAAAATATGATAGTCCAAATGTACTATTATATGCACTTGTACCAGCAGCAAGACGACCTCTAGAAAGTACGATGTCAGAATCAGAATTAAAACCAGAACCTCTTTTCTTTAAGAAGAAGTTATTTGGTTTTGCTTTACCTATTACAGGAGTTATTGTTGGAGAGTAATCTACAATAAATCCAAACTCATCTCCTGAGTTTGTTTGTGCATTTGCTTCTGTTAAGAAAATCTTTCTCTTAAACTCAGTATCAGATAAATCATACTCTAATAATAATTGTTCTAATTCATTCTTAGGACCGAATACTGTGAGTTCTAAAAATTGGACAGATGTAGATGCATTGACAAGTGGTTTATTAGTAGTGGCAAAAGATAATGTTTTAAAAGAACCAATTGCTGTTGGAGTACCAAGATCACTTCTTGTCTTGATATAATAGAGAGTTCCAAATTGACTTTGAAATGTTGCATCAGTTACAGAACCAATAAGTGTAGTTGTGTTTGTAATCTGTAGTGTAATAGTTTTTATTCCATCATCAGGAGTAAAACTAAGACCTCTTCTACTAATAGTTTGTCTATGATCTGTAGATAGTTCAGTATTGTTTAATCCAACAGATCCATCATTAAATGTATTGTATAAAAATACATCTGGATATGCAGTAAGATCAGATCCTTCTTTGTTTAAAGGAACACTACCATATACATTAGTAACACTAAAAGATGGAAGACCTTTAGATTTTAAATTTACATTGTCAGTAGAAAGACTTTCTCTTGCCTTATTGATCTCAAGATACTTAGTCTCTTTATTGACAATCTCATACCCTTTAATATATGCCTTACCTGGACCTATACTAGCAACCATCTTCCTAGAGGACTCAGTTGCGTTGTATCCGTTATATAAACCAAATTCATCTACAGCATATAAACCTCTGTTACCACCCTTCTGTGCCCATTCTCTAACGTCTACTGTGAAGTTATCTACAACATAATCACCAGATTCATCAAATGTTCTACGAGCAAGAGTCTGTTCTAGAACACTAAAGTCTGTTGATTCAATTTTTCTTTGAATTACTCCTCTTGATACTGTAAGAAGTTGTATAAAATTCTTATCAGTAATTGCATTAAGAGCAAATTCTTTTAATACTAGAGATATTTTTAGTCTATGACCACCAGGTGCAGTATAGTTGGAGGATCCTATTGCATTATCATACAAAGATGGATCTTCTTCTGGCGTGACAATCTCTTCTTTAATTGTAAAACCAACTTTAGCAGATGGTTTATCATAGTATTCGTCAATAACTAATAGTTCTGAATCACAACGAACAAAATAACCATTAACAAAGTAAATACCTTCTTCTACCTTGACAGCAGAAGCAAATCCCATAGCAGGACTTTCTAATGAAGTTGTTTCATTAGTATCTGGATTTGTTATTTGAATACTGGTTGGTAGAACACTACCATCTGTACCTACAACGAGTAAAGGAGTATTAACGCCATCAACTACCTCTAGAGTCTCACCTTGTCTAAAAGTAGTCTCAGTGTTAGACGAACCACTGTTGACGTAATTTACAAACAAAGTATCTGCTGTGCTTTCTGTTGCCAGTTTCGTAGAAACTATTCTTCCCTTGACACCAGAAGTTAACCCAATTAATTCTTGACCGATTAATTGAGAAATATCATATTTCTTATAAACAATATTGTTGCTACCATCATTAACTGCAACTTCCGAAACAGATGATAGTTTTACGTAATCTAATTTTGTGTTAAGTCCTACTTCGCCAGGAATTACAAGTTCACCTTGCTTGAAGGCATACTTTCCAAAGCTTTCAACTTGATTCTGAAGAATTGATTGAACCTGTGTTAGTTCTCTTCCTTGTATAGAATAACCAGGTCGAAAAAGAATCTTATAAAAATTCTTATTCGCATCAAAATCTTCGTAATATGGGCTTACGTTTAGGTTCGTCTTTTGAGGCATCTTACTCCGCCAATAATACTAGTATTCTCGTTAAAGTATTTAGCGTAGTTTTACTATCGTTTAAAACTCGATAACTAGTTTGATATCTTCGATCTGGTCAGCAGCACGAGTGATTAGTCTTCTATTCTCAACATAAATCACATCACCTGAGTTATTTTCAATCTCTGGAGTGGCAAGACCACTAGAGAATGTAACACCAAGTAGTGTACTACCATATGCAGTATCGACATTACCAGAGGCAGTAGATCCTTCTCCTGTAATTGCGTTTGAACCACTAGACTCGAATGCTCTTACTATACCAGAATCTGTATGTGCATCGTTTGTTTGGATGTACTTAAGAACTCCAGCAGTTGTAGAACCACTATCTAATGTCCATGATACAACTGTACCATATGCTGTACCACCAGTTACAGTCTGTGTAATCTTCTCGTCAACTGAGTAGTCTGCACTAGCACCAGTAATCTTAATTGCTTTTAATCCTGATAATGTGTCAGCAGTAGAGAATGTAGTAGTACCATAGTTAAATGGATCTGAAATAATACCAATTCTACGGAAGTCGTTATCTACAGGGAAATCTCCTGATCCTTCAGAATATGTAAGACGGATGTTTGTCATAACACGCTTACCATTCAATTCTGTTTCTTGATCTGAACCATGTCCACCTTCTGGAGCCATGATTACCTCAAGAGCACCAACAGCAGAAGCACCAGTTGTTACAGCAGATGATAAACCAGCATTAGAGTATAAGTTACCATTTCCTAATAGTACGTTACCATAAGTGTAACCTGATCCACGTGCTTCAATCTCAGCAGATGTAATTGTACCAGCACCGTTTGTTACAAACTTAACCTTACCACCTGTTCCATCACCAACAATAGCAGTGTATAGAGTCTGTGAAGCAGGAAGACCTGATCCAGCGTTCTCAACAACTACAACGTCAGCAGCACCAGCAACAGCAACTCCAGCAACAGCAGTTCTAGATGCGTTAGCAGGAAGAACTATAGGCATGAAGTCTGAAGAAAGGAACTTAAGAACATCATCAGTAGGAATAGTATACATGTACTTCCAAATGTACTTAGCACCAGTTGTTTCTGTATAAAGACCAGTTGCTGAGTCATAGTTACCACCAGCTACATATGGTTCTTCTGTTGCGTTCTGTCCAGTTGTGTTAGAAGGATCTTCACCATTGTAAAGACACTTGAATACTTCGTAGTATGAGTTCATTACATAGAACTTAGCATCTGCAATGCTTGTAGCACCTGTCGCAGTTGCTTTACCAATTTGACCACCGCCACCTGGTGTAGCAGAGTAGTCTGGTTTCCACATATCAAACTTAGGGTTAGCAACTAAATCCCAGTTGTAACGGCGGATAACTGTTCTTGCAAATGAATCAGTAATACGTTTGGCAGCAATTAATTCGTCGTATAGAGCAATCTTTTCTTTCTGATTGTCTAAAGGAAGTGGTGGAACATCTTCAGTAGCGTAACGATATACACCAGAGACTGCAGTGGCACCTGTGTCAGAACCTCCAGCACCACCTGTTCTACCTTTTAATGCAGATCCAAGAGGAGGAGCAGAGTTAACGCCAGCACTTCCAAAAACGTCGGTTAATAACAAAGCACTGTCATAAACTGCAGAAACTGTGGCACGAAAAGCAGTTGATCCGTATGTACCAATGTACACTTCATTACCGACCACGAAAGCCGTTGAGTTTTTGGTATGTATTTCTAAATATGCTTTCCACGGTTGTGGTCTTCCCACAAAGAAATACATTCTTGATCTTTCCGAGCTAGTGTCACTAGGTCCTTCGGTTAAAGATTCTAAAAATTGTTTAGCGTTAAAAATTCTAAACTTATCAGAGATAATAGCAGCCATTGTTTTTCCTGTTCCGACGTTATTTTATTAAGTGCCTGAGTTATTTATACGTTTATTTATACGATTGATATAGGTACTATCTCAGATCCAGACGCAATCTGATTATCACCATTATGACGAAGACATCCAGTGAATGTATTTGAAGTCTTACCTGTATACTTTATTACACCACTATATGTTCCGTTATTATGGATAATATACCCTGATGTAGGGAAATAGTTAGTACTAGCAACAGTAATTGTAGATGGTATAGATGCACTTGCAGTTTGACTAATTGCTACAGGATTTTGTATTGATGGTAGTCCTAGATTGAACTTGTCTCCTGCCTTAGTAAAGGTAGAGTCTGCTCTATCTACAAAATCACCAAGAGTCAATGATGGGAAGTATGATGATATATCAGAAATTGATAAGTTTGATACATCACAGGTTCCATCATCAAATGATATGTACTGCCAGTTTCCTATGTTAGGACCTACAGTAGTCTTTATGTATGAACCAACGTAATCGTTAGTACCAAACAATTCATTTCTAATTTCAATTATAGTTCCATCACGCTTAGTAACAGTGAAGTTACCAAGGGCATTCTCAATCAAATCAACTTGATTCTGATTCCTTTGTTGTACAGGGTCATTGATAAATGCAGTTTCTGCATATCCATCAACTGCACCACCAGGTGGAGGTGTAATAACAACCTCTACTGCATCTCTAGTAATTTCTAAATCACTAGGAGTAGTTACTTGTCTGAATACTTGTCTTTCAAATCCAGAACCAACAAGTCCGATGTTAACCATCTTAACATCGCTTTCAGATTCAATCTGTAATAGACCAGCAGATAGAACAGTTACATCTTCAATCTGTCTAAGATATGTTCCCGCAACCCAGTTCTTCTCTACAGTTCCTAGATATCCTCTAATAATTTGATAGAATCTATCATCAAGTTTCTTCTCATAGTATATGACTTCATCACCAATCATTAATTTACCATTAGGAGCAAATCTAGTTGTATCAGGAATGTAAGCAATACTATCACCAATATTAAAGTCAACGTTAAGGTATGCAGCATTCTCAAAGAAGTTAACATTACTAATTGCATTATTAGGAATTTCAATCTGTTGAGTTGCTGTTATCGCTTTAGAAACAGTAGATATAGAATTGAGAGATACAATATCTTGAATTTCTGCAGAAACTACAGTTGCATTGTGTTGATGAGTATCAAATACTTGAACTTCACTAGCAGGAGTAGGTCTGTTAGTATTAACTTCTAGATAATCTCTTTGTGGATCTAATGCTCCACCAATAGAGAATACCTCTATCTCGTCAGGAGTAAATTCTCTTTCAAGAACAATCTCAGCATCACCCGCTACCTGTACTGATAGAGAACTAATACCTGTAATACCTGTAAGACCAGATTCATCAATCTCAGTAACGACTGATGTAGCAGTCATTCCACCACTTTGTACAAATGGGTTGATAGATACGTTAATTAAAGAAACACCAACGTCTCTTTCACTTAAAATATCAAATCTTCTAGTTGTAATAACTTTTGGTGCTGTAGTATATCCAGAACCACCATCTATTAAATCAACACTGATTACTTGTCCTTTACTTACTAATACCTCTGCTCTAGCACCACCACCATTACCATCTAAGGTTTCAAACTTAAGTACAGGAGGTGTATAGTATTGATATGCAGTTGGTTGTGTAAGTGGATCATAACTACGTTGATTCCATGTAAGAGATACTACAACTCCACTCTGAATTGTTGCTACTACTGATAGACCTTCTCCTCTGGTAGTCCCAGTATAATTCTCAACTGAGACTGTACCAAATATATCATCCGATGTTTGTTCGTTAGGTCTTCCATCTTTACTTGTAGTTTCAGTAGGAAGAGTTTTGATCTTTCTAAATCCTTCTTCACCTTCTACTCTAATTTTATCACCATTAGAAAGATAAACAAATGGTGCAACATATGTTTTACCAATTATTGTTCCAAACCAATCGGAATTACCATCTTTTAATATTTTTCTTCCGTCACTATCTTGCTTGAAGTTTAGAATATCATTTGATATATCTGCATCTTGAATTATATAAGTGTTATTATAATTTCCCTTTGATGCAAACGTGAAATCCAATCCTGCTTCTATCACAGGGTTTTGACATTTTAAATTAAATACTACATTATTACCAGTTCTAATTGGATTTGTAATTTCACCAATTACATTCTTAGTACTATCTGCTCTTACTTGCCAAACGTGAATTGGTACACCAACCTTTTCACCCATCCATGAATAACTAAGTAAATTATCCATTACTGATTGTGAAGCACTAAATGCAAAAGTACCTTGACCGAAGTAAGAGTCAGGTGCAAAATCATATATGTTTAATATCTGTCCGACATCTCTACCATAGAGATAACGCATGTCAATTACCATCTCCTTTTTAATAGGAGTACTAAATGTGATATTAGGACCTGATACAGTATATGCTTTTCCGTTTACTTGTAATACACCATCTAGGAATACATATAGACTATCTTCCGATTCAATACTTTGAACAGTAGAATCTAATACGTCAAGAATTAAGAAAGGTCCGTTTCTAATACCATCAACTAATTCATAGTCAATTGTAAGTCTCTTATAATTACCAAC
>OCZA010000105.1_pt1 | contig 28239 bp, 22 predicted proteins | sample 1539021 | NCBI WGS metagenome assembly OCZA01 (sample SAMEA2619376, study PRJEB22493) | marine metagenome | biome: marine biome (ENVO:00000447); feature: surface water layer (ENVO:00002042); material: "saline water (ENVO:00002010), including plankton (ENVO:xxxxxxxx)" | depth 5 m | reverse complement strand
TTTGGAGCTGGAGCATCCCAAACAGTCTTTGGCAGTGGAGGAAGTTGGAATTTTTTTAGTAAAGTTACAGCATTTTTGGCGACCTTATTTTTCGTGACTAGCGTTACACTAGCTGTTTATGCAAAGAATAAGGTGGTTATTGAGGCCATTGACATCCCAAGTGGTGATGAAAGCCTACTGGAAATCCTCGAATCAAGTAATGATCTGCCAAACGATTCGGCAGCTGACCAACAACCAACTATGTCAGATTTACCTCAATAACTGAGTTGCCCAAGTGGTGGAATTGGTAGACACGCTATCTTGAGGGGGTAGTGGCGAAAGCCGTGCCGGTTCAAGTCCGGCCTTGGGCACCAATCAAAAAATAACTTTGTTTATAGCCACTCAGCCTGGTATCTGGAAAATGAGTTAAAGATCTATAACTGTTGTCATATATTGCTTTTTGGAGTATTTTCATGAATCACTCTTTATAAAAGTTTGGTCTATTTTACATTTGGAGTTTATATGTCTGTATTTGGTAAGGATGAAACTGCAATTCAAAAATTTGCGTCGAGTATGCCTTTGCCTGAGTTTGAAAAAACTGCATTCGTTAAACCCAAACCATTAACTGAAGCTAAAGTCGCTTTGGTTACTACTGCTGCATTGCACTTGGAGAATAAATTAGGCTTTGAACTTGGAGATAGTGACTTTCATTATGAAGTCCTACCCCGCTCGGCTCGAGATATTAAATTGGGACACCACAGCGTAAATTTTGATCGAGGTGGTTTCGCGGCAGACGTGAATGTAGTGTATCCAATTGATCGTATTGAGGAACTCGCGGAAAATGACATTATCGGCGCTGTTGCTGATAATCATTATTCTTTTGCGGGAAATCAACCATCGTCAGTATCGGAGATTCGACTGGATTCTGGTCCCCGTTGTGCAAGAGAAATGATTAAAGAGAATGTAGATATCGTTCTGCTGACAGGTACCTGACCTCTATGTCCGCGTACCGTGTGTACGTTAGCTCACGTTTTCGAACTAGCGGGTCTTGCAACAATTGTTCTCACCCCAATGAGAGATGTTGCAGAGCGGATTAAGGTACCAAGAGCACTTTATACTGCCTTCCCCCTGGGTCTCTCACTCGGCAAACCTGGAGACAAAGAATTTCAACATAAGGTTTTAAAATGGTCTTTTAGCTTGCTTGACGAGCCTAAAGGACCAGTTGTAAAAGCATTCCCGGATCAAATCAATGTTGCAGAGGGTAATCAAATAATCTGTCCCCTGCCACCCAGAATGAATCTAAATTTGCATCCTGCTGCAGATGAGGCAGAAGCTTTGTATGCTTCTTATACTCGTGCGTATACTAAGAAAAATAGAACTTCCATGGGTATGCAAATCTGTGCGGAACAAGTGCCAGAAGCTTTGCAAAAATTTGCAAAAATAGTGGATGGAGTTCACTGGGCTGAGGTTGGATTTCCGAATGATTCTTTGGGAGGATCTATGTATGGGACTGTTCATGATATTCGGTCTTATTATGAAGAATTAGCATGCGAGCTTGCGGATGGGCCAATTAGTCCCTGGGCTACCGAAGAATGGTTTTATGATCAAACAAAAGCGGGTCAACTGATTCTGGAGGCTAGGAAAGTAATGAAGGAGAATGGGGCTGACCAATCTCTTTGGTTTGGACTTGCAACAGCGGGAAGATAAATAAAATAAGTAAACTTACCAGTTAGGATTTCTTTTCTCGAGAAAAGCCGACACACCTTCTTTGCCCTCATCACTCATTCGTAGCTTGGAAATTACTTTACAAGTGTGATTGATGATCGTGCTATCGATTTCTTTATTGGAAATATCGGCTACGATTTTTTTTGCCGCTAACACTGCGTTCGGTCCATTCTTTTTGAATAGCTTTATAAAAAACTCGATTTTTTCATCTAGTTCATTTTCATTGATCACCTCATGAACCAGATTTATTTCTCTAGCAACTTCGGCCCCAAATCTCTCTCCAGTCAAAAAAAATCTTCTTGCATTTCTTTCGCCAATAGCCTGAATTACATAAGGGCCTATAGTAGCGGGTACCAGTCCCACCTTGACCTCACTCAGAGAGAAAATCGATTCATTACTCGCGATTGAAATGTCACAACAACTCACTAGTCCTACACCACCTCCAAAAACAGCGCCTTTAATTATTACCAACGTTGGTTGAGCAAGATTATTTAATTTTTGGAGCATGGTTGTTAATGATGAAGCATCTCTCATATTTTCGTCATAACTTGCATTTGACATTCTTTTCATCCAATTCAGGTCAGCACCAGCGGAAAAATTCTTTCCGTTTGATGAAAGAATTACCAGTCTTAAATCCTGAGAATGTTCAATTTCATTTAATATATTTATTAAATCCAATATGATTTCATCATCGAACGCATTTTGTTTTTCAGGGTTATTGAGTGTGATTCTAGCAATCCCATCATTATCTTTTTTAAATAAAACTTTGCTCATAGCTTCTCTATCTTTTGTGGTTTTATTTTTCAATTAACACATGTGCAGAGTTAGCAGTCAACTAGAAGTTATTTGTCCTAATTGCCGAATCATCTTTGTACCCTTTCTCTTCTTATTTCTCACTATTTTTGTTGAACCGGTGAATTTGATTTATTACTATTAAATTAGGATCAGAACTTAAATCCACCCTACATTCAAGGTTAAGCTTCGCGGGAGCGCTTTTATTCATGAAGAAAAATTATATTGCGGGTAATTGGACAGAGGGTGTTGATTATATTAATAATATTAATCCGTCAGACTTATCTGATGTGATTGGACAGTTTGCACAAGCAGATATTAATCAAACCCATATGGCGATAGATTCTGCAAGTGCTGCCTTAGAAGACTGGTCAGATTCTCCACTTCAGTTTAGAAGCGATATTTTAGATAAGGTCGGAAATAATATTCTGAGTCGGAGTCAAGAACTTGGAATGCTTCTCTCTCGCGAGGAAGGGAAAACTGCTGCTGAGGGGATAGGTGAGGTTATCCGTGCCGGGCATATTTTCAAGTTTTTTGGTGCGGAGGTACTTCGCCAAAAAGGAGATTTTTTTAATTCAACGCGGCCCGGGATAGATGTATCTGTTTCACGATCTGCCGTTGGTGTAGTTGGTTTAATACTTCCATGGAACTTTCCAATATCTATTCCAGCATGGAAAATTGCACCTGCGCTTGCTTTTGGAAATTCAGTTGTATTCAAGCCGGCACAATTAGTACCAGCACTTGCACATGCGCTCACTGAAATTATTGTAGAAGCGGGCATTCCTCCTGGAGTTTTCAATTTAGTAATGGGTAAGGGCGCAGATGTAGGTGACACGATCACCAATAATCATAAGGTTAATGCAATAAGTTTTACTGGCTCCGTTTCGACAGGAAGAAAAGTGGCGCAATCTGCTGTTTCAAGAATGGCAAAGGTGCAGCTTGAAATGGGGGGAAAGAATCCTTTAATTGTCCTTGATGATGCCGATCTGGATAGAGCCACAGACTGTGCAATACAGGGAGCATTTTATTCCACTGGACAGAGATGCACTGCGTCAAGTCGTTTGATAGTAACGGATGGAATCTACAGTAAGTTTATAAAACAGATGAAAGAAAAAATTACAAATTTAAGGACAGATCATGCACTTAAAAAAGAAACTGATATCGGACCCGTAGTAGATCAAAGGCAGTTGGAACAAGATTTAAGTTATATCGAAATTGGCAAAAGTGAGGGAGCTTCACTCTTTTGCGGGGGCGAAAGAGTTGCTCGAGAAACAGAGGGAAATTTTTTAACGCCAGCACTCTTTATAGATACTCACAATAACATGCGAATAAATCAAGAAGAGATTTTTGGGCCTATTGCGAGTGTAATTAAAGTAAAAAACTATGATGAAGCGCTGAATATTGCTAATGATACAGAGTTCGGTTTGTCTGCTGGGATAGTTACAAATTCATTGAAGCATGCCACTCACTTTAAGAGACATTCGCAATCTGGTATAGCGCAGGTTAACCTGCCAACTGCTGGGGTTGATTATCATGTGCCCTTTGGAGGCACAAAATCATCTAGTTATGGTGCTCGCGAGCAAGGGCAATATGCTAAAGAATTTTATACCACAGTGAAAACTTCATACACTGCCAGCTAAGCATTAAAAGGTAATCACACTTCTCAAAGACTCTCCTGACATCATTGCATCATAGGCCTCATTTATTTCTTCAAGAGGATACTGGTTAGTCAATAGTTTTTCTAGATTGAGTTTCCCATCTTTATAGAGGTTTATCATTTTTGGTATATCAAGTCTTGGCGACGCAGAACCGTAGAGAGATCCAGTAATAGTCCGTTCCTCAAAAACAAGTGGTACAGCAGAGATTGAAATTTTTGCTGTGTTCGAGGGGATACCGATTACGATTGCTTTTCCCGCTTTGGATAACGACTCATACGCTTGTTGAATTGTTATTGGAAGTCCGACAGCCTCGAATGCAAAATCAACACCTCTTTCGTTTGTGAATTGTCTTATAGCCGCGACTGGATCTTCTTTTTTTGAATTAATTAACTTTGTCGCTCCAAAGGTTTTTGCCTGTTCAAGTCTCGAATCATATTGGTCAATTGCTATGATTTCCTTTGCACCCTCTAGAATTGCTCCTTGTATAACGTTGACACCAATGCCGCCCGCACCGAACACGGCAACTGAACAACCAGGTCTCATTTCTGCAGCATTCATTGCTGATCCTACACCCGTTATGACTGAACATCCTATTAAAGCAGCTAAATCGAAGGGAAGATCTTTAGATATTTTTAAAACTGCTCCTTCCGGAATGACGCTAAAATTAGAGAATGCAGAAACACCTGCAAAATGAAAAATTTCTTTACCTCTGAAACTGAATCGACTGCGGCCATCACTCATCCTTCCAGAGGATCTTATTTTACTACCAACCGCGCACAGTGCGGGGCGTCTTCTGAGGCAATATTCACATTCACCACATGACAAGCGCCATAATGGAATGACATGATCACCAAGTTGTATATCCGAGACGCCATCTCCAACTTCAACTACAACACCAGCTCCCTCATGACCTAGAATTGCTGGTAATGGCGCATTTAGTTGTCCTTTCATAACACTGTAGTCAGTATGGCAAACCCCAGCTGCCTTCATCTCCACACATACTTCGCCTTTTTGAGGTTTCGCCAAATCAACATTACAAATTTCAAGTTTTTTGTTGGCCCCAAAAAGAACGGCTGCTTTTGTTTTCATCAGTTACACCTATTAAGGAGAAGTCTGTTTTTCTTGGATTACAATTCTTACGATAGCTTATCTTACATTACTAGTGATTTATAGATTCTTTGGATTTGTCATTAACCCAAAAAATTCTGGGTTAATTTGCAGAAGTAAACGGGATGCAATTTATAACTGTTAGTGATTTAATATGAGGAAATAATATGTAAAAACGATTCAAGTTATAAATCAAAAAGCAGAGGGAGACTATAGATGTACAAGGCAGATAAGTTTTACATAAATGGTGAGTGGGTCTCACCATCGACGAATGATGAATGCGAAGTAATTAATCCAGCAACTGAAGAGGTTATAGGGACAGTTGCGATGGGCAATGAGAATGATGTAAATAATGCAGTTGCCGCTGCAAAAAAAGCATTTGAAACATTTTCAAAAACTTCGATTGAAGAGAGGATGGCTTTACTAGATAGAATTATCGCCGCTTATAAAGCAAAGATGGAAAAGATTGCAGCTTGCGTATCACAGGAAATGGGAGCACCAATTTCCATGTCGAATGCGGCCCAAGCACCCGCGGGTTTGGGTCATTTGCTCTTTGCAAAAACAGCTGTCGAAAAGTTTAAATTTTCTGAAGAAGTAGGAACATCGCATGTTGTTCGCGAACCAATAGGGGTATGTGGTTTGATCACTCCTTGGAATTGGCCTGTGAATCAAATTACAGCAAAAGTAGGGCCTGCTATTGCGGCGGGATGTACGATGGTGTTAAAGCCATCTGAGATAGCCCCCTTTAATGCGATTGTTTTTACTGAAATTATGCATGAGGCTGGAACCCCACCGGGCGTTTTTAACTTAGTGAATGGATATGGGCCGACTGTTGGCGTTGCAATGTCCTCTCATCCTGATGTTGATATGATGTCATTCACTGGCTCAACGCGAGCTGGCGTCTCAGTTGCAGAAGAATCAGCAAAAACGATTAAGCGAGTCTGCCAAGAGTTAGGAGGGAAGTCAGCGAATATAATAGTTGACGATGAGAGTTTTGTAGAGTCTGTTGCAAGAGACGCGGTAGGAATGTGCCTAAATACTGGACAAAGCTGTAATGCTGCTACGAGGATGTTGGTTCCAGCATCCAGGATGGACGAGGCGGCGGAAGTTGCAAGTCAAGCGATGGAAGCGATTGTAGTAGGAAATCCAGAGAATGAAGATACTCAGGTTGGGCCGCTTGTTTCAGAACTGCAATTCAATAAAGTTCAGGCGTTAATTCAGAAAGGTATTGATGAAGGAGCTGATCTAAAAACCGGCGGATTGGGAAAACCTGAAGGTCTCGAGAAAGGTTATTTTGTAAAACCTACTGTTTTTGCGAACGTGAAGAATGATATGACTATAGCAAAAGAGGAAATCTTCGGTCCTGTTTTATCTTTAATTCCATATGAAGATGACGCAGATGCAGTAAAAATTGCGAATGATACTGTTTATGGCCTATCTGCATATGTATCTGCAGCAAGTTTGGATAAAGCCAAGGAAATTGGAAGTCAATTGCGTGCTGGCAATGTGCATTTGAATGGCGCTGGCCTGGATATAAATGCGCCTTTCGGTGGATACAAGCAATCTGGTAATGGTCGAGAGTTTAGTGGTTGGGGACTTGAGGAATTTCTGGAAACTAAGGCATTGCTTGGATTTACTCCTCCGGATGCAGACGCTGGCGGGGGTGGTTTCATCGATTTTGATGAATAATTAAGCCTACAAATAACGTTCGGTTAGTTCTTATTTAAGAGCTGACCGAACCTTTTCGATAAAATTTAAATTATTTCTTGTTTCCTAAGTTTCTCAATTAAATCTTCATCCATAGATAGAAACTCTTGCAAAACTTGATCAGTATCTGCCCCTAGAGTAGGACCTGCGGCATCAGTGAATCCTGGGGTTCTCTCAAGCCTTGGCATAATTGCGGGTATTTTGAGAGATTTACCGTTTGCTGAGACCTCTTCAAAAAGCTCCCTCGCTTGGTAATGCGGATCTTCAAACATGTCTTGTATATTAAGTATAGGTCCTGCCGCGACTCTTGAATCTTCAAGTATAGCTAAAGCTTCTTTTTGAGTGGTTTTTTTAGCCCAGTTGGATATTGCATCGTCAATTTTTTGCTCGTTTGCAACACGACCTGCGTTATCTGACAAATTTTCATCTTCAGCCAAATCTTTGCGATCTAATGCATACATTAACCTTTTGAACATTGATTCAGTATTCGCACCAATAATTATTAGTTTTCTATCTGCGCATCGATATGTATTCGAGGGCACAATTCCTGTAATTGTAGTGCCCGCTGGTTCTCGAATTTCACCAGCACCGGAATATTCTGGTACTACAGCTTCAAGCATATTAAAAACTGATTCAAAAATAGAAACATCTACTACTTGGCCACTCTCTTTTTCGTTTTCGAGCAGCCTTACGTATGCCATGCAAACGCCCAAGGCTGCATGGATGCCAGCCAATGTATCTCCAAGGCTTAAGTTAGGTCGAACCGGCAATTCTCCTGGGACACCATTAAGATATCTGAATCCACCAAATCCCTCGCAGACTGAGGCAAATCCTGGCTTTTTAGAATAAGGTCCGGTTTGACCATAGCCAGATATTCGAGTGTAAATGATCCGATCATTCACTTTTTTAATGTCCTCCGGCCCGAGATTCCAGTCCTCCATTTGACCAGGTCGAAAATTTTCTATCAAAACGTCACAGTGTTTACACAAATCTCGGATTATTTTTTGACCTTCTTCAGACTTCAAATTAACCGTTATTGATTTTTTATTTCTTCCCAAACTCCACCACCAAAGCGAGGTACCGTCCTTTACAGTTCTCCACGTTCGTATTGGATCTCCTAATTTCGGAGGCTCAACTTTTATAACATGTGCTCCAAAGTAACCAAGTATCGTTGCGGAGAAAGCGCCCGCAAGGATGTGTCCGAGCTCAAGGACCTTTAAATTTTCAAGAGGTCTTGGATTTTGCTTATTTAGAGACATTTTAGGCTCCTCTTTCATACTGATTGAACTGATCGTTTTGCTCGAGTTATATTTGTCTTTTATTATAGATTTACACTACAGGTGATTATAAATCAGAGTTTTCATTGTTTTTAATCATTTGGGGCTATTATTGTACATCAAACGATTTTTTTTTTGCGATGGTGAGGTTTTTGAAAAGTGAGTTTAATCAATTGGTCATGGTTATTTTTGGTAATGTACATCGGCATTATGTGTTGTATTGGATTTTATGCACAACGTAAAATCAAAAGCGCTGATGATTTTGCAACTGCTCGTGGATCTTACGGGCCATTTTTTCTTGCTTTAGCCTATGCTGCGACGACAGCCAGTGGGGCAACATTTTTAGGGCTTCCAGCACTTGCATATCAATGGGGGACATCATCATTATGGTACATTTTTCTGTATCCGGTGGGCGTTTATATAGGGGTGCTCATATCAATGCGTTTGGTGAGTACGGTCGGCGAACGTTTTGGTAACAGATCTATTCCTGAATATTTAGGAGAAAGATATCAATCCGATGGAATAAGAATTTTAGTAGCATTAATGTCTTTAATTCTTTTATTTTATTTGATTGGACAGTTGGTCTCTGGACTTGTGATGTTTCAATTAATGCTTGGTTTAGGAAAATCCTCCGCACTCATTATAACAACCTTAATATTACTATTTTATGTTGTTATGGGCGGGGCACATGCAGACATCTTATCTGATGGAATTCAAGGCGCAATGATGCTGATTTTAGCTATTATTGTGGTTTTTATAACCCTAAATGGTGTTGGATTGGAAGGAGGTCTTTCGGGATTGATTAAAGAGTTAAAGGATCAGGATCTTCTCTTGACTGGTATTTTTAATAGTGAGAGTTCTCTTTTCTCCTCGTGGTGGTCAGTAATCGTAATTGTTTTTGCTCATATCCCTTTGGGATTATTGCCCCATCTTGGTAATAAAATATGGGCACTAAAGTCACCAAACGACCGAACTACTTTCATTTGGATGGCTGCATCTTTTGGTCTTACACTCTCACTCATGGGCATTGGAGGTTTTCTTGCTCGAGCCCACTTTGGTGAAGATTTATTAACTGGAAGTGGTAATCCGAATCAGGCTTTGCCTCTGCTCTTCATCGAAATATTTCCCTCTTGGCTAGCCGCATTGATTGGAATTGGGATATTGTCAGCTGTAATGAGTACGGCCGATGGTTTAGTTATTTCATCCTCTCAAATTATTGCCAATGATCTTTATCGAAAAACTTATATTGCAAGAAATAAAATTAAATTAAGCGATGCAGAGATAGATAACAATGTTTTAAACATTTCCCGTGTTTCTACAATCGTTATTCTAATTTCATGTGCATTTTTCGCACAGGCACTGATAAATAAGAATGTCGCGCTTATTGTATGGATAGGGATCGGTGGGATGATGGCTGCATTTTCTGGTCCTTTGATACTAGGAGCGTTATGGCGAGGTGTAACAAGAAGTGGGGCATATGCTGGCCTTATATCTGGAATGGGAACTTTCGTTATTTTACATGCACAGCTTTTAGATCCTCTTTGGTTCGAAAATGGTTCAGTTGCTCAAAACATTACAGGTTGGTTACTTAAGCAGGGCCCTAATCCTTTTGCATGCACTTTCTTGGGTGAGATCATATCTGTTTTCATAACTATTCTTGTTTCAAAGTTTTCAATTAAGTTGCCGAAGGAGCATCTAGACCAGTTGTTTTAAAGGTTGCGAACAACATTAGTATCGTTTGGTCGCTGGGATAAGAGTCTCATCCCAAGCCCTGTCTGACAAATATGTAATAGCAGAATTTAGCGCTGTCGGTGTTTGTAGGTTAATTAGTCCTTTTGATGCGACTTTTGCAGAGTAACCTGTGGAGAAATTAAGAAGTTTGGTGAGTATTTTTTCAAGTTCTTTTTTATATTTGCTTGAAAACGTGCAGTTTAGTAGGAGCATTGAGGCATTAAAATTGATCTGATCCAGACCAGTCCAGCCCCGGTTGACTAGGACTTCTGACCAGCCATTTGGTTTTTTTTCTAGTAGATTAGAAATAGAAAAGAGACATTTTTTATTAATTTGATTTGGCATGCAAGCAAGTGTATCGAGAGCTTGTCTTACAACTTGTTGATGAGAGCTATCAAGTAATTTGGAAATAGCTTCAACGATCTCTTCTGATTCGTATCCTATCTCGCCTAAAATGAACATTGCGTTTATTTGAATCCATGGATCTTCTGATTCTAGGAGTGGAAGAACTTTTGCAATTGCTGGGTTACCCTTGGCAGCAAGAGCATATGACTCATCCTCCATGACGACTGCCATCTCATTCCATCTGCGTTCTGTTGTTTTTTTATCATACTCAAAAGTCTGTCCTTTATGCTCAGTTTTAACCAGCTGTCTTTCGTGCTTGTTCTTCCCAGCATAAGACATTAAATTGGTGATTAGATCCGCGACTTGGTTTGAATCATTTTTGTAGATTTTATCCAATCGATTTTCTTCGATATTGCAGGATTGGGAGGTTTGAGTCATTTTATTATCAATAGATTCACCTGTATTGGAAATGCCCAGTAACCATTTCCAAATATATTGCCACCCATTAGAGTAATTGTTCTGAGTCATCGCAGTTGAAGGCTCCACCCAAGTGTCGTTTATTAGATTCCACCTTGGCTTAACAGGATACTCAGTGCGAGTAAAAACAAATTTGACAAGATATCTATCTTGAACAGAAAAATTTGGAAAGCCCGCATGAACAGTATCAAAATGACAAATCATAAATGTTCCAGCTTTTATATAATTTGGCTGAAAAAGATTATCTTCAGCAGACTCATCATGTTGCATATAGCTGCCAAGCTTAAATCTTGTAGGTCCCATTTCGCTGGTAACATCATGCGGAAAATAGAATCCAATAATAAATTTTGGTAGATGATGCCGTGCTCTTGCTGTCGGACTTTGTGCATCTTGATGCCAAAGAGATGTTGTTGTTGAATTTTCCCCAACGAGATACTTATCTGTAGCAATGTCGAATGAGGATGGATCTGAGGCAACGGGTGTACTTCGGTGAACTGCTCTATGAGGATGAAGTAAGTAGTTTTTCCCTAAAATTGAAGTTATTGCACCGTCAACCTCTCTTGAACGGAGTACCTTGTGCATTTGAGGGATTCTTGATAAAACATTGTTTCCAAGGGGTGATTCATTCTCATAACAGTTTGATAGTAGGCTATGAATTTCTTTATGAGTTTCCGAGGAGATATCTGGATGAAAGGATAACATCCCATCCATGATAAATCTTTGAATATCTTGATCATCGAGAAGCTTTAAGTCTGAAATCAATGCACTCATAGAATACTCTCAAAAATTTAATTAGCTAGGTAAAACCAACCCATATTATAGTAACAATGGAGCATTAATGGTGCTAGTAAAGTGTTATAACGGTCCTTTGCCCACCCAAAAATCAATGATGGGAAAAAAGTGGATAGGGCCCAAAACGGATTATGATTAAATAAATGTGACAAACTAAATAGTAAACTAGTTAGAACATTTGCGATCGATAACGAGTGCCAAGTTTTGGAGAATTTCTTGTGGATTGTGGGTTGGATGATTCCACGAAAAAAGACTTCTTCTGTTACAGGGAATAAAATTAACAGCGTAAGTACTTGATTAGCAGAAAGGTAATTTATGCCATCTAAGTCAGAAAAATAAATCCAGATAGGGCAAGGCAACAGAAGTGCAATGATATAAGACTTGTCCAAGAGAATTTCTTTCAGTTTTCGACTCATAATCTCTGCAAAGCTACCGTGAAGATTTAAAAATAAGTTTAAACTACAATAACACTGATAACACATTTTAAAATTTTTTAAGAACATGATTGGAAAAATAATTGGAATGATAATTGGTTTGAATATTAGTTCAGGTTTTCTTGGATTAATTTTAGGCTTATATCTTGGGCATCAGTTTGATTTATCAAGGCGAGCACCTTGGACAAGGTCCCAACGGTCTTCAACGAATAAGATATTCATAAAAACGCTTTTTACATTACTTGGCAAAATCAGTAAAGCTGATGGGAGAGTATCTGAGGACGAGGTTCAGCAAACTGAGACTCTAATTTCTAGAATGAGAATGAGTGCGGATGCGCGAAAAGAGGCGATTAGATTTTTTAAACATGGCGCTAATTCTAATCAATCTATTGAGAAAATAATGCACGATTTTGTGCGAACATGTGATCGCTATAACAATTTAAAAGTTCAACTTCTTCAGTGTCTATTGATTCTGGCGCTTGCTGATAATGATCTTCATACGAAAGAGCGAGAAATTCTGAATTCTGTTGCAGGATATTTAAGGATCTCATCTTTTGATTTAGAGCGACTAATTCAAATGATGTCGGCTCAAACAAGGTTTAATTATAACAATAATTTTGGCACAGGTTGCTCTAAAACTTCTGAAAGTCAGTTAAAAGATGCATATGAAATTTTGGGTGTCTCAGAGAATGATTCCGAAAAGACGATAAAAGCTTCTTACAGGAAATTAATCAGTGAAAATCATCCAGATAAATTAATAGGCCAAGGTATGCCAGAGGATTTAATTAACATGGCAACTGATAAGACTCAGAAAATACAAAGCGCTTTCGAGTTAATCAAGAACAACAGAAATTTATAACAGTTGTTTTACGATATTTTTCAATTCGATTTGGTTGACGCACTCGAGGGTCATACCTATAATGCACCTCCAATTTTAATTGGGATTTAGGTGCGGGATGGAGCAGTCTGGTAGCTCGTCGGGCTCATAACCCGAAGGTCGTTGGTTCGAATCCAGCTCCCGCTACCAAAAGAATTTTGTTGCCGAGGCTTTTGTAACTCGCATGGTAATGGCAACGATGGGGTTTGACTAGACTATAGGTTTAGTCAGCTTGGTTTTTAAAAAGTTTTATTTTCAAAGCCCCTTTAAGGGGCTTTTCTTTTGTTGGCTTTTTATTTTTGTGCAGTTTGGGAGATATTTGATTTTGAATGGTTCGGTAACCTCGCAAGACCTTGGTGAGATATTTAAACCCATAGTTGAATCTTTTGGTTGTGAGCTTTGGGGAATTGATTTTAATAACTCGGGAAGAAGCAGGTTATTGAGAATATATATAGATAAGACTGAGCGACCAATTGATGTTAAGGACTGCGAAAAAGTTAGCAGACAAATAAGTGGTGTTCTGGATGTTGAGGAAACGATATCGGGTGACTATGTTTTGGAAGTATCATCGCCCGGCATAGACAGGCCATTGTTCTCTATTGATCAATTTAAAATGTATATCGGCTCAAAAATTTCCTTGAAATCGAGAATTCAAAAAGAAGGCAGGCGTAAATTTAATGGTGTTTTGAAAAAAGTAGATGCACAAAACATTGAGGTCGAAGTGGGCAAGGTAGACTACGTTTTCCCACATTCTAATATCGAAAGTGCAAATTTAATTTCTGATTATTGAAGAGTTTGGAGATGATTAATGAGTAAAGAGATTTTGATGGTGGCTGAGGCTGTCTCTAATGAAAAAGGAGTGGATAGAGCCGTGATTTTTGAAGCCATGGAGCAAGCGTTAGCTATGGCAACAAAAAAAAGATATGAGGAGAATGCCAACATTCGAGTATCAATAGACCGAGAGTCTGGTGATTATGAGTCCTTCCGCTGGTGGGAAGTTGTCTCTGATGACGTTCTAGCGGAACTTGGGACGCAGTTTACGACGGAAGAAGCAGAAGAGCACGATGCAACCTTACAGGTTGGTGATATTTATGAAGAGCCGGTAGCAAATGTTGAATTTGGTCGAATTGCTGCTCAGATTGCTAAGCAAGTTATTGTGCAAAAGGTAAAGGACGCTGAACGGGACATAATAGTCAACCGTTTCCGAAATCGAGTTGGTGAACTTTTAAGTGGAACAGTAAAAAAAGTCACTCGGGATCACATCATAGTAGATTTTGGAGATAATGCTGAGGGATTGCTTTTAAGAGAAGAGTTAGTCGGCAGAGAAATTTTCAGAGTTAATGACAGGACTCGGGCGATTTTACAAGGGATCCGTGAAGAAACGAGAGGGCCGCAGTTAAATCTTTCTCGAGCGGTTCCGGAAATGTTAGTTCAGTTATTTCAGATAGAAGTGCCTGAAATATCTGAGGGGATTATTGAGATAAAGAGTGCTGCACGGGACCCAGGTCAAAGAGCAAAAATAGCAGTTAAAAGCAAAGATGCGAGGATTGACCCCGTTGGCGCTTGTGTCGGTATGAGAGGGTCTAGAGTCCAAGCTGTTTCTAATGAACTTGATGAAGAAAGGGTAGATATTATTCTATGGGATGACAATCCAGCTCAGTTGGTGATCAATGCTATGGCACCAGCAGAGGTTGAATCTTTGATTATTGATGAGGATGCAGGGTCGATGGATGTTGCGGTTAACGAAGATAATCTGGCTCAAGCTATTGGGAAAGGTGGCCAAAATGTCAGGCTAGCGTCAGAGTTGACGAAATGGACGATTAATGTGATGACGACAGAAGATGCTGCTCAAAAGCAAGAGGCTGAGTCATCTGATCTAGTCAAAAGCTTAATTGATGCTTTGGAGGTTGATGAGGATGTAGCGGCTGTTCTGGTGGAAGAGGGTTTCACTAGTATCGAGGAAGTGGCTTTCGTTCCTTTGGATGAAATGAAGGCAATAGACGGATTTGATGAAGAAATTGCAGAAGAACTTAGAGCAAGAGCTAAAGATGCGCTTCTCACTAAAGCGTTGGCCTCGGAAGAAAAGTTGGCGAGTAAGGAACCTGCGGAAGATTTGTTAGCGATGGATGGCATGACTAAGGAATTGGCATATAAGCTATGCGCTATAAACATTGTGACTATGGAAGACCTTGCTGAGCAGGCTATTGATGATATTACTGATATTGATGGTTTAGATGCTGAAAAGGCTGGTGAGCTAATAATGACGGCACGAGCGCCTTGGTTTGCTGAAACCGCTGGTGAGCAAGAGTAAATAAAGAGGAAAAAAAATGGCTCAAGTAACAGTTACTGAACTTGCGAAAACCGTTGGGGCTTCAACTGAGAGATTGTTGTCTCAGATGAAAGAGGCTGGATTGCCTCATACATCGGGTGACGAAGAGGTTTCAGATCAAGAAAAGCAAACATTGCTCGCTCACTTGAAAGGGTTGCATGGACAAAGCGCTTCAGAGCCTAAAAAGATTACATTAAAAAGAAAAACAATAAGTACTCTAAAGTCTATAAATCGAAAGACTGTGAACATTGAGGTTCGAAAAAAGAGAACCTATATAAAGAGAACTGATGAAGAGATTCGTGCCCAAGCAGATCTAGAAAATGAAGCAAAAGAACGAGAAGCTCAAGTAAAATTAGAAGAGGAAAATAAAGGGCCTGAAATAAAAGAAACTGATAAAAAGACATTATCAAAGACTAATAGTAATGATCTCTCCGAAGAGAAGACGGAAAGTGGTATCACACGTTCCATAGATTCCACGAAAGAAATCCCCTCGTCCACTGATGATTTAAGAAAAGCGAACAAGAAGGCTAAGTTTGCGTCAGCGGAAAATAGTGAGCCTAGTAACGAAAGAGGAAGAAAATCGTCGATAGATGATGACGAAGATAAATTGGCGAAGAAGGCAAAGAAGGTATTAAGTAAGTCAGGAAAGAAAAAGCCATTGTTAGATTTTGAGGAAAATGAGGTTCAAAGCAGCAGTAAGGCTTCAATAGTTTCATCAGGGCGTGTTCTGAAATTAGATAATAAACACGTTTTTCAAAAACCAGTGGATAGAAAGATCATTGATGTAGCTATTCCCGATGAGATAACTGTTTCTGATTTAGCTCAAAAAATGTCTTTAAAGTCGGCACTGGTAATTAAAGAGCTTATGAAGCTAGGAGTAATAGCGACTATAAACCAAACGATTGATCAAGAAACTGCATTTTTAGTTGTTGAAGAGCTTGGTCATAAACCAATGGTTAAAGAAGAAACATCAGTAGAGGATGAACTAAATAAGCAGTTTGAAAAACTTCAAAATGCAGGGCAAACAATTAGTAGGGCCCCCATTGTGACCATAATGGGACATGTTGATCATGGAAAGACGTCCCTTTTGGATCGAATAAAAAAATCTCATGTTGCGGCAGGAGAAGCAGGAGGAATTACTCAGCACATTGGCGCTTATCATGTCGATACAAAATTTGGATCCATTACATTTTTGGATACTCCAGGACATGCTGCGTTTACTGCCATGAGAGCACGTGGGGCAAGCGTGACTGATATTGTAATACTTGTAGTCGCAGGTGATGATGGGGTAATGCCACAAACTGAGGAGGCTATTCAGCATGCTCGAGCAGCTGGAGTTCCAATAATTGTTGCAATTAATAAAATGGATAAAGAAGGTGCAGATCCAGACAAGGTAACAAATGAACTTGTAGCACAGGAAGTTATTCCAGAGGAGTATGGTGGAGATGTGCAGTTTGTTCGAGTTTCAGCGGAAACTGGAGATGGATTGGATACTCTTTTAGAGGCGGTCACTCTTCAGTCAGAGTTACTTGAGCTCACTGCGTCAGTTGATATTCCGAGTCGAGGAATAATTGTGGAGGCGAGAATTGATAAGGGACGAGGGGTTGTGGCAACCGCTCTGGTCCAACATGGCACTCTAAAAAAAGGTGATTTTATTGTTGCAGGTGAGAGTGTTGGGAAAATTCGTGCAATGACTAATGAGAAGAACGCAATGATCAGTGAAGCTGCACCATCTGTGCCTGCGGAGATATTGGGATTGGACGAAGCGCCTAATGCTGGAGATGAGTTTTTTGTGATCGCAGATGAAAGAAGAGCAAAAGAGCTTGCAAGCTTAAGAGCGGAAAAAGCTCGCCAAGAAAGAGTGGCGAGACAACAAGCGACTAAACTAGAGACAATGCTATTTGATATGGATGGCAATAAAGCAAGCAAACTTAATCTTATTATCAAGGCAGATGTTAAGGGGTCACTTGAAGCAATTAATGGGGCAATCACTGATTTCTCAAATGACGAAGTAATGGTCAATATCGTCTCCTCTGGTGTTGGTGGAATTACAGAATCCGATATAAATCTTGCCTTGACGACAGAAGCGATCGTAATAGGATTTAATGTAAGAGCTAGCTCTTCTGCGAAAGCACTTGCAGAAAAGGAAAACGTTGAATTTCGTTATTACAGCATTATTTACAAACTTATAGATGAGGTTAAATTAGCCTTATCAGGAATGCTAGCGCCAGAGCTAAAAGAAGAGATAATTGGATTAGCTGAAGTAAGGGATGTCTTCCGTTCACCAAAATTTGGAGCAATAGCGGGTTGCATGGTAGTTGAGGGAGCTGTTTCACGAAACCAGCCAATAAGAGTATTGAGAGATGACATTGTAATTTTTGAAGGCGAGCTTGAGTCGCTTCGAAGGTTTAAAGATGAAGCAAACGAGGTGAGGAGTGGCATGGAGTGCGGAATTGGTGTGAAAGACTATAATGACGTGAAGGTCGGAGATCAAATAGAGGTTTTCGAGATCAAATCCATTAAACGATCCCTTTAAATCGGCATTAGTCCCACTATAAAGTTATGTCAAAAGAATTCTCGAGATCTGAGCGAATTTCGGAGGGTATACAAAAGGCGCTCTCAAAATTAATTATAGATAATATCAGAGATCCGCGTATTGGGATGGTCTCGATTAATTATGTCGAAGTATCCAAAGACTATGCTGTTGCAAAAGTATATGTCTCTTTCATTGATTTGTTGGATTCAGAAGCTATTTCCTCAGCAGTAGACGCGTTAAATGGCGCTGCCTCTTACTTAAGAAAAATGCTCTCATCCGAGTTAGCTCTCCGGAGCACCCCAAAGTTGCGATTTCTCGTTGATAAAGTGGGGAAGAGGGCATCGCAGATATCTGATTTGATTGATCAGGCATTGGCAGCTGATGCAGCTGTCAATGGAGGAGCCTCCCTCAAATTTGATAATGATGAGAATAAAAAGAGGTAGGGCGGTTAGTGGTGTCTTGGTTTTGAATAAAGACCAGGGAATGACGTCTAATTTTGCGCTTCAGAAAGTTAAAAGAATATTCAATGCACGAAAAGCTGGGCACACAGGAAGTTTAGACCCTTTGGCCACAGGTGTTCTCCCTATCTGTTTTGGAGAGGCAACAAAATTTTCAAGCTTTTTCCTAAATGCTAGCAAAAAGTATCATGCGACAATTGTCTTAGGTATTGAAACTGATACTTATGATTCGGAAGGGATTGTCGTGAAAAAAACAGTTAGCTGCGATGTATCCGAGTCGCATGTTCAGAATGTTATTAATAAATTTGAAGGAGAACTACTTCAGACACCACCAATGTACTCTGCGCTCAAATATAAAGGAAAACCACTCTATAAGCTGGCTCGAAAGGGAATCAACATCGAGCGAAGCCCGAGAAACGTGTCTATTTATGAAATCGAATTGTTACAGTTTAGAGAGAAAGAACATGTAGAGATAGATATATTCGTTCATGTCAGCAAAGGGACTTATATTAGGTCACTTGCTCATGACATTGGTAAGGCATTGGGATGTGGTGCCCATATCAGTTCCCTTCACAGAACGGGGGCGGGTAAATTTATGGAGAACGACTCTTATAAAATAGATGATATTGAAATTATCAAGGAATCAGGCGGTTTAGAAAGCTTAGATACAAAATTATTATCTCTGGAAAGCGTTATGCGCGAAGACGATCTTGTCGAGGTAACCAGTGAGATGGGGATCTATTTCTGCTTGGGACAGTCAGTAAATGTGAAAGAAAACTTTCGAAAAGATCAAGAAGGAGATATAGTGCGCGTCTTTGATGACAAAGGAACTTTTCTGGGAACAGGGTGTTGTCAAGAAAACGGTACAATTAGTCCAAAACGTGTAGTTTGTGTGGACTAACATTTATTAACTTTGGAATCCTGCAAATATGCGTGGGATCACCTTAAACGCATTGCATATTGGAGAAAAACATGACGCTTAAAGCAGAAGAAAAAGCAAAAATTATTTCAGAGTTTGGTTCAAGCACTACGGATACTGGCTCTTCTGAAGTACAAATAGCCTTACTAACAAGTAACATCAACAAGCTACAGAGCCACTTTGGTGAGCATAAAAAAGATCACCACTCGCGCAGAGGCTTAATCCGCATGGTGAATCAAAGACGAAAGTTGCTAGATTACTTAAAAAGCAAAGATTTCAAGAGTTATAGTGCCTTGATAGTCAAATTAGGGCTACGTCGCTAACCGTCCAGATTAGGTTAAATAAAAATATGAAAGCAGAGAATTTTGTGCTTCGAGTTAATTATAAATATTTTTCAGAGTATTTATAACTAACCCGATATGCATAAAAATTCTGGTTTTTAATTCAAATATTAAAAATAGGGAAAATTATGAATCCAATAATTAAAAAATTTCAATACGGCAAAGATACCGTGACGCTCGAAACTGGGCGAATTGCAAGACAAGCAACCGGAGCAGTTTTGTGCTCCGTAAATGAGACGTCAGTGCTTTGCACAGTCGTTGGAGAAAAAATAGCAAAAGAAGGGATGGATTTTTTCCCGCTTGGAGTGCATTACATCGAAAAGAGTTACTCTGCGGGTAAAATACCAGGCGGATATTTTAAACGAGAGGGAAGACCCACCGAAAAAGAAACTTTGACATCGAGACTTATTGATAGACCAATAAGACCATTATTTCCTGATGGATTTAAAAATGAGGTACAAGTTATTTGTAACGTTGTGTCATCCGAAAAAGATACTGATCCTGATATAGCAGCAATGATCGGGACGTCTGCGGCAATAGCAATTTCCGGAATCCCTTTTAATGGGCCGGTTGGCGCGGCAAGAGTTGGTTATAGTGACAATGAGGGATATCTCCTGAATCCAAGATATGAGGATCTGCAAACTTCAGATCTAGATATGGTTGTTGCAGGGACTAAAGATGCGGTGTTGATGGTAGAATCTGAAGCTAAGGAGTTATCAGAAGATATCATGCTTGGAGGCGTTTTGTTTGCCCATCAAGAGATGCAATCAGTAATTACCGTAATACAAGAACTAGCAGATGAAGTGTCTCGGCCAAAATGGGATTGGTCACCTCAAGAAGTGAGCCCTGATTTGATTTCACGTGTCAAGAAAGGGGTCAGTGATAACCTCAATGAAGCTTACCAAATAACTAATAAATCAGAGCGGTCAGAAAAAATCGCCCAGCTTAAAGCTGCGATCTGCAAAGAGATTGTCGATGAGAATGAGTTCTCTGAAGACGATGTTAAGGCTCAGTTTAAAAAGTTAGAAAAAGAAATTGTGCGCGGTCGAATTCTAGATGGTAATCCAAGAATTGATGGGAGAGACTCTAAATCAGTCAGAGGTATTAATGTGTCAGTTGGAATGTTGCCGAGAGTTCATGGTTCTGCGATCTTTACAAGAGGAGAGACACAAGCACTTGTGACAGCAACACTTGCCTCAACCAGAGACTCCCAAATAATAGATGCCCTTGAAGGAAAGAAAGAAGATCCTTTTATGCTCCACTATAACTTTCCGCCATTTTCTGTCGGCGAGTGCGGAAGAGTAGGTTTTACATCAAGGAGAGAAATAGGACATGGCAGACTTGCTCGCAGAGGCGTGAGTGCAGTTCTTCCGACTGTTGATGATTTTCCATACGCAATAAGAGTTGTTTCAGAAATTACTGAGTCCAATGGATCAAGCTCAATGGCATCAGTATGCGGAGCTAGTCTTGCGCTTATGGATGCGGGAGTTCCTCTAAAGGCTCCGGTCGCCGGAATCGCAATGGGTTTAGTCAAGGAAGCTGAAAAGTTTGCTGTTCTGACAGATATATTGGGTGATGAAGATCATTTAGGTGATATGGATTTTAAAGTAGCTGGAACAGCTGATGGTGTTACTGCTCTTCAGATGGATATTAAAATAGAGGGAATTACTGAAGAAATTATGGAAATTGCACTCGATCAAGCTTTGGCTGCGAGATTAAGCATCTTGTCTGATATGAATAAAGTATTGTCATCGGGACGGGAAGAAATTGCAGAAAGCGCTCCTAGACTACAAAAAATGCAGATTGATTCTGACAAGATTAGAGATGTTATTGGGAAAGGTGGCGCCACCATAAGGGGTCTCTGTGATGAACATAACTCTACGATTGATATATCTGATGACGGTGTTGTTCAAATATACTCGGAAGATCAAGAAAGCTTAGCCAACGCTGTAGAGGCTATAAAAGCAATCGTTGCTGATCCGGAGCCTGGTATGATTTATGATGGTAAAGTAGTAAGAATTGTGGATTTTGGTGCTTTTGTTAACTTTATGCCAGGTACAGATGGCCTCGTACATATTTCTCAAATTGCACAAGAAAGAGTAGAAAAAGTTACGGATTATTTAACCGAAGGTCAAGATGTTAAAGTTAAAGTTATAGAGATTGACAATAGGGGTCGAGTAAAGCTATCTATAAAAGAAGCGCAATCTGAGAAGAAAGAAGACAGTGGAGACGACAAATCTCCAGATAAGAAAGACTAAAGCTACAGGTTGATATTGCTGTGGTGTGAACTTTCGTTATCAGGTAATTGTGCAAGTGCAATAAGTTCTGCGGCATGTAACCGGGTTTTCTCGGTTACTACTGCCCCTCCCAATATCCTTGCAATCTCATTGACTTTCTCGCTGTCGGACAAGGTTTTTATGTCAGATTTGTAACCACTCGATGATCTATCCTTTGTCACTTTCATGTGATGATGAGCGTGCGCTGCAACTTGTGCTTGATGGGTGATAGTTAAAACCTGGCTTTTCTCTCCGAGCTTTTTAAGTAACGTCCCAACTATATCCGAAGTTTTGCCACTAACGCCTACATCAACCTCATCAAAAAGGGTAGTTGGTATTGCAACTTTTCCGGAAGCCACCACCTGGATTGCCAGGCTAATTCTGGAAAGCTCGCCGCCTGAGACGATTTTATTCAAAGGCTTATAAGGATTTTGTGGACTCGTTTTGATAAGCAAATTCACAGTGTCTTGTCCTTTCGGATGAACGACTTCACCACTGCGCTGCGTTACTTGGACCTTTAATGAGCAGTAACTCATATCAAGATTTTGCAGTTGCTGGTTTATTAGCTCTCCAAATTTGGCGGCAGACGTGTCTCTTAGAATGGTGAGTTCACCCGAGTATTTTTTATATTGCTCGACACATTCGCGTAATTCAGATTTTATCTTATTAATAATTTCATTTCTTTTGGATAGTTGATTTAGCTCACTTATTAATTCTTTTTTTAAAAGATCTAGGTCCAAGTATGATCTTTTGTATTTTCTTCCAAGTTGAAACAAACTTTTTAGCTCTCCATCTATGGTTTCAAATTTTTTTGGATCTGTTTCGATTTTAGAGCTGACTGAGTAAACTTCCGAAAGACCTTCATCTAAATGAATTAGGGCATTTTTGAACAATTCCTCTGCTGATTGAAGAGAAGAAGGTTTAACTTTTAGGTTATTTAAAATTGATATTGCTTTTACTAGATTCTGTCTTACCGTTGTATCCTCTGACTTATCGCATAAGTCTATAACATCGTTTATTTCATTAATGATTTCCTCTGTATTCGAGAGCAAGGAGTGTTGCTCTTCTAATGATTTAATCTTCTTCTCAGACAACTCATATTGATTAAGTTCTCCAATAGAAGAATTTAATTCTTGAATTCTCTCCTCCGAATTTCCTTCAGATGATTCAAGGCGAAGTATCTCATCATTGAGCCCTTTCCAAACTTCGTATAGATTAAAAATCTTTTCACCTAAGGGAGCAGCATTTGCAAACTCATCTAGCAGTGCTTGATGCGTCTCGCTGCGAAGGAGTGACTGATGTTCGTGTTGGTTATGTATGTCTACAAGCATTTTACCAAGGTCTTGAAGTTGACCCATAGTAGCTACGTTTCCATTAATGTATCCCTTTGATCGACCTTGAGTGTTATAAAGTCTTCTCAATAGGCATTCACCTTCGGCATAAAAATCATTTTTTTCAAGCCAATTTTTCGTAGAATCATGATTTCCAATGTCAAAATGAACCGAAACTTCCATCTGGTTACAGCCATGCCTTATCATGTTAGCGTCAGCTCTACCGCCTAATGCCAACGATACGGCGCCAAGAATTAGGGATTTCCCAGCTCCAGTCTCGCCTGTAATTGCAGTTGTTCCAGATGAGAAATCAATCTCTAGAAACTCTGCAGTGATGTAATTTTTAATTGTGAGTGTTGAAAGCAAGTTAATCTCGATGATTTATTAAAAGAAAAATATTTTACGGCTATTTTGGTTGAAAACTAAAACTAAGTCCCCATTTATTTTAATAAGAAATATCGTTGTTTGAAACAATTTCATAGTGAGAGGAATTCAGAGATGTCAAAAAAGGATAATCAAAAGTCCGATAAATCAAAAGAGTTTACTGAATCGATTGAGGAGAATGATAAAGACTCTGTAGTCGATGAACGTGCTTGTGAAACAGATGATATCGAATCTAGTGATATTGAAAAATTAAAAACTGAGCGTGATGAAAATAATGATCAACTACTTAGGATGCAGGCTGAGCTTCAGAATATGAGAAGGCGCTCAGAGCGAGATGTAGAGAATGCTCATAAGTTTGCATTGGAAAAATTTTCAAACGAGTTAGTGCCTGTTCTCGATGATGTAGAGCGAGCATTCGCGGCCACCGATGCATCTGATGAGAGTCAAATGGCTTTGAGGGAAGGGTTAGAGTTGACTATCAAAAATTTCATTGGGGTTTTTAAAAAATTCAATATTGAATGTGTAGATCCGAAAGGAGAGCCGTTTGACGCTGAACTTCATCAGGCGGTTAGTATGCAAGTTAATGAGGATGTCGAGCCGGGTACTGTCCTGGACGTGTTTCAAAAGGGTTACACCCTCAATCATAGATTGCTCAGACCAGCTATGGTTGTTGTTTCAAAATCGTGAATTTATGAATGACGGGCTTGAATTTTATGAATTCATACCCACATATAAATTATCAGAATTTTAAAAATAGGCTTCGTGCAATTGGTCACGGCGCAGATATAACGGAGATATGAAAATGGGAAAAATAATTGGAATCGATCTAGGAACCACCAATTCTTGTGTTGCAGTTTTGGAAGGAGATAAACCCAAGGTTATCGAGAATGCTGAAGGAGCCAGAACAACACCTTCGATAGTGGCATTCGCTGATGAGGGTGAGATCCTAGTGGGTCAGTCTGCCAAGAGGCAGGCGGTGACAAATCCAGAAAATACAGTTTATGCGGTGAAAAGACTTATTGGTCGTCGTTTTGAAGATGACGTAGTGAAAAAAGATATGGATATGGTCCCATATAAAATAGTCAAAGCAAAAAATGGTGATGCTTGGGTAGAAATAAAAGGTGAGAGTAAGGCTGCACCTCAAATTTCGGCAGAGATCTTAAAGAAAATGAAAAAGACTGCAGAGGACTATATAGGAGAGACGGTTAGTGAAGCAGTCATTACAGTCCCTGCATATTTTAATGACTCGCAGCGTCAGGCTACTAAGGATGCAGGGAAAATTGCCGGTTTGGACGTCAAAAGGATTATTAATGAACCCACTGCAGCAGCATTGGCTTATGGAATGGACAAGTCGAGTGGAGACAAGGTTGTTGCGGTTTATGATCTTGGTGGAGGCACCTTCGACATATCAGTCATAGAAATAGCGGACGTTGACGGCGAGAAGCAGTTTGAGGTTTTAGCTACTAACGGAGATACTTTTCTGGGCGGAGAAGATTTTGATATGCGCTTAATTGATTATCTTTCATCGGAGTTCAAAAAGGACAGTGGAATTGATTTAAGTAATGACCCACTTGCAATGCAGAGATTAAAGGAAGCTGCGGAAAAATCTAAGATTGAGCTTTCCTCAAGCCAGCAAACTGAAGTAAATCTGCCATATATAACGGCTGACGCTTCTGGTCCAAAGCATTTGGTTGTAAAACTTACTCGCGCAAAACTTGAATCACTGGTTGAAGAGCTCATAGATAGATCTTTAAGCCCATTGAGAGTTGCACTAGATGACGCAGGTAAATCGACTGGAGAAATTGATGAGGTAATCCTTGTAGGCGGACAAACAAGGATGCCAATGGTGCAAGAGAAAGTTACTGAGTTTTTTGGTAAAGAGCCTAGAAAGGATGTGAATCCAGATGAGGCGGTAGCTGTCGGAGCAGGATTGCAGGGAGCTGTTTTGGCGGGAGATGTGACTGATGTTTTGTTGCTTGATGTCACTCCATTAAGTTTGGGTATTGAAACGATGGGTGGAGTTGCAACTCCTGTCATCGAGAAAAATACGACTATTCCAACGAAAAAGTCACAGATATTTTCAACAGCGGACGACAATCAAACTGCGGTTACTATTCATGTTGTTCAAGGGGAAAGAAAGCAAGCGACTCAGAATAAATCGCTTGGCAGATTTGATTTAGCTGATATACCGCCTGCACCCAGAGGGATGCCTCAAATAGAGGTAACTTTTGATATAGATGCTAATGGTATCCTTAATGTTGGAGCAAAAGATAAGGCTACTGGTAAGGAACAATCGATCATCATCAAGGCATCATCAGGTCTTTCTGAAGATGAGATAGATGCAATGGTTAAAGATGCTGAAGCCAATGCGGCAGAGGACAAGAAGTTTGAGGACCTTGTGCAAGCGAGGAATACTGCGGATGGCCTTGCTCATGCGACCAAGAAAACTTTAGAGGAAGCGGGCGATAAGGCGACAGAGGAAGAGAAAGCGGCTATTGAAAAAGCAATAAAAGAAGTCGAGGAAGCGGTAAAAGGGGACGATAAAGATAAGATAGATGAGGCGGTCAAGGTTTTATCCGAAGCCTCTGGAGGCTTGGCTCAGAAGATGTATGCTGAGCAGGCTGCTGAAGCTCAAAATAGTTCTAACGATGAGGCACCTCAGAATGATGATGCAATGGATGCCGAGTTTGAGGAAGTCAAAGATGAAGAGAAGGGCAAATAGTTGAATTAATCTGATATCACACATAGTGATTGATCTGAACATTTGAGAGCTTTTAATTGACCTTGTAGGGATTTGGAAAACGTGTACCAAAGCATGCTGCTATTGGGACCACGTTCTGTTTATGCCTACATAAAAAACTAGGAACATTTGAGGATGTCTAAAAGGGATTATTACGAAGTTCTTGGGGTAGAAAAAGGTTCTGCTGATCAAGATATAAAGAAAGCGTTTCGAAGAACCGCCATGAAGTATCATCCTGATAGAAATCCAGATGATAAAAATGCGGATGAGAAATTTAAAGAAGCTCAAGAAGCATATGAAGTTCTAGGAGATCCCGAAAAAAAAGCAGCTTATGATCGTTTTGGTCATGCAGGTGTGGACCAGCAAACCGGGGGTGCTGGAGGTGCAGGGTTTAGTGATATTTTTGGTGATGTCTTCGGAGATATATTTGGAGGAGGACGGACGCGAAGTGGTCCTGCAAGGGGATCAGATCTCGGTTATGAATTGCAGCTCAGTTTAGAGGATGCGGTTAAAGGTAAAACAGTAAAGATAGATGTGCCTACGATGACTATCTGTTCTGCATGCGGGGGTTCAGGTTCGAGAAAAGGGACTTCACCCATCACTTGTAAGACATGCGATGGTGTTGGTCAGGTAAGAATGTCTCAAGGATTTTTCTCCGTGCAACAGACTTGTCCCCAGTGTTCTGGTAAAGGAAAAATAATATCTGATCCTTGCGGTAGTTGTCATGGGCAGGGACGAATCAAGGAAACTAAAACTTTGTCAGTAAAAATTCCAGCAGGTGTTGATACTGGGGATCGGATTCGTTTGTCGGGCAAGGGTGAGGCAGGGCCGCAAGGTGGGCCTCCCGGTGATTTATTTGTCCAGATGAATGTTCAACCACACGATATTTTTGTACGAGACGGTAGTAATCTACATTGTGAAGTTCCAATAAGTTTTGCAAAAGCAGCGCTCGGTGGCGAGCTAGAGGTGCCAACTTTGTCTGGAAAGGTCAAATTAAAAATCCCCTCCGAGACACAAAGCGGTAAATTATTTCGACTTAGGGGTAAAGGTGTAGCGCCAGTAAGGGGAGGTGCTCAAGGGGATCTTTTGTGTAAGATAGTTATCGAAACACCTGTTAATCTGAGCGTTACGCAGCAGAAAATGTTGGAGGAATTTGAGGCTAGTATGGAGGGCAAGAGTAAACACTCGCCTAGAAGCAATAATTGGTTTGACGGAGTTAAAAAGTTCTTTGATAACATGACGAGTTGAAAGGAAGCTCTGAAATCTTTTTAGGGGTAAATTGTGATTAAAGTACTGGTTTTTGGTGCAACTGGAAGAATGGGTCTGGAAGTTATCAAAGCTATTTCTGACTCTAAAACTTTCAAGCTCGTCGCCGCAATTAGTAGTCCTTCCAGTAAATACTTAACACATGACTCAGGAGCGTTAAGTTGTGACAGGGTAAATGAGGTTCTAATCTCTGGCTCTTTAACTGATATTTCTAGTGATGTTGATGTGGCGATTGATTTTAGCAATCCAGAGTCATCAATGCGTTGTCTACGCTATTGCGCTGAGAGGGGTATACGGTTTATCTCTGGTACAACAGGCTTTCAAAATCATCATCATAAAGAGATACAAATGCTATCGAAGAAAACTGCTGTATGTGTAGCATCAAACTTCTCTAAAGGAATCGCTTTGATGTCAATGCTTGTGGAAATAGCTTCAAAAACAAGTGGCGACGATACGCAAATATTGATTAACGAAACTCATCACAAAGATAAAGTAGACGCGCCATCAGGCACAGCTATCGACTTAGCAGACTCTATCTACAGAGCATCCAAAGATAGCAGTACGGACAGAGAAGTTAGTTTTTCGTCAACACGTTCGGGTGCTAATATAGGCTCACACAAAGTCAGTTTTATATCTGAGAGCGAGAGCATATTCTTGAACCATGAAGTAACTGATCGAGCCGTATTCTCTTCTGGTGCACTAATGGCCGCAAAATGGATCATCGGAAAGAAGCATGGTATTTATAATATGCGAGATGT
>OCZA010000104.1_pt1 | contig 28347 bp, 30 predicted proteins | sample 1539021 | NCBI WGS metagenome assembly OCZA01 (sample SAMEA2619376, study PRJEB22493) | marine metagenome | biome: marine biome (ENVO:00000447); feature: surface water layer (ENVO:00002042); material: "saline water (ENVO:00002010), including plankton (ENVO:xxxxxxxx)" | depth 5 m | reverse complement strand
ATAGAGAGCATATTCCTTGGATTAACAACTTCTCTAATAAATCCAAAAATATTAATTTTTTTTACATCTATTTTTAGTCAATTTATTAGTCAAGATTATAGTATTTACACAAAGTTTGGAATGGCACTCCTAGCAGGGATAATAGACTCAACTTGGTATATCTTAGTTTGCTATTCAATAAGTATTAAAATTGTTGAAAATTATATAAAGTCAAAACAGAAATTAATTTTTTTTATTTTGGGAATAATATTGATAATTTTTTCTTTTTATTTAGCTTTTAAAGCAATTAAATATTTCATTTTAATAGCTAATTAAATTTTTGTCTATTTTCGGAACTAAGTTTGACAAAGAAATACTATCTTGCATTTCAATATCATTCATTTTCATCCAGTTGATAGTACTTAAATTATCACATTTTGGACAATGAAGTTCCCACCTATTATTTTTATTCCCACAAGAGGAACAAAAATAATTAAAACCTTCAGTAGCGTTTGCAGCTTTTTCCAAATTATCCTTAACTATTTCAGGATTATTTTGTGAACTAGCTATATCTGCAAAGGCCTGATAAGCCTTGTTTGTAAGCTTACTTTTAGGTACCTCAGTTAGTAATTTTTCTGCTTCACCCCAAATTTTTTCTGCAACTGCAAAACAAGCTATAGCAATTTTAAGATCATCTTTTATGTCTTGAGATGATTTTTTACCTAATAGATTTATTGCTTTTGCTACACGTGAACCAGATGTTTTTAAATCCCACTTTTTTGACAACTCATCTAAAACATCATGATTTGATGTAAGTAAAAAAGTTTTTTCTAGTTGATTAATTGATTTAGTTTTGGAACCAATCCCTTTGAGCAGATTTGATAATTTTATTGATACTAAGACATGATTAGGTTTTTGTTTAAACGCCTCTTTTAAATGATTTTTTGCTGAATTTATATTTCCTTTTTCTAAATAATCTAATGCACACACATAATTTAAATCAGAGGCAATATTTTGGTAGATTTTATGATTTATAAATTTCATATTTTTTAATTTATTTAGATAAATAAGAGATTTTGTGACATCTCCTATTTTTGCATAAGAAAAAAGTAAAACTTCTAAAATTTGTTTTGATTTTGGCTCAAATTTAATCGCTTTTTCTGCCTCTTCTAGAATTTCATTTATATCTTTTTTATCTAATATTGCTTGTCTCATTAAAGCTAAATGACCAACAAATGCTGTTGAAGACTCAGCAGTAAGTTGCTTAAAGTAATTCTTTGATATTTCTTTTTTATTTGTAGAATTTTCATTTAAGTTTTTAAAAACATCTAAATGTGTGCTTAACAATTTACCTAAATTTTTATCTTTAGTGTTTTTGGCTACAAGAGAAGCTTCTTTTGCAGCAGACTCAAATTCTCCATGACTGGCCAGTAAAAATGCTTTAACTAGTTTTTGTTCTACTTTTTTATTGTTATTAACTTCGAATCTTCTAAAAGCTGCCTTTGGAAAATTTAAGAATGCAAGCCAAATTCTATCAATAAAAATTATTACAACAGAAAATAATATTAATATTAAAACAAATCGGTCTGTAGGTATTTGAATACCCCATCCCATCCAATTTATAGAAGTTTCACCTTCTGAATTAGCAAAAAATTCTGACAAGTACCAGATTAGTAAAATAAATAAAATTAATTTTATAATCTTGAAAATCACTTACCCACTCTTTTTATCAATTGATAATAAAAATTTCTCAAGTTTAAAAATAAAGTCTTTTATAGGTACCTTCCAATTATCTGGTAACTTCTTAATCAAAGATAAAAAATTATATAAATTCCCGCTTTTTAATTCTAATTCTGCTTTAGTAATTAACCCTCGAGGAGATTGGTCGTTAGAATATTGTCTAAGCATAAAAAAACCTGCTAGGTAATTCTTAATTTTTTCAAAGTAACTTTGTTCAATTAAGTTTAATTCTTCATTTGAAAAAGATTCTAGATCTTTTTTAGCTAAGAGTTTTTCTATAATATTTTTGGCTTCCATGATTAACTCATTTTCAATATTTTTGAAATTTTTATTATTTTCTGAAATATTTACATTATTTCTAATAAAATTATTTGGAGATATTTTATTTTTTGGTTCATCTTTTTTATCAACAACTTGTTTATATTCTTTTTCTAAAACAAATAATTTAGTCGAAACTTTTTTGAGTTCTTCTTTAACTAATAAAAGAGATTTTTGAAGGTCTTTTATCTCAATCTTAGCTTCTTCATTTCTATTCAAATCAATATTTTTTATTTCATTTTTCAATATCTCAATTTCTTGGTTTAAAATATTTATTTTTTTATTTTCTTTCTCATCTATTTTTTGAATAGTATTTGCTAAGTCATTAATTCTGTTTGTATGTTCTTGAAAAAAATTAGGCAAATAATCCAATATTAACCAAGTTGATATCAATACAAAAAACAAAACACTAATGAGAGGTAGAATAAAATTATTAGTTTTAAAAAAACTTATTTTTTGCTGTTCTTTTACAGGTTCCATGTCAATGATAGTTTCTTTATCACTCTTATTTCTTTGAGTTTTGGTATCAACCATATTAACATTCCTAATTATTTAGGTAATTCTAATATATAATCTAAGATATCTTTAGTAAAATTTTTCTTAATAGTTTTAATATTTAGCCAACCAAGAGTTTTAGCTTTTTGAGCTACTTTATCACTATTAACAAATAATGTTGATTTACAATTAACTTCTTTAAATAAATTATAGTTATTTAAAATATCTTTTGTAATTGTGACATTTCTTGATGATAAAATAATTAAATTTAAGCGTTTATAATTGATTAAATCTTTTTTTATTGATTGACATAATTTTAAAATTGGTAAGGTTTTATATCCCTCTAATATTTCAATTCTTCTGTTACTCTTTTTTAAAATTTTTTTAAGGTCAATACTTCTATCTTTAGCTGCAATCCACAACCCAAAATCACTCTGACAAGTACTTTTTAATATCAATTCGATTAGAGATTGTGAGTTACCGTTTGCATTAAAAACATTATTAAAATTAAGTTTGTTAAGTTTATTCTTGGTTTCTAAACCAATAGTGAAAATTTTAGAAGATTTTGAAAATACTGTTTTATTATTTGAAACTATTTTATTAAGAACTTTTGTAGCTTTAGGACTTGTTATCACTGCATAATTATATTCATGATTAACTATATCAGAATTACTAAAATCTTCGTATTTTGTTGAGGTTATAGGAAATGGTTTAGAAAACAAACCTCTTTCATTGAGATAGTCTGAATTTTTTTTTGCATCATTAGTCTCTCTCAGTATCAAAGTTAATGTATTGGATTTTGTAATCTAAAACTCCTTATTTTTATTTATAAATAATTTCACCATTTGCTTTACTTAATATTTCTGTTCCTAAATTTTTACCCAACAAAACTGCGTCTTTTTTTAATCCTACAATTTCTGATTTAACTACCTTAGTTCCATCTAGCCTAGCAATTGCCCCATATAATTTTAAACGGTCATTTTCTATTATATATGCACTTGCCGAAATAGGAGACCGGCATGAACCATCTAAAGTTTTTAAAAGACTTCTCTCTGCTAAAGTTTCAAAATATGTTTCATTGTCATTAATATTCAATAAATAATTATTTAAATCTTTTTCATATTTATTATTTCTATTAGTAGTTGATTGGATTGCAATAGCACCTTGGGTGGCCGCAGGTGGCATTATATCTGAAGGTATTTGTTTACCAACATTGATTTTTAATCGATCTAAACCCGCCTTAGCTAATATGATTGCATCAAAAAGTCCATCTTCTAGCTTTTGAATACGAGTTTCTACATTTCCTCTTAAAAGTTTTATAACTAGATCTGGTCTATATGATTTAGTAAAAGCAGCTCTTCTAACAGAACTAGTCCCAATTACTGCATTATAAGGCAAATCATCTAATGTTGAGTATTTTCCCAACAATACATCGCTCCTGTCTCCTCTTGGAAGAACGGCTGATATTACAGTATTTTGGGCTATCTCAGTTTCCATGTCTTTCATAGAATGAACTGCAATATCCGCAGAACCATCTAAAATAAATTTTTCTAGTTCTTTTATAAAAAGACCTTTTCCTCCAATTTCTGATAAGGATTTATTTAAAATTTGGTCTCCAGAAGTAATTACTTCTAAAATTTCCGTTTCTATACCTAAATCAAAGTAACTTTTAAGTATTTCTACCTGACATAGTGCTAACTTTGATTTGCGTGAAGCAATTCTAATTTTTAATTTCATTTTAATTCTATCAAAGTTTAACTAATTAGATCTTACTATTTGACTTGAACATTTTTAATACAATTATAGTAAATACTAAAAGATACAATATTAATTTATATTTGCGTTATTTAGATTAAAATCTATTTTATATAAAAATTTTGTTTCTTTGGAAATTTGATGAAAAAGAATAATTATAAAAATATTTTGGGTATTGAAACAAGTTGTGATGATACGGCTATTGGGATAGTTACTTCTGAAAAAAGTATCTTGTCTAATATAGTGATTAATCAAAATTCAAATCTTAATAAGTATGGTGGAATTGTTCCTGAGATTGCTGCTAGAGATCATTTATCGAATATAGATTATGCAATTCAAGCAGCTTTGGATAAAGCAGAGTTAGAATTAAATGATATAGATTTAATTACTGCCACAGGAGGTCCTGGCCTAATTGGAGGAGTAATTGTAGGAACGGTATTTGCTAAATCTTTAGCAATGTCTCTAGATAGGCCATATGTTGCAGTCAACCATCTTGAAGGGCATGCTCTAACCGCACGTTTAACCGATAATGTAAAATATCCATATCTATTGCTTTTAGTTTCTGGAGGACATACACAAATAATAGCTGTGTTAGAATATGGGAAATATGTTAGAATAAGTTCTACTCTTGATGATGCTGCAGGGGAAACTTTTGATAAAGCAGCAAAGATACTAGACATAGGATTTCCAGGGGGGCCTATGATAGAGAAAATGGCAATTGATGGAGATCCTAAGAGCTTTGATTTACCTAAACCAATGTATAAGTCAAAAAATCCTAATTTTTCATTTTCAGGATTGAAGACTGCTTTCAATCAAACTGTTTCAAGGAATAAATTAAATAAAACAATAACAAAAAATTTATGTGCGAGCATACAAAAATCAATATCTGACTGTCTTGTAGATAGAACTAAATTTGCAATGAGCGAGTTTACAAAAATGATTAATAACAAGTCTAATGTTCAATTGGTTGTAGCTGGCGGTGTTGCTTCTAACTTATACATACGTAAGGAATTAAAAAAATTATCTTTAGAAGCAAACGCAATTTTTTTTGCACCACCTTTAGATTTATGTACCGATAACGGGGCTATGATTGCTTGGGCTGGCTATGAAAAGTATAATCATGAGGGTGAAACTAACTTAGATTTCAAACCTAGACCAAGATGGCCATTAGATCCAGAGGCACATTACATAAATCCAATACAACCAAAAATAGGTAAAAGTGGAGTTAAAGCTTAAATGTCTTCTTATTCAAATATATGTTTTTATGGCGGTGGGGCATGGGGCCAAGCTTTAGCTATTACACTTGCTTCGCTTGGAAACAAATCAACACTGATAGTTTCTGATAAATTCCGGGAAGTAGATATTAATAATCATGTATCAAAAAGATTTCCTCAAGCTAAGTTAAGCCCTCTTATAAAAGCGTCGATAGATAAGAATCAAATAATCAAAGGATGTGATTTAATTTTTATCACAACAGAAAGTAAAAGGGTATTAGATACAATTAATCAGATTGCTTTTTTATCAAATAAAAACATTCACGTTGTTATTACATCAAAAGGTTTTGCAACGAGTACAGGAGAAACATTTAGTGAAGTTGTTGAAAGTGATTTTCCAAATATGAACTTATCTATATTAACAGGACCAACCTTTGCTGATGAGATTGCTAATAATCAACCTGCTGCTGCTGTTATTGCAAATAAGGTTATTGAACAGGCTAACTCAATTTCTGAATTGTTCCATAATTCAAATCTTAGATTATATCCTAGTAATGATCCACAAGGAGTGTCCATTGCAGGAGCCGTTAAAAATATAATTGCAATTGGAGCTGGTATTATTGAAGGTTTAAAATTAGGTGATAACGCAAAAGCTGCTTTAATTACAAGAGGCATTTCTGAAACATCCGAATTAATTAAAAAAGCAGGAGGAAATTATAATTCTGCCTTTGGTCTGGCAGGTATAGGAGATATGTCTTTAACATGCAGCGGTCCACATTCAAGAAATATGGCATATGGAATGAAATTTGTGAAAAATAATAATGAACCACCAAAAGAACTTGTGGAAGGTTTAAACGCAATAAATGCCACTATTGCATTATCTGAAAAACTAGACTTAGAGCTACCTATAATGACCTCTATTAAAAAAATACTAAACAAAGAGGCTAATATAGATGAGATAATAAAAAAACTATTATCAAGACCAATTAAAAATGAATTTATTTAATTTATTTCAGAACAACATTATTCAGTTAGTTTTTTTTCTCTGTTAATAAAATATAGATTTCTTGCATAAATGAAAACACCAACTGACTGGCCTGCAATTATAACGGGATCCTGCCTCCAAATCGCATAGGTTAATAAAACTAATCCACCAGATATTGAAAAATACCAAAAAGCAACAGGTATAATTGATCTTCCCGCATTTTCACTACTAAGCCATTGAATTATAAAACGAGTAGCGAACAAAGCTTGTCCGCCAAAACCAATTGTTATCATTATGGCTTCAGGATGGTTTGTTAAATAAGGCTCTAAAAAAGGTAACAAATATATTATAATATCATTTAGATTAAGAGCAATTTTTTCAATTTGCATTGACAAGAAAGAAATGAAGTTCATTTGAAATCCCTAATCATTTGAAAATTTCTATAGAAGAAGTGTTTTTAGGCATCCTTTTCCTTAACCAAATTACACCTAATACATCAAAAATTCCAACCAATAGTCTTCCTATATTAGTATAGTTAGAACTGCCAACTGCCCTTTCTCTATGATTTACGTTAAATTCTAAAACATTTGCTCCTTCTCTTGATGCAAGAGCAGATAAAAATCTATGCATGTGATCAAAGTAAGGCAGTTTTATGAATAATTCTTTATGAAATACTTTGATGCCACATCCTGAATCTGGGTGTTTATCTTTAAGTAAAAAAAATCGACAATATTTTGCAAATGATGATGCCCATAACCTTGGCTTGCTATCTTTTCTATTAACTCTGACACCTCCAATTAAAGTAAGTTCATTTTTATACTTTTTAATTTTCTCTATCATTTCCTTAAGATCAGAAGGATCATTTTGTCCATCTCCATCTAATGTTGCTATTAATGGTGACTTAGATGCTATTACTCCTGAACGTAATGCAGCAGATTGGCCTTGGCTAATTTTATGACTAATTATCCTCAATCTTTTATTTTTTTTTAAATTATTTTTTAATTCTGTTTCAGTATTATCTACAGATCCATCATTTACATAAATAATCTCATAGTTTTTTGATTTTAATGATTTTTCAATTTCTTTTATTAACTGATCAATATTACCAGCTTCATTTCTTACTGGGATAACTATAGATATTTCAGTTTTATTAGTCATTGTTAGTTTTGTTCTAATTTAGATAATAGCAATCAATAGCTACTTTAATTAGATTGGTCAAACATTTGATTTTCAAAAATATTAATTTCTACATGTCTTCCTTTTGCTATATTATATCCTCTTACAGTATCAACTATTTTTACCTTTAAATTTAACTCTTGTGTTGCTTCTAAAAATTCACCAAGTGAACTTTTTTCTATCAAACTAATATTTTTTTTACCCTCAGCCATAAATATTGCTGCTTCATGAGGTTTAGATAATAAAACATTACCCTTTAATAAGAAAACTAAACTCGGTTCATGATAACCAGCAGAAGTTATAGTTTCAGGATTAATAAGTTCTATCTTATTGGCAAGAATTTTACTTGGAAATAAATAGTCTAGTTTTGGTAGAATAAAATTAAAATTAATAATATTGAACATCGCACTTAAAGCTATAATAGCAAGTGGAAGATTGTAAAAATATTTACGGTTTACATTATTAATAGTTTTAAGATTAAAAATTAATAAAAGAGATAATGAGAAAACTACTATTGTGATTAATATGATTAAAATTGTTAAAAATGTAATGCTAAAGTCTTTGTCAATGTTGAATTTGTAACAAGTATAGAAAAGTCCTATACCCAAAACAACACCACCCAAACCAAATAAAACTGATGAAAAATATATAAGATTTTTTAATAAAGTATTCTGAATTTTTTTTATGTTCGATTTAAATTGAAACATGCCACCAATTGCTAGGATTGCAATTGCAGGTAAAACTGGCAATGAATAATGGAAAAGTTTGGTTGGAATTATTTCAATAATAATCCAAAATGGAACTATCCAACTTATAAGAAATTGAACAACTATGTTATTTTTATTCTCTATACAAAATAAAATTAAGCATGGTAAAAATGTTGCTACTGGCCATATTGCAACTGATAAAATTAACAAATGCGTTCCAGGTAACGCACCATGACCTTCTTGTCCACTTTGTAATTTACTAAAAAAGTCTTCGTTAAAAGCTTTTTGTAAAAAAACCCCCTGGGTTGCCTCTTCAATTGCAAAAAACCAGGGTAGGATTACTAAAGCACAAATGATAATTCCAATAATAGGTTTTAATTCTCTTATTAAATCTATAGATTTTTGAAAACAACAAAATAATATTACTGTCGGAATTAATATTGCAAATGAAAGAGGACCTTTAACTAATACACCAAATGAGAAAGCAAACCATATAATTACCGGATATAAATATTTAACTCTAAAAGATGTTTTTTTGTCTAATATGAGCTTAAGTAAATAATATTGTTGAATACATATCAGACACAATAAAGTTGCATCAGTTTTAGCTAAATGTGCTTCACCCATAAAAGTAATAGACGAACTAAACAATAATGTGACTACTATAGTTTGATATAAAGGGAAAATTAATCTTGTCAAAAATCCAACGAACAATATTGAGATCAAAGAACTCAACAAAGATGGTACTCTAAAAGATCCTATTTCTTCTGATCCAAAAACTTTAGTTGAAAATGCTTGAAGCCAATAAATACCAATTGGTTTTTTTGCCCTGATTTCATCTTGAAATTTTATATTTACGTAATCATTACTTTGAACCATTTGTCTACTAGCTTGAGCAAAACGAGCTTCGTCTCTATCTATTGGTGGAATAGAATTCTGTCCAGAAAAAATACCTGCAAGAATTAAAAATATTAGGGCTCCTAAAGTTAAAATATTAAACTTTGTTAAATCTTTAAAATAATTAGTAATATTCCAAAATTTTTTCATATAACATGCTCTGATTAATTAATTAGAAATACCATAATTTTAAAGTAATGTTATAATTTTATAATATAAAAAAGGTTATAAATAATGTTATACAGTTTTGATGATAAGTTACTTGGATTTTGCGAAAATAAAAAAATTAAATCACTTCCTCTTTATATTTTCAATAATTTAAACGAATTGAATTCAGCTGATCTGATCAATGTTGAACAAAAACGTTTTCTAAAATCTGCATTTGATTTGGAAAATGATAATTTAGGATTTTTCCCCGATAAGAATGGTGCTCTTGCTGGTGCCATTACAATAATTAAAGCCTCAAAAGAGCCTAAAAAAAGTATTATTGATCAGGCAGCTAAAATATCAAAGAAATTACCTGCTAAGAAGTGGGCTACTAACTTCATATCTACGTTTGAAGATAATGATAAGTATAATTTTTTCCTTGGATGGGGATTATCATTTTATAATTTTTCTATGGAGAAAAGAAAAGAAAGTCATACTAAAAGTAGAACTTTATGCTCAAACCAAGGTAAAAACATTATTTCAAAATTTTTATTAGAAAAATGTTTTGCCGAAATTAAAAGTATTTTTCTAACACGAGATTTGATAAATTTACCTCCTAATATTCTAACTCCATATAACTATGAAAAAATTATTAAAAGTTGTTTGAAAGAATTCTCTCCAAAAATAACCTCTTATAAGGACAAACAACTTGAGAAAGACTTTCCATTAATAAATGTGGTTGGAAGATCTTCAGAAAATAAACCTACCCTTATTGATATAGAATGGAGTAAAAATAAAAAAAATAATTTTCCCAATATTACATTAATAGGAAAAGGGGTTACTTTTGATAGTGGAGGATTAGATCTCAAACCTTCAAATAGTATGCTATTAATGAAAAAAGATATGGGTGGTAGTGCAGTCGTTCTTGGGATAGCTTACGCATTAATGTGCATAAATTGTCCTGTTAATTTAAGAGTTATATTGCCACTTGCTGAAAATTCAGTCTCTGAAAAATCTATGAGGCCATTAGATATTATCTTTTCAAAAAATAAAACTCCTGTTGAAATTGGTAATACTGATGCAGAAGGTAGGTTGTTACTTGCTGATGCACTAACTTTTAGTCAGGAAAGTAAAGCTAAACACGATTTTATTATTGACTTTGCCACACTTACAGGTGCAGCAAGAGTTGCATTAGGTACAGAATTACCAGCTTTATTTACAAATAATGAAAAGTTAGGAAATGATATTATTAATGAGGGAATAGAGCAGATTGATCCTATGTGGAAATTACCTTTATTTAAATCTTATGAAACACAACTTGAAAAAAATTCTGGCATTTTAAGTAGTACAGGATCTTCTGGTACTGGAGGAGCTATAACAGCAGCATTATTCCTTAACAAATTTATAAATGAAAAAACTAATTGGGCTCATGTTGATTTAATGGCTTGGAACACAAGCTCAAGGCCTGGGTTTCCTGTTGGAGGTGAGGCAATGGGATTAAGAAATATTGTAAATATGATAATAAAATATTCACAAAAGAAATAAATATAGTATAGAAGCTACTTTAAAATATCTATTGCAGATTTGTATATTTCAGTATTCTTTGCAACTAATGTTGAATATTTACCCGTATAATTTTTATCAAAAGATAATTGTTTGCCATTCCAATCTGTTATAGTTATCTCCTGGGACTTGAGAATTGGAACAAGGGGAAAAATATCATAAGCAGCAAGCCCTTGTTCTACAACTAAATCAAGACCTCCTTTCAAAATTAAGCAGTAATTGTGACAATCACCTGACCATACGTGATATCTGGTTGCATTAGTTAAGCGCTCATATTTTTTTTTACCATCTTTAGAAAATAAATTTGGGCCTGTAGAACCGATAGTTGCCTCTGATATTTTATTAGTAAAAATGTGATTGGATTTAAATTTAGAGTTGTTAAAAAAACAATTGTTTCTATAACCCAGCCATCTCTCATTTAAAGCCGGAAAGTCCGCCAAACCAATTATAGGAAGATCTTTATAAACTAGACAAATTAAAGTTCCCCACAAAGGTCTTCCTATTATAAAACTCCTAGTGCCATCAATTGGATCTAAAATCCATGTATAATCAGAATCTAATTTTTTTGACCCCTCTTCTTCAGCTAATATACTATGATCAGGAAATTTTTCTGATATTAGTCTACACATAGTCTTTTCAGCATTTATGTCAAATTCAGTAACTGGACTTCCATCATCTTTTATTTTCAAAGATTTATGTGATAAGAAACCATTAAGTGTTATTTTTTTTGATGCATCGGCTAATATATTTATAAAATCCGAAATTTCTTTAAATTCAGCCTCATTCATAACTTAACCTTTGCAATGACTAAGTACTATTAAATAATCTAAGGAAGAGAAACTGGGCTGTCACTTTTAGTTCTTAACCAGGCTATCAAATTAGCCCGATCTTTTGTTTTAGACAAACCAGCATAATTCATTTTTGTTCCTTTAGAGTATAATTTGGGTTTGTACAAAAATTTATTTAATTCTTCGTATGTCCATTTACCAGACAGTGAGGCTAGGACTTTTGAATAAGCATAATCCGCCTTTCCCTGATCTTTATTTACAATATTATAAAGGTTAGGACCAATTTTATTTGGACCACCAGCATCAAACCCATGACAGGCAACACATTTTTTTGAAATTTTTAATCCGCTTTCTAAGTCAGCAGTTGCTAAAAGGGTCAGAATTGGCTCAATAATGACTTCTTCAGCTACTTTCGATTTTATTTCGTTTTTTTCAGGAACTTCTATTGGATATGCATTAGAGATTTCTGTTTTAGGATTTACAAGAATATTTCCAATTTTTCCAAAAACCATAATAAGTAATACACCTGACAGTAATGCTGCGGCTATTTTATTAAATCTTAAAGCGTCCATAAATTAATCCATGCAAATAATATTTAATGTAATTATTTACATGCAAGAAATGCTTTCATCAAGTATAAAAGTTGAAAAAGTTAATTATTTAGTTTTTCAAATAATGAGGCATCATTAAAGCTATTTGAGGAGTTATTAAATTGAATTATTCTGACACTATTATAATGATACCTGCTAGATTAGGGTCCTCGAGATTGCCAAAAAAACCTTTATTGAAAATTAATGGTACACCCTTAATAATTCATGCATACAATTGCGCAAAAGAAGCAAATCTAAATGTCCCTATTATTGTTGCTACTGACGATGAAGTAATTGCTAATATAATTAAGGATCATGGAGGCATAGCTTTAATGACTTCAAATCAACATGTAAGTGGATCTGACAGAATTTTTGAAGCTATTGAAGAATTTGATCCTCACAAGAAATATAAAAAAATTATTCATCTCCAAGGTGATCTCCCTAATATTTCAGGTAATTTGATAAGAAAATTAGCAAAAGTAATCAATGATCCAATAAAAGAGATTGTCACTGTTATAGTAAAGGCAACACCAGAAGAATTTCATGATAAGTCAGTTGTAAAAGTAGCAGCAGCTTTCTCAAAAGATAAACCTGAACTAAACGATCTAGGAAAGGCTATGTATTTTAGTAGAGCTTGTATACCTACTGGAAATGCTGATGTATGGCATCATATCGGTATTTATGCTTGGCAAAGAAATATTTTAGAGAGATTTGTAAGTTTAAAACCTTCACCACTAGAACTATCAGAAAAGCTTGAACAGCTTCGTGCACTTGAAGCTGGAATAAATATATATACTGTGATCACGTCAGAACACCCAATAGGTGTAGATACTCATTTAGATTTGAAGAAAGCTGAAAATTATTTTAAAGACATATCTTAACTATTCATATAATTAAAAAACAATAAAATAGAATAGAGATAAAATATGAATAAAGAAAACCATGAATTAATAATTGCTTTTCAGGGCATGGCAGGAGCATATTCAAATATGGCTTGTGAGGCTTACTTCCCAAATTCTAAAACCTTAGCCTGTAATTCATTTGAAGATATGCTGAATTCTACAAAAAATGGTACAACAGATTATTCAATGGTTCCTGTTGAAAATTCTTTAGCAGGAAGGGTGGCAGATATTCATCATTTAATTCCAGAGAGTGGTTTGTTTATTGTAGGTGAACATTTTCAAAGAGTTAACCATCAATTGTTAGGACTTAAAAATTCTAATTTAGAAGATTTAAAATATGTAAAAAGTCACGCTCAAGGCCTTGCTCAATGTAGAAATTTTATTAAAAAACAAAATTTATTACCTATTCAACATATAGATACCGCTGGAGCAGCAGAAGAAATATCAAGATTAGGTGACCCTTCGATTGCTGCAATAGCTTCTAATATGTCAGCAAAAATATATGGCTTAAAGGTGTTAAAAAGTAATATTGAAGATGCAGAACATAATACTACTAGATTTTTGATAATGGCAAAAAAACCTCAGGTACCATCCATTAAGATATCTATACCAGTAACAACTATCATTTTCGAAGTAAGATCTGTTCCAGCAGCTTTATATAAAGTTTTGGGAGGATTTGCTACAAACGGAATAAACCTTACAAAACTTGAGAGTTATATAGGTGGCAAGGAGATGAATGCAGCAAGGTTTTATGTTGATGCTGAGGGACATCCAGAGACAATGGCTATGCAAAACGCACTAGAAGAGATGTATTTTTACAGTGAACCTAATTCAGTTAAAATTATTGGAACTTATAGCCGAACAAGAAAAAGTTAGCCCTCGAAACATAGATTTTCTTGCATATTATTATGTTTTATAACATATATATTTATGAAGGGTCACACGGACGTAATTCTTGCCAATCCGGTCAGGTCCGAAAGGAAGCAGCCGTAACAATGATAGCGGGTTGTGAGGCCCTTCGTTTTAAAGTTTAAAAAACGAGATTTCAAATAACCAATATTAATGAAATAAAAAATTACAGAGTTTTAGCTCGTAAGTATCGTCCAAACGATTTTAGTGAACTCATTGGCCAAGATACGCTTGTAAAAACTTTTAAAAATTCTCTTAATAATGGTAGATTGGCCCATGCTTTTCTTTTAACAGGGATAAGAGGTGTTGGCAAAACGACTACGGCAAGAATCATAGCTAAAGCTCTTAACTGCGTCTCAGATGGGAATAAAAAAGAGCCAACTTTTGAAATATGTAATAAATGTTCTCCGTGCAAATCAATAAATAACGGGAATTTTCTTGACGTTATTGAAGTTGATGCTGCTAGTAGAACAGGGGTCGATGGAATCAGAGAAATAATTGACTCCGTTATGTATTCACCAAATAACGCAAGATACAAAGTCTATATTATAGATGAAGTACATATGTTGTCTAATGCAGCTTTTAATGCTCTATTAAAAACTTTAGAAGAACCTCCACAAAATGTTAAATTTATTTTTGCAACTACAGAAATAAAAAAAATTCCTGCTACTATAATTTCTAGATGTCAAAAATTTGATCTTCAAAGAGTTGATATAGAAACATTAACAAATCATTTAAACCGAATTTGTAAAGCTGAAAATATTTCATATGAAAGAAATTCAATTTATCAAATATGCAAAGCTAGTGAAGGCTCTGTTAGAGACGCATTGTCTCTTCTAGATCAAGCTGCTTCGCTATGCCAAGATAATATTAAAGATGAGATTGTCTTGAGCATGCTAGGTTTAAATGGTTATGAAAAAAACTTAGAATTGTTTGAGTTGTGTCTTCTTAATAAATGTGAAGAAGCTCTTAAAATCTATGATGATATTTTACAAAATGGTATACAACCTGTCCAAATTATATCAAATTTATTGGAAATTAGTCACTTAGCATCTAGGATAAGTATTATTAAGTTTGATCCAAATATTACTGAAGCTTTACAAGTAAGTGTTTCTAAAATTTCTTCGCATGGTCTACCCAAAATAGTTAAATTTTGGCAAATTTTAATCAAGAGTGTGGAAGAATTAAGATATGCTCCAAACGAACAACAAGCAGGCTCAATGGCAATCATTAAATTGTGTTATGGATCGTTAATGCCAGACCCTAGTGAGTTCTTAGAAAAAATTTCAAATCAAACTAAAGATAATTTAAACAACAATAATACTAATAATGTAAAATCTAATATTGAGAATGACTTGAAAGAAGTAAAACCTTTTGAAAGTCCTGAGAATGACGAAACAAAAAAAATTGATTTTCCAAAAACTTTTGAAGAAGTGTTAAATCTACTATTAGTTCATAAAGAGGCGTTACTTCACGCTCAAATTATAAATAATGTGCATTTAATCTCCTATTCTGAAGGATCTATTAAGATAAGATTAAAGGATAATACAGACTCAGAAATACTAAAAAAATTGTCTTCCACTCTTGAAAATATAACCAAGACTAAATGGCTTGTATCTCAATCTCAAGAAGAAGGCGAAAAAACAATAATAGAAAAACAGAATAGTGAATTAGATAAAAATAAAGAACAAATAAAATCTAATCCTCATTTTGCAGAAGTATTTAAACATTTTCCTCAAGCTGAAATTACTTCGATTGAAGATAAAGATTCTAGCTAAGGTTATACTTGGGAAATACGGATGTCAGAACAAGTTCTTGAAAAATTAATAAAAAAAGTAGCCAAGCTTCCTGGCTTAGGACCTAGATCATCTAGAAGGGTAGTTCTACATTTACTTAAAGATAAAGAAACTTTACTTCTTCCTCTTATCGAAGATATGAATAATGTTGCAGATAATATAAAAAAGTGCATTGAATGTGGTAATTTAGATGAAAATGATATTTGTCAAATATGTAAAAATTCATCTAGAAATGAAACTTTATTATGCGTTGTCGAAACTGTTGCAGATTTGTGGGCGTTAGAAAGATCTAACGTTTATAATGGAAAATATCATATTCTAGGCGGAGTTTTGTCGGCTATAGATGGCATTAATCCTGATCAATTAAATATAGATTCTTTAGAAAAGAGACTTGAAAGTAACATCTTTACAGAAGTAATTATTGCTATATCAGCTACACTTGATGGACAAACAACAGCTCATTATCTTGCAGAAAGATTAGGTAAATTAGATATAAAAATAACAAGACTCGCTCACGGTTTACCTGTTGGTGGAGAATTGGACTTTCTCGATGATGGAACAATTGCACAAGCTTTAAAAGCTAGAAACCTATTATAATTTAATCACTTAATTGCTTTTTTTCATTTACATCGATTGAGGTAATTACGTTCCCTCTATTTTCAATTTTCCTATGCGAAATTTTTATTTCATCCAAATCTCTTCTTGCTAAGTCAAAATGTTTATCTAACTTAAATATTCTGTCAGCCAATAAGTTTAAATCATTACCTAATTTATCAACTTCAATTTGTATTTTTCCAGCTGTTTGACTCATTGTAGCGTCTCTTAAAATTGCCCTAACAGTGTGCAGAAGAAGCATTAAATTATCTGGGCCAGCCATATATACTTTTTTATTTCTACTTTCGTTTACTAATTTAGGAAATCTAATATTTATTTCAGAATAAATAGATTCACTCGGTAAAAACATAATAGCTGAATCTGCAGTCTCACCAGGTAATATATATTTTTCAGAAATATCTCTTATATGTTTTTGAACTGCATTGTGAAATAACTTTAGATTATCTTTTTTTTCTTGGTCGTTTGTGGAGCCGGTAAATTTTTTATAATCTTCTAATGGAAATTTAGAGTCAATACAAATAGGGCCAGGAGGTTCAGGCATTTTAACTATACAGTCTACTCTACTATTTGACATAAGCGTGTATTGGAATTGGTAAGCGTTTTGTGGGAGTGCATCTTTGACTATATTTTCAAGTTGAACCTCACCAAAAGCACCTCTTAATTGTTTATTTGATAAAATATTCTGCAAATCATTAACTTGATTAGATAAAGAATTTATATTCTCTTGAGCTCTATCTATTATGGCCAGTCTTTCATGCATTTCCTTCAAAGAATTTTGGGTATTTTGTGTTTGCTGAGTTAAGGTGTTACCAATTGTCGATCCAAAATTTCCTAATCTTTCTTCTATAGTACTGCTTAATTGAGAGACTGCGCCTTTTAATTCAGATATTTGACTTATTTCATCTTTGGGAGAAATAATTTGATCATCAACGTTTTTTTTATTTTGGAAATAAGTTTTACATATAAAAAAAATTATAATTGAGAGTGTAATAAGAATTATAATAAATATTATTAAATATTTGAAATCCATTTTAACTCCATTTGTAAATAGTATAATATTACAAATTGATTATAAATTAACTACTATAAAATAATTTATCATAAGGGTTATCTTACAAATGAGCATTAAGGAAATAATAAAAGTACCTAATCCTTTTTTAAAGATTACGGCAAAACCAGTAATTGATATTGATAAGAATATTATAACTATTTTAGATGATATGTTGGAGACTATGTACAATGCAAATGGAATAGGTCTAGCAGCCACACAAATCGCAATTGATAAACGGTTAATTGTAATGGATTGTGGAAAAACAAATTTTGACCCTAAAGATATGTCAGAAGAAGAATATAATGAGAAAATTAAAAATGAAGGAATTGAACCTTTTCCAATCAAAATGATTAATCCAGAAATAATTTCTTTTGATAAAAACTTAAAGGAAAGAGAAGAAGGTTGCTTATCTATACCTGGATACAACGCAAATGTTAAAAGACCTTCATCTATAAAAGTAACCTATACAGATGAAAATAAAAAAAATAAAACTCTTGAGGCTAACGGTTTGCTGGCAACTTGTATACAACACGAAATAGATCATTTGAATGGTATTCTTTTTATTGATCATATCTCTAAACTAAAAAGAGAAATAATTCTTAAAAAGGCTATTAAAGAATATGCAAAAAATTAAAAGGTTTATAAATATGAGGAATAATTGAATATAATATTTATGGGGACACCAGATTTTGCAGTCCCAAGTCTAAAATTAGTTGCGTCTAATTTCAATGTCATAACTGTTTTTTCTCAACCTGCCCGTCCTAACGGAAGGGGAATGAAATCAAAAAAATCTTCTGTAGAGATTGCTGCAAGAGAATTAAATCTAAATGTTGTAACTCCTATCACTTTACAAAACGAAGATATATTTTATGAATTTAATCTGCTTAAACCTGATATAGTAGTTGTTGTAGCATATGGATTACTTCTTCCAGAAAAATATCTTAAAGTTCCAAAATATGGATGTATAAATGGCCACGCTAGTCTTTTACCTAGATGGCGTGGGGCTGCCCCAATTCAAAGAGCTATAGAAGCTGGTGATAATAAGACAGGAACTTGTATTATGTTAATGGAAAAAGGAATGGATACAGGGCCAATAATATCATCTGAAATTATTGATATAAGAAAACATGATACTTCTAAAATAATTCATGATAAATTATCTGAATGTACTGCAAAATTGCTGGTTCAAGCTATTAAGAATTACGAAGAAGGGATTGTTTCCCCAATAAATCAAAAACTTGATGGTATTAAATATGCTAACAAAATTCATAAAAATGAAGCTGAAATTGATTGGGAATTAACCTCCATTGAAATATTTAACAAAGTTAGAGCATTTGATCCTTTTCCAGGAACCTATACTAAATATTCAAATAAAATTATAAAAGTTATAAAGACAAATCTTAGTGATATTGTTCATAATTCTGAACCAGGAACTATAATTAATACCGACCAAAAAATTATTATAGCCTGTGGGAATAAATCCGCTTTAGAAATAAAACTTCTTCAAAAACCAGGAAAGAGAATGATTTCAGCGAACGATTTTTTAAATGGCACAAAGATAAATGTTGGTGAAAAATTTGGACATTGAAAATAGCATAAGATACGCATTATTAATCGAGTATAATGGTAGCGATCTGGTCGGGTGGCAGAAACAAAATGAAGGTATGTCCGTACAAAGCAGTCTTGAAGAAGCTGCAAAAAATATTTTCAATCAAGATTTTGATATTCAAGGTTCAGGCCGCACCGATGCTGGGGTACATGCCCTTGGTCAAATTGCACATATAAATTTACCAAAAGGTCATAGATTAACATCAAGACATCCTTTTTATATTATCTCTGCCTTCAACTCTTTATTAAGAGATACCAATATAAGAGTAATTTCTGCCAAACCTGTTAAACCAGAATTTAATGCCAGATTTAGCGCAATTAAACGTTTTTACAAATACAGAATTCTCTGTAGAGCAGCTCCTCCTGGCTTAGACAATGGCAAAGTGTGGCATTTTAGAAAAAAATTAAATATCAGTTTAATGGAAGAAGGTGTTGGACATTTGATTGGAAGACACGATTTCACAAGTTTTAGAACAATAAAATGTCAAGCTAAATCTGCTATAAGAACTATAGATGAAATTTCCTTTTCTAGGGAGAATGAAGAAGTAGTAATGAAAGTTTCTGCTAAAAGTTTTTTGCATAGTCAGGTAAGAATAATTGCTGGGACTATAGTTAAGATAGGGGACGGCACATGGAAACCTGATAAAATTTTAACTATTCTTAAAGGTAAAAATAGAAATTTAGCAGGTCCTACTGCCCCAGCAGATGGTCTTTATTTAGAAAAAGTGAAATACCCCGAAAACTTATTGAATGATACGTGGCCAATGATATATGACGACCAACAATATAATTAGCTTTTACATTGTCATTGATAATGATCTAGAAAACATACCTAAACTTGCTTCTATAACAACTGATAAGAAAATCATACCTGTTGCTCCCCATCCTGATAAACCAATCTCTTCTTTGCCAATCCTCCAGAGAGAGAAAGTTACCCATATTACAACACCAATTCCAAAAAAAACAAAGATTGATGGCGGCAAGATTAATCCTAAAATAGCAAATGATAGCATTAAAATTGCTTGAAAAGACTGTATCCAGTTAAAAGGAATAATAAATTTATAAAAGAATTCACCTTTACCAATTTTTTCAAAAATTGTATTTACTAAAATTGAGAATAAACAAATGTCTATGACTGTAATTAAAAGTAATCTTGGCAATATTCCACTTTGAATATCTCCATCAAGATTAGCTTTTATACCGTATGAAGCAAGTGTGGAGACAACTGCATTAACAAAAAAAACAATCCAACAACTATCCCAAAAACCATTATTATTTAATTTAAAAACACTACTTACGTTGTCTTTCTTTGACATGAATTTAAAAGCAGATACAAAACCATCCTTCACAACAAAAGGACTAGGAGGTGGATTAATCAATTTTTTTTACTCCAAAATAATTGTATAGGAACGTATTATAAATATTTGTTAATTTTATAATATCATTTACCTCAACATTTTCATCTACCTTATGCATTGTTTTGCCAACAAGACCAAACTCAATAACTGGACATATTTTGGTAATAAATCTAGCGTCTGAAGTCCCTCCTGAAGTAGAGTTTTGTGGATTAAGTTTTACAACTTTTTCAATTGCCTTTTGAAGTGTTGATCGTAGTAATTCATCACTTGTAAGAAACGGTTCAGCATTACAAAAAAATTCAAATTCATATTTTGATGTGATAGAATCAAATTGTTTTTTTAACATTGCAGTAAGTGAATCAATAGAGTGCAAAGTGTTAAACCTTATATTAAATTTGGCTTTAACTTCTCCTGGAATGACATTGCTGGCATCATTATTTACATCAATGCTAGTAATCATAACTGAGCTAGGTTGAAATTCTTTAGTCCCATCATCTAAATAAATTTTTGATAAAGGTTCTAGCATTTTTAATAATGAATTTATTGGGTTTTCAGCTAAATGTGGATATCCAACATGCCCTTGGATACCTTTAACAACTAGAGAACCAGTATAACTTCCTCTTCTTCCAATTTTTATTGTGTCACCCATTTCGTTTACGTTAGTAGGTTCTCCAACAATACATCCTGATATAGATTCTCCTTTACTTATTAGCCAATCAACTACTTTTTTTGTTCCGTTTATTGCTTTACCTTCTTCATCGCTTGTAATGATAAGAGAAATGCTTCCCAAACTATTAAAATCTTTATTGACTTCTAAAAACTCTGAAACAGAGGCTATAAATGCTGCTATTCCAGATTTCATATCAGCAGCACCCCTACCCCAAATTTTACCTTTTTTAACTTCCCCACCAAATGGGTTTATAGACCAGTTCTCAATATCACCTGTTGGAACCACGTCTACATGTCCACCAAAACAAATGTTAGGCTCTGACTTACCAAATCTTGCATATAAATTTTCAACTTTTTCAGTACCTTCTCCAAAATCAACTTTTTTACAACTAAATCCCAATGGTTCTAACAAAGAAATTATAAGATCAATGGATCCAGCAGATTTTGGAGTAATACTTTCACATTTAATTAACTTAGACGTTAATTCTACAGGGTTTATTATATTAGACATAAAAATCCATATCTAATCCCTTAGCAATTCGTTAACAGATGTTTTGGAACGTGTCTGCGCATCGACTTTTTTGACTATAACAGCACAATATAAGCTTGGACCCTGTGAACCATCTGGCAAAGATTTTCCTGGGAGCGAACCTGGGACTACAACAGAATATGCTGGCACCCTTCCGACAAAAACTTCTCCTGTATTCCTATCAACAACTTTTGTTGAAGCTCCAATAAACACTCCCATTGATAAAACTGCGCCTGTTTCAATTACAACACCTTCTGCAACTTCAGATCTTGCACCCACAAAGCAGTCATCTTCAATTATGACTGGTCCTGCTTGAATAGGCTCCAATACTCCACCAATACCAGCACCACCTGATATATGAACATTTTTACCTATTTGTGCACAAGACCCAACAGTTGCCCAAGTATCAATCATACTCCCAGAGTCTACATAAGCACCTATATTTACAAAAGAAGGCATTAATACAACACTAGGTGCAATGTAAGCAGAATGTCTTACAACACTTCCTGGTACTGCACGAAAACCTGCTTGTTTAAATTCTTTTTTATTCCATCCAGAAAATTTAGAAGGTATTTTATCCCACCAATTTGTTGGGCCACTATTTGGACTTTGAGGACCACCTGATATTACGTCCATGTCGTTTATTTTAAAAGATAATAAAACAGCCTTCTTAAGCCACTGATTAACTTGCCATTTACTATTTCCAAGTGGTTCAGCAACCCTTAACTCACCTTTATCTAAACAATCCAAAGCAGTTTCAATAGAAATTCTAATTTCGCCAGATGTGTTTGGATTTACATCCTCATTGTTATCAAATACTCTATCAATTACTGATTTTATTTTTTCAATGTTCATCACTTGTCCCTCAATTTAAGATTAAATAGCTTTTAATTTTAAGAATCCAGCATATTACTTAGAATAGATTTTATATCTGATCCAGTGAAATTAATATATTCCTTTAAAAGGTTAGCCTCTTCTCTATTGAAATCATTTTCTATCCAAACAGTACTCATACCTAGTTCACTAGCAGGCTTTAAGTTTTTTGCAGTATCTTCAAAAAAAATACTTTTATTAATATTTTTGTCATTTAGTCCAAGTTTTTCTTTCATCATTATGTAAGAGTTGTGATCTGGTTTTGCTATATAATTAGAATCTTTTATGTCAAAAATAATTTCAAACTCTTCAAATATTCCCATTGAAGTCAATATATTTTTTGCATGCTTGAATGATGCATTGGTATAGATATACTTTTGACCATTAATTTTAGATAACAATCTTTTTAATTCATGATCTTTTTTTAAATCATCAAAATCTACATCGTGAACAAATTCAAGAAATGGTTCTGGATTCATTTTTTTTTCTATTATAAGACCCCTTAAGGTCAAACCATACTTTTTATACATATTTTTTTGTAAGTTAAGTGCATCAGCGTGGTTTAAATTAAAAAAATCTTTTATATAAATTGTCATCCTTTGTGAAATTCGTCTAAACAATCCTAAGTTGAAGTCATAAATAGTATTATCAAGGTCAAAAATCCAATAATCATAATTATTTCTAAAATTTATAGACTGTAAGTTATTCATTAATTTATTTTGAATCTCTTCGTATAATTGTGCCCACTCCATGCTCAGTGAATAATTCCAATAACAATGAATGTGACATTCTTCCATCCATAATTACTGAAGCTTCAGCACCACCTAGAACTGCCTCAATACATGTTCTGAGTTTAGGTATCATACCTCCAACAACAATTTTATTTTTTATGAGATCTTCAGCTTGGCTAATTGTTAACTCTGAAATTAGATTGCCATTTTGATCAAGAACACCCGAAACATCTGTTAACATTATCATTCTAGATGCTTTCATAGCAGCAGATATGGCGCCTGCAGCAGTATCAGCATTTATATTATATGTTTGTCCATCTAAGCCCATACCAACAGGAGCAATAACCGGTATCATTTTTTCATTAATAAGAGCATTAATAACCTTAGTATCAATTTTTTCTGGTTCACCAACATAACCAAGGTCAACAGCTTTTACTACGTTCGAATCAGATTTATCATCTACTTTTAGTAATCTTTTAGCTGTTATTAAATTCCCATCTTTACCTGAAATTCCAACTGACTTAGCACCAGAATTTGAGATAGCAGTCACTATTGATTTATTTGTTACTCCGCTAAGAACCATTTCAACCACATCAATTGTTGCAGCGTCTGTAATTCTTAGTCCATTTATGAACTCAGTTTTTATCTTTAACTTAGATAACATTTCACCTATTTGCGGACCACCTCCATGAACAACAATTGGTAACATGCCAACTTGTTGTAATAAAACAATATCTTTAGCAAAATTATTAACATATTCTTTTTTGCCCATTGCATTACCACCAAACTTTACAACTATCACCTTATTTGCATAACGCTTCATAAAAGGTAACGTCTCAGTAAGGAAATCAGCTTTTTTAAGCCACTCTGATTGGATTTTATCTTTATTTTCAGTCAATGCATTAACCATTTGTTAAATTAATTATTATACTTAGTATCATAAAATTTCTAATTCAATTATCATTTTATCCTTTTTTTATGCAAAACTTGCTAAATATGTCCTAAGTATTTCGATACCATTATTTTTAAGACTAGAGGTCATTATTATTTCAGGATAAGCAGCTGGATGTTTAGATATAACTTTATTAGATACATCTTTAATTTTATTAATTTCTTCAATATTCATTTTATCAGTTTTAGTAAGTACTAAAATCCAACTAACCGCAGCCTTATCTAATTCATTCATTATTAATTTGTCAAAATCTCCAATTCCTCTTCTACAATCAACTAATAAACATACTGTTCTAAGAGAAGGCCTACCCTTTAAATATTTTACGGTTAAAGATGTCCAAGATTGTATATCTTTTTTAGGAGCTTTTGCATAACCATATCCTGGTAAATCTACTAGTCTAAGCTTATTAGATTGGTAAATAAGATCAAAAAATATTAATTGTCTTGTTCTTCCTGGTGTTTGGCTAGTTCTTGCTAATGTTTTTCTATTTGTTAATGCATTTACAAGTGAACTTTTCCCAACATTGGATCTACCTGCAAAAGCAACTTCGTTACCTTCTTCAGGTGGAATAGCATTAGAATTAAGAGCTGCAGCAATAAACTTACATTCACCAGAAAAAATTTTCCTAGCTTTTTCAATTTCTGCATCTTCATACAACAAGTTTTTAAAACTTTCTTATTTAGACTCTTTATTCATCTTATTCATTATTACCCATTGCTGACATATGGAAAGTAGATTATTCCATGTCCAGTATATGACTAATCCAGCTGGGAACGTAGCTAATAAAAATGTAAAAGCAACTGGCATCCATGCAAAAATTTTTGCTTGGATTGGATCTGGAGGTGTTGGATTTAAACGTTGCTGTAGGAACATTGTCACACCCATTAACAAAGGCCATATCCCAATATTTAAAAAATCAGGAAGTATAGATGTGCTATAAGGCAATAATCCAAATAAATTAAAAATGCTAGTTGGATCTTGAACGGATAAGTCTTCAATCCATCCAAAAAAAGGCGTTTGTCTCATTTCAATAGACACAAACAAAACTTTATAAAGTGCAAAGAAAACTGGTATTTGTACTAAAATGGGTAAACATCCCGCAGCTGGATTAACCTTCTCTTTTTTATATAGATTCATCATCTCTTGATTTAATTTTTGACGGTCGTCTCCAACTCTTTCTCTCAATTTTTGAATTTGTGGAGTAAGTATCCTCATTTTAGCCATGCTTTTGTAAGATTTATTCGCTAATGGGAAAAATAGTAATTTTACAATTACCGTAATTGCCAAAATTGCTAAGCCAAAATTACCTAAGTAATCATTTGCCCAAGACAAAGCATAAAAGAAGGGTTTAGTAAGGAAATAAAACCACCCAAAATCAATTGCTAGATCAAAGTGCTTTATATTAAATCTTTCTTCATAGTCGTCAAATAGAGCCAATCTTTTGGCTCCGGCAAAGGTTCTTGATAAAAATTCACCTTTTGAATTTGATGGAATAGTAACTGCTTTACCTAGAAAATCAGTTTGATATTGACCTCCATTAGAATTCAGTTTTCTGTAAGTGAAATTATATTTTTCATTTTGATCAGGCAATAAAGCAGTCAGCCAATATTTATCAGTTAGTCCAATCCAACCACCAGTTTCACTTGGTTTAATGTTGATTCCTTTTTTTCCTGCCTCTGTCAGATCTCCATAACTTTTTTCAGATAAAGTACCATCAAAAACTCCTAAAGGACCTTCATGCAAAACAAAAAAGTCGATTGTTTTTGGCTCCCCTGCCCTTCTTATCAATCCATATGGGTATAATGTTACAGAATTATTTGAGTTATTTTCTACCCTTTGATTTACTGTTATCATAAAACTATCATCGACACTGATATCTTGGTAAAAAGTAATATTTTCTCCATTATCCCACTTAAGGGTTATATTTTTATCTGGTGATAAAATATTACTCGACGACTTCCATAAAGATTTACCATTTGGAACCTTAATTCCGTCAGGGCTACTCCATCCAAATTCAATAAAATAGGGAGAATCACCATTAGATTTTAATAATAATTTTATTAATTCACTCTCTGGTTCTAAAGTCTCTTTATATTGTGTGAGAGTTATATCGTCTATTCTAGCACCCTTCAAAGATATGGATCCTGATACTTCTTTACTTATCATTGAAATTCTTGGTACAGGCTTATTAGAACTTTTGGTTTCTGTGGTGTCTGAAGCTACTATTCCATTATCTAAGTTTTGAGGTATAGGAATATTGGAACTATCATTACTTTCTTTTACAATATTCTCGTTTTGAGCTATGTCTTTTTTAGGTTCTACAAATAATAGTTGATAACCTATCAATACAGCCATAGACAGAGAAATCGCTGCAACTAAATTTCGAGTTTCTGGATTCATTTTATCTCACTTAATTTATAATAAATTTAAAATATTTTAAATATTTCAATTACACCTGTTTAACCTAAAGTTCATATTATTCAAAGAACTGAAAAAATTAAATTATTTAATCGGATCATGCCCACTTTTCCCCCAAGGATGACATTTAATAATTCTTTTAAAACCTAAAGAAATACCCTTAATTAATCCAAATTTTAATATAGCCTCTTTTGTATATTCAGAACAAGTAGGTAAAAACCTACAATTATTACCTAATAAAGGTGAGATCAGATATTTATAAAAATTAATTAAGTTGATTACGCAAAATATTAAAAACTTTTTTATCATAATTTATTAAGACACTCTCTCATTTCAACTTTCAAATCGTAGAAAGATGCTTTTATTAATGACTTTTTAGCTATTAAAATATAAGTGCTAGTATCATCAAATAAAAAAGCACTTTCTTTTAAAAAAACTGATATTAAAGATCTCATTCTTCTCTTAGCTCTATTTCTTTTTACGGCATTTCCAATTTTCTTTGTAGCAGTGAAACCAAACTTTAGATATAAGATTGTACAATCTGATGGGGTAAATTTCTGCAGAATAAAATTTTTGTTGAATATTTTTTTCCCAAACTTGTTAGATAAAACAAAATCTTTTCTTTTTTTTAAAGTTTGGATTTTCATTTTATCAGCTCTTATGCAAATTTGACAAAATAAAATAAAATTAATTTTGAATTTTTGTTAAGCGGAAAGCTTTTTTCTGCCTTTGGCTCTTCTATTACGAATAACATTTCTTCCACCGACGGTAGACATTCGACTTCTATATCCATGTCTTCTTTTTCTGACTAAGTTACTTGGTTGAAATGTACGTTTCATTATAATCCTGTATTAATACAGCCTCTTATATTAATTTGAGTATTTATTAGACACTTTGCCATAATTAGTCAATATGATTATTTCTGAGTTCGTTCAGAAATAGTAGGTGCAGGTTTCATTTCCATGTCCCAAGGAAAATATATCCATGTGTCTTGGGAAACTTCCGTTATAAACGTGTCAACCTGTTCTCTTCCACTCGGTTTAGCATAAACTGTTGCGTAATGTGCTTTAGGTAGATTGAGTCTTATAGCTTTTATTGTCTCACCAGTATCGACAAGATCATCTACTATTAACCAATCTTGTCCGTTATTTGCAATTGTTGATTCTTTTAAAACGTTAACTTCGCCCTTTGTTTTTTGATTATATGACAATACACAAACTGTATCTATTAGTCTTATGTCTAATTCTCTAGCAACAATCGCAGCTGGAACAAGACCTCCTCTAGTAACTGCAATGATACCTTTGTAAGGTTGCATCTCGGACAGTCGCCAGGCCAGGGCTTTACTATTTCTATGTAGTTCTTCCCAAGAAACCGGAAAAGATTTTTCGTATGTATTTATGTTGTTCATAATACTTATCTCATTTTTTTAATAAATGTATCATACTAAAATCTGCAGTATTATAATATAAATTTCTTACTTGATTATAATTATTTTAATCGATAACTATGAGGTAAGTTCTAATATTTAATGCGCTCGTAGCTCAGCTGGATAGAGCACTAGACTACGAATCTAGGGGTCAGG
>OCZA010000103.1_pt1 | contig 28353 bp, 24 predicted proteins | sample 1539021 | NCBI WGS metagenome assembly OCZA01 (sample SAMEA2619376, study PRJEB22493) | marine metagenome | biome: marine biome (ENVO:00000447); feature: surface water layer (ENVO:00002042); material: "saline water (ENVO:00002010), including plankton (ENVO:xxxxxxxx)" | depth 5 m | reverse complement strand
CCGTTAAAAATAAAACCAAAAAAGGAACTTCCTATTGAAAAAAAACCTTTTAATGAATTTATTAATGATCATTTATTACCTTCCATAATTCAGGAATTTAAAGTAAGAGGATTAGAAGTTGCAGATATAAATTTAAAAAACACATCAAGACCAATTGCTGGTGATAAATGCTGGGTTATTTTTTGCGAAATAAAAGACATTTGCAACTTTTGGTTATCATTTGAAAAAGAGGATATAAGCTCGTTAAAAAGTATTTCATTATGCAAATCTGATCAAAAACCAAGTGTAATTGAATCATTTTTAATAGATGAAAAAAGAATAACCCTCAAATTAATTATTTCTAGAATTCTGCAAAGATTAAATGGACAAAAATTAATTGGTATTAATTAAAAAAATGAAAGAATAACACCTAGTTAACTTTTTACTCAAAAATACAATAAATAGTAAATAATAGTAGTAATGAATTAGAGAAAATGGCACAACAAACTATTGAATCAAATAATAAAAAATCTGTTAATAGAGGGAAGGATATCGCAAAGGATACGATATTAACTCCAAATTTTTACACGACTGATTTTGAAGCTATGGAAAAAATGGATTTATCCATTAATGAAGATGAATTGGAGGCAATATGTGAAGAATTTAGAAAAGATTATAATAGGCATCACTTTGTACGAAATAAAGAATTTGAGGGGGCGGCAGATAAATTAGATGCTGAAACTAGGGAGCTTTTTGTAGATTTTCTGGAAGGAAGTTGTACTTCAGAATTTTCAGGCTTTCTCTTATACAAAGAATTAAGTAAAAGGATAAAAGACAAGAATCCACTTCTTGCTGAATGTTTTGCTCATATGGCGAGGGATGAAGCAAGGCATGCGGGATTTTTGAATAAGTCAATGAATGACTTCGGATTACAGTTAGATTTAGGATTTCTAACAGCCAACAAGGATTACACTTATTTTGCTCCAAGAGCAATTTTTTATGCTACTTACATATCTGAAAAAATTGGATATTGGAGATATATAGCAATTTATAGGCACCTTGAAAAAAATCCTAGTGGTAAAATTTTTCCATTATTTAATTTCTTTGAAAATTGGTGTCAAGATGAAAATAGGCATGGTGATTTCTTTGATGCATTAATGAAAGCACAACCTCGAACGGTTAAAAGTTTAAGCCAGAAATTTGAGATCTTTGGTTATACCGTGAAACATCCAATTTTTGATTATTACCATAGATTTAGATATTTTTTAAATAATCATCCTATAGTTTCTAAATTATGGTCTAGGTTTTTTCTACTAGCTGTTTTTGCAACTATGTACATAAGAGATCTTGGCACCAAAAGAGATTTTTATGGAGCACTAGGTTTAAACGCTAGAGAATATGACCAATTTGTCATTAACAAAACAAATGAAACTTCAGCCAAAGTATTTCCTGTTGTTTTAAATGTATATGATAAATCTTTTTACAAAAGATTAGACAGAATAGTTGAGAATGGTACTCGCTTATCAGAGATAGATAAGAAAGAAAATCCAAATGTAATTAAAGTATTATCTAAATTACCCATCTTTATTTCAAACGGTTATCAACTGATAAGACTATACTTATTAAAACCTCTTGAAAGTGATGATTTTCAACCATCAATTAGATAATCTGATCTTAACAAAGAGCTAAAGTTATAAGATTCAAATGGTATCTGCGAGTATTAAATCTTCCGAAATTAGATTTGGTGAATGTAATAAAAAACTTCTAGAAGAAGTCATTTTCTATGGCATATCCCTAGGTGCTGATTTTGTAGAATTATTTATTGAAAACTCTGATAATTCAAGTGTTCTCGCAGAAGAAGATTTTATTACAAATGTAAGTCCATCATTCAGCAAAGGAGCTGGAATAAGAATATTTAAAGACAAGAGAGATGGGTTTGTGAGTACTAATGACTTGTCAAAACATGGATTAATGAGATCTATTTCTCAAGCAATCGAAATGTTAGATATCTCTAAAAAAACTAATAAATTAATTTTTAATGGACTTGAAAAACTAAAAGACTATAGTAAGTCAAAAATTAATTGGCTTAATGAAGTGCCAACAATAAATGAAGTAAGCGAAAAATTATTACTTAGCACTAAATCATTAAAAAAGGATAAGAAAGTAGTTGTTAGAAAAGGTAGTTATGCAAGAAATTGGCAGGAAGTAATAATAGCTTCAAGTGATGGAACTTACGCTACTGATATAAGACTGCATCAAACGGTAGGACTTAACATAATTGCTAATGACGCTCAATATAGATCGAACGGTAGTAGAAGATTTGGATCGCATGGAATCCCTAATGAATTTAGATTATGGGATCATGAAAAAGCTTCAAATGAAGTTTATGAAAGTTCAATGAATATGTTGTACGCAGACTATGTTCAGGCTGGACAAATGCCCGTTGTATTAGCTAATAAATTCGGTGGTGTTATATTTCATGAGGCTTGTGGGCACTTACTTGAAACAACTCAGATTGAACGTGGAACAACTCCATTTAGTGATAAGTTGAATGAAAAAATAGCTCACGAATCTGTAACGGCAATAGATGAGGGCATTTCTGAAGGGTCTTTCGGATCATTATCTATTGATGATGAAGGAATGGAACCAGAGAAATCAATACTTATTAAAGATGGTATATTAAAGAAATTTCTTTCTGATAGAGCTGGTGAATTAAGGACTGGTCACAAAAGAACCGGTAGTGGTAGAAGGCAAAATTATTCATTCGCTGCTGCATCAAGAATGAGAAACACTTATATAGCTAAAGGTGAATTCACTAAAGAAGAATTAATAAATAGTATTAGCGATGGCCTTTACTGTAAGTCAATGGGTGGTGGAAGTGTAGGAGCGACAGGCCAATTTAATTTCGCTGTTGAGGAAGGTTATTTAATAAAGAACGGTAAATTAACTAAACCAGTAAAAGGAGCAACATTAATAGGTGACGCGAAAGAAGTAATGCCAAAAATATCTATGTGTGGAAATGATTTAGAGTTAGCTCCTGGTTTTTGTGGTTCAGTCAGCGGAAGCGTTAATGTAACAGTAGGTCAGCCACATATTAAAGTCGATTCCATAACAGTAGGTGGGAGATAAAAATGAACCCTACAGAAATAACAACTCAAATATCAACGGCTGCAAATATATTAAATATTGATAAATGGGATTACGGTGCTAGTTTTTCTAATGATTATTCTGTTCAAGTTGATAGAGGAGCAGCGAAACAGTTAAAAGCATCTCAAAAACAGGTCATAACTTTAAGAGTTTGGAATAAAGACAACTTAGTTGGTATCACGACTACAAGTGATCTAAGTGAAACAGGTATTAAAAAAGCTTTAAGACAAGCAAATATAGCTTCAGAATTTGGGAATAAAAATGAATTTACTGATTTTTCTCCCTTAGCCAAAGATCCTATACAAGTAAAAGAAGTTGATAAAAAAAATCCGTTAGGAATTAAAAAGCTACTTAAAATTCTTAGAGAGGCTGAATCGAAGCTAATCGATAGTCATGAGGCTATTAAATCTATTCCTTACAACGGATTGTCAGAAAGTTTTTATGAAAGAATTTATGCCAACAGTGATGGGGCATTTCGAAATTATAGTAAAAGTCAAGCTGCTATATATTTATATGCGAGAGCAGAAGAAAAAGATAAAAAACCTCGTAGTTCAGGTTCAGTTAAACTAGGATACGGTGTTGAAGACATTGATATTGAATCCTGTATCAAAGAGGCCGCAAAGAAAACAATTGCACATTTAGACTACTCATCAATCAAAACAGGTAAGTATTTAGTTTGTCTATCACCTGAAGCATTTCTAACAATGATGAATGCCTTTAGTTCAATCTTTAATGCTAGAAGTATTATTGACGGTGTAAGTCTTTCAAATAAAAACTCGATTGGTGAGTTGATTTCAATTCCAGCTTTGAATATCTACGATGATGGACTTAATGATAAAAATATATCTTCTGCACCATTCGATGGTGAAGGGACTCCAACAAAAAAACTAATGTTAATTAATAAAGGTAAATTAGAAAACTTTCTGCATTCGGAATCAACTGCAAAAATTTTTAATACCATACCCACAGGGCATGCTGGACTTGGTTCAAAAGTATCAGTTTCTCCAGATTGGTTAGTAATTGAAAAATCTAATGAATGTTCGGACTTAAACAAGTCATTGGTACACACAAATTATCAAGGAGATTTTGTATATATTGAAGAATTAAACGCAATTCATGCAGGAGTTAAAGCTAGTCAAGGTTCCTTCTCTCTTCCTTTTGAAGGATGGCTTTATAGAAATGGGGAAAAACGTTCAATTGAATCAGCAACTGTAGCAGGAGATATAAAGTATCTTCTAAAAAATATAATAAATATTGAAAATGAAAAAGAATTAACTACAAGTGGGATTTCTCCACATGTATGGATTAATGAATTATCTATAACTGGTGACGAGTGAGAATTATATTTTGGGGTACGCCTGAATATTCAGTTAAAAGTCTTGAAGTATTAAAGAAATCAGATCATGATATTGTTGCTGTAATTACCCAACCAGATAAAAAAAGATCTAGAGGTAATAAGTTAATATCATCACCAGTGAAGGAATATGCTACTAAGGAAAATATTCCAGTATTTACACCAGAAACAATAAAGGAAAATATTCAATTTATTAGCAGACTTAAAGATTTATCTTGTGATCTTTTTATTGTAATTGCATATGGAAAGATATTACCCAAAGCGATATTAGATATTCCTAAATACAAATCATGGAATGCACATGCATCACTACTTCCAAGATGGAGGGGTGCTGCACCAATTCAATGGTCAATATTAGAGGGAGACAAAATAACTGGTGTAGGAATAATGAAAATGGAAGAAGGATTAGATACTGGGGACGTATTAGTTGAAAAACAAATTAAAATTGAGAATAATGATAATCTTAAAACTTTAACTAAAAAATTAAGTGATTTATCATCAGAGTTATTTTTGAGAGCGATATCAGATATAGAACAAAATAAAAATAGAGATATTAATCTTTTGCTTAAAAAACAAACAGAATTTCAACGAGAATTAAAATATGCAAGAATGATTAACAAATTAGATTACATAATAAATTGGGAAAATTCTTCAACTGATATTTATAGAAAAATAAATGCCTTATACCCAAGAGCCAATACAACTTATAAAAGGAAAAACCTCAAAATAATAAAAATAAAGATCCTAACAACTCATGAAATACACAATAAAAATTATAAAATTTTAAGTAATGTATTTAAACCTGGATTAATTATTGGACTTATAAAAAATGTAGGAATTATCATAACAACAAAAACTGATCCAATTCTTTTATTAGAAGCAAAACTAGAAGGTAAAAAAGTATCTAGCCAAAATCAATTAATACAACAATTAAATCCTGTAATTGGAGAAAATTTTTCTGACTAAGTTATTTGATCCCTTTTGGACAAACCCCAAATGAAAGAAATTAATATCAAAATATAAAAATAATAATCTGGAAGAATTGTCTCAGTAATTAATGTATTTAGAAGAAGCTTTATCCCAACAATTAATATAGCAATGTAACCAGCAGTTTCTAATCTTACAAATTTCTCTAAAAGACTAAGAAATATACCTGAAGTAAATCGCAATGCTAATACACCTATAATTGCTCCAAAAATAATAAGAATATATTGATCACTTATGGCAACAGCTGTTGTAATGCTGTCAATTGAAAATGCAAAATCAGTCAAAGAAAGCAAAGCAACAATCTTTAGAAATTTAAAATTATTATTCTTTTTATCATTGTCTGATTCTTGAGTGTCGGACTCGCTGATAAAAAACACATTTGATATAAATAAATAAATAAGATATAAACCTGCAAATATACGAATTATTATAAATTTCAGAAGAATATTTGATAGGAGAATAAGAAATATTCTGAATAATAAAGAAATAGTTATGCCTATATTTAAAGCTTTAGATCTTAATAAAGGACTATCAAGAGATTTAGTAAGAGATGCCAAAGCAATCGCATTGTCTGCCGATAGCAACAACTCTAAAATAATCAATATAGGTAAAAGTGTAAGAATTTCTGACCAACTATCAACCTGATCAAGCGTTGGTATAAAGGAATTTATTGCAGCAGAATCCATTAATTATTATTCACAATCTTTGTAAAATATAATATAATATAACCTTAAGTAGTAATCAAGTTAATTAAATATAAATGAGTTTAAATTCATTAATTAGTTATATTTCAAATTCACAAATAATAACAGAGTTAGTAAAAAGAATTAAACATAATAATGAACTAAATATCATTGGCTCTAGTAGATATGCAAAGTCAATTATAATAAATAGTATTGCTAAGAAAGAAAATAAAGATATCTTACTTATAAGTCCTAACGAGGAAATTGCCTACAAATGGTATGGATATTTCGATAGTATAGATAATAGAAATGTATTATATTATCCTCCAAGTGAAAATTTACCATATGCATCAATTAACAAGTCAAAGGAAACTGAATATTCTCAGTTATCAGTTATCTCTAAAATTATTAAAAAAGAAAGACAAGATATTAATATAATAATAACAACTGAAAGATCACTTCAACCTCATTTAATTAAAGAAAATATATTTAAGGATAATATATTTTCACTTATTAAGGGTAGTGAATTAGAGATAAAAGAGTTAACAACAAAATTAGTTTTACTTGGATATAGTAAAGAAAATATGACATCTCAGGAAGGGTCATGGAGTAGAAGAGGAGAAATTATTGATATTTATCCAGTTAATAATGAACTGCCTATAAGAATAGAATACTTTGATAATATTATTGAAAAAATAAGAGAATATGATCCAGTAACACAAAGAACATTAGATAGTATTAATAAAGTTGAAATTGTACAAGTCGGATTTAATTTATTAATAAGAAAAAGGTTAGAAAAATTATCAGAACAAGGTACATTTAATTCCGAAGAAATAACAACTAAAAATAATCTTGATAGATACTTGGGTATAATTGAAGAACATCCATCAAATCTATTAGATTACATAAATAAAGAAACATTAATTGTCATAGACGAAAAAGAGGAATGTAATAAATTTTCTAACAATTGGTGTCTTGAATCAGATAATAATTTTGAACTATATAAAGATGAAATCTCCAATAACTTAAAATCTAATAATATAAATATAAAAGTTAGATCAAATCTTCATGAAAAATTTGAATCAATTATAAAAACTATTAGTAATAACAATGTAATAAATTTATATGAATTTGAGTCAAAAAGAAATATAGATAATAGATTTCTTTTGTCAGATAAACGCATAAATACTTCTTCTAAAAATATTGGCAAACTTTCAAAAGAAATAAATAAATTTATATTAAATAAAGATAAAGTCTGGATATTATCGGCGCAGCCACTACGAACAAGAAGTTTATTTTTTGAGCATGAATGTAATACAACTTACTTAGAAAAGCCCAACGATCTTGAAAGCGCGTATAAGTTAATTGAAAATTCGACACCAGTAATTATTAAAAATAAAAATAATTATGAAATAGAAGGATTTTATTTACCGATATGGAAAGTAATTCTAATAACAGATAAGGAATTATTTTCTCAGCAAGCTTTATTTAATAATGTATTTATTAGAAGAAGAAAAAGGAGTGTAAATTCAAATATAAATGTAAATAAAATAAATCCAGGAGATTATATAGTTCATAAAAACCATGGTATTGGACAATTTTTAAAAATAGAAAAAATAAACATTACTGGTGAATCAAGAGACTACTTAGTTATTCGTTATCTTGATGGAAAAATAAGTGTTGCAGCTGATCAACTTGGGAGTATAAACAGATATAGATCTAGTGGAAAAATAAAGCCTAGAATAAATAAATTAGGAGGTACAGAATGGTTAAAAATAAAAGATAAAAATAGAAAAATAATAAAAAAAGTTGCCTTAGACATTTTAAAACTTTATGCAAAAAGGGAAAAACTTAAAGGTCATATATTTCCAGAAGATGGGCCATGGCAAAAAGAGTTAGAAGAGTCATTCCCTTATCAACCTACACCAGATCAACTAACAGCTGTTAAAGAAGTAAAAATTGATATGGAAAGTGATAAGCCAATGGATAGATTAGTTTGTGGAGACGTCGGGTTCGGAAAAACAGAAGTAGCAGTAAGAGCAATTTTTAAAGCAATTACATCTGGTAAGCAGGTGATCTTACTTGCTCCAACAACAATTTTAGCTCAACAACACTGGAGAACTTTTTATAATAGATTTTCTCCTTACCCAATAAAGGTTTCATTACTGAACAGATTTAAAACAAATACTGAGAAAAAAGATATTTATAATGGTTTAAAAAATAATAAAATTGATTTAGTTGTAGCTACTCATCAAATTTTAGGAAAAGAGATCGAAATTAAAAACTTAGGATTACTTGTTATTGACGAAGAACAAAGATTTGGAGTTAGGCAAAAAGAAAAAATTAAAAATATAAAAACAAATATTGACGTTTTAACTCTCTCAGCCACACCAATCCCAAGAACTCTATATATGAGTTTGTCTGGCCTTAGACAAATGAGTTTATTAAATACTCCTCCTCCTTCTAGAAGATCGATTAAAACGTATTTATCTGAAATTGATATGGATGTAATCAGAACTGCGATAAGTCAAGAACTTGATAGAGGTGGTCAAATTTTCTATGTTCTTCCAAGAATATCTGATATTGATCAAGCGGTTAATAAATTAAAAAATATGTTTAAAGATTTAAAGTACATTGTCGCTCATGGACAGATGAATGAAATAGATCTTGAAAATGCAATGATTGCATTTAATAATGGCGAGGTTGATCTAATGATTTGCACTACAATTATTGAAAGCGGATTAGATATACCTAGAGTAAACACAATCGTAATCGAAGATTCACATAAATTTGGTCTGTCACAACTTTATCAATTACGTGGAAGAGTCGGAAGAAGTGGAATACAAGCTCATGCATGGCTATTTTATCCAAATATAAATAAAATTAATGAAGCCTCTAAGCAAAGGCTAAAGGCTATCAAAGATTTCTCTGAACTAGGAAGTGGATATCAACTAGCCATGAAAGATATGGAAATAAGAGGTGTTGGGAGCTTATTAGGCGAAGAGCAAAGTGGAAAAGTTAATGCCATAGGATATGACTTATATATTGAAATGCTTCATGAAGCAATCTCAGAAATAAATGGTCAAGAAATACCTGAAGTAAATGATACGCAAGTTGATTTGCCGGTTAATGCTTTTATACCTGCAACATGGATATTAAACCGAGAAGAGAAACTAGATGCTTATAAATATGCTACCGAATGTACTAACCATAAAGAGCTTACAGAGCTAGCAACTGACTGGTCAAATAGGTATGGAGTTTTACCCAAACCTGTTGAATCCTTAATACTATTAATGAAGTTAAAATTGTTAGCAAAAAAGTGTGGCTTTAATAAAATTAAACTTAAAAAACCAAATGTAATAATAGAAACTAGGCTAAAAAACTCTACATTTAAACTTATTAAAAAAGGTTTACCATCAAATATTCAATCAAAATTTAATTATGAAGAAGATGATCAGTTCTCAAAAATAACTATTAGAGGATTAGGTGTCACAGATATTCAAAATCAAATTGATCAGTTAATTTATTGGTTAGGACTTTTTGTAAAAGAAATAAATAACTTTGATAAAGAAACTTCCGTTACAAAGATCTAAAACATTAAATAAATATTTAATAACCGCGGATAAGTTAAATTTCGGTTAGGTTAGTAAAAATTTTTTTTGTTAAATGGGTGAATACATTGATGTCGGATTACAAACTTCGATTTTACCTTTTACTTTACTAATTTCATCTGTAGCAGTTGGTATATATGCTTTACTAGGATTTGAAACTGAGAATGATGACGATGATTCAGATTCTGGAAGCGGTGGTTTGATGAATCCTATTTAAGGTTTAATCGGCTAGTTTTTCTTTTTACTACTTTTAATATTCTTGAAAAAGAGCCTATAATCAAAATTAAAGCAAATATTAATGAAAATATAATAAATATAGATAAACAAATTTCATAAATATATGAGATTGAGTCCAAAACGTTAGCAAACAATTTACTAAAATTAATTAATAAGTTTTTAAAAATTGAGATTTTATTTGGGATTAAATAAATTAGATAAATTATTAAGACACTAAAAAATATCATAATAAAAGATTCATTTATCAATTTACTTTTAGACTTTCTCCTCAAAGATAACTTTTTTTTAAAAAAATATTTATCAGAATTCTTATTCAAATTTGGTATTTTTAAATCAGCCATTTATAAAAAATCAAACTAATAAATCAAAAATAATTCTCAAATAAGAATTATTTTTTATAGTAACTTGTTTGAGGATTTAATGCTAATAAGTTTGTTTTTAGTATTTATTAATGAGCTATTATCATTTCCATCATAAACATAAATTAAAGCAGTAGAAACGAGAAAAATAGAGCATAATGAAAATAATGGAGGCAATAGAAAATTAAAGATATTTTTTTTATCCAATAAACTTAAATAATTTTTATTTTTAAAGTTTGTAAATTCTTTTTGATAAATATTTTTAACTTTATTTGAAGAACATAATTGGTCAAAACAATTTATAGTATCTGCTAAAACTGAATTTCCAATTCTTATATTTAAAGGCTTAACCTCAGGTTTGGAACTCTTCAAAAGAAGTATATGTGTATAAAAATTCTCAGAGGTAATATCAATTAAATTGGATTCATATCTTGGATTTTCATCATTTAAAAGGGAAATAGAGTAAGAATAAAAAGCCTTCATAATTGACTTTAAATGTTCCAGATTTCCTTCTATAACAGGCTTATCAATAATCATAAGTTTCCATTGCGAAATAATTGATATATAGTCTTTATTTTCGTTATTCGAATAATCAGGCAATCCAATAATTTCAAGGCTTACTGAAGATTGATTAAATAAAAATTTATTTTGCAACATATCAATAATTAAGTAAATTTGTTCTTAATTTTAGAAAACCATCGTCTGAGACGCACAAAGCTAAAGTAAGTATAATTTTATTAAAAAACTCATCATTACAATTAGGATCAAGAAGCCTTTTGACCTTCATACTATTAGTATTAAACCTTTCATTAATTAATTCAATATATCTTTTCTTAAATTCATTCCAAGCATTAGGATTTCTAATAAGATCATCTCTGGATTGAAGTATTTGTCTTATGTAAGGATATAAAAATTTTGCCATTTCAGCAGCAAGTTTAATTAGTGCTTCAAATTCCTCTAATTTAATATTGATATTATTAAAAGAATTCCTCATTGGGTTATTATTCCTCAGTTTCCAAATAGTAACTTTATTAGGTAAGACTTCCTTTAAATTAAGTTTGACTGATAAAGAATGTAGAGATTCAGCACCATTTAAATCAATAGTTTCTAGAGCTAATAAAAGTAAATCAAGTCTTTGTATAGATTCTCTAGATATCTGTTTTCCTTTGGATAAGATAGTAATAGTCAACTACGAACGCTATTTAAAAATTATAACAGAATATTTATTATTTACTTTGAAATAAAAATGTATAAAACTCATCCAGTTCTTCAATTGTTAATATTCCATAATTCCAAAGAAGAATAGGAAGTGGCGTATTATTTTTAATTGACAACTTTAATCCTAGCTCAATCGAAGACTCGTTTAATCCAATTTCATCCATAAGAAAAAATATTATTTTTCTATTTGAATAATTATCCATAGAAATTATTTAATTGATGAATAGATTAAAGACTTAGTCATATGATTTAATATGATTCTCCTCATAAAAATAAACTTATTTAAAAGTAAAAAAGAGAATTTTCTAAAAGGTAATAAGAAAAATTTATTATTTGCAAAAAATTTAATTAAAGAATCTGTAACAACAATAGTTGAAATAATATCTAAAAATCTTATAAAATAGTATTTATATTTAAATATGTTTAAAGCTCTATTACTTACAGGAACATTTTTATTAAAAATATCATATATGACATTAACATCTCTCCAACAAGTGTTTAACCCTTGTCCTCCAACAGGATGGAAGGTATGAAATGAATCTCCAACAAATACAACCTTTTTGAAATTAAAAATTGGCAGACGAAAAGATAGAGAAACAGGAAAAATATTAATATCGCTATTGATTTGATCTAACTTAAAATTATCAGGTAATATTGTGGACAAGTTATCTAACAAAAAGCTTTTACTTGAATTTAATCTATCCATTGATTTAGATGTAGTAGCAGTCCAAATTATTTGATATTTATTTTTATCTAGTGGTAATAAAGCTAATGGACCTTCCTTCCTAAATATTTCATATGCGCGCCTAGGAACATTACCCCTAACTAAAACTTCAAATGTTAAACAAGACTGATTATATGATTTTCTAATATCTATAAAATTTCGATTTTTTTTGTGGTTTGAATTTGCTCCGGTTGATACAAATTCATAATCAAATTTAATATCATCGAAAGATAGATCTAAAGAAGATTTAAAAAATATATTATCCATATTATCGACCTCATCGAAAAATACATTCATAAGATCAGAATGTTTAACTACCCAACCAATAGTATCTAAAGAACAAATATCTTTATCTAAGTCAGAAGTAGTTAAAATTGTAAAATCTGAAGTTACACTGTCTGAAATTGAAAGAGAATCAAATTTATAAAGATAAGATTTTAATTTACTCCAAAGATTAAATTTTGAAAGTATCTTTCTTGTTGAATGAGTAATAGCATATGTTTTGTCTTTATTTATAAGTTTCTCTCTTGTTAGTAAATCTGTTATGTAAATATTGAAATTTAATTTCGCTAAAGATATTGCTAAAAGTAATCCAGAGGGACCAGAACCAACAATTTTAAAATTTAAATAATTATTCATTAATTAAAATATATAACTACAATTTACTTCAGATAAATATAGCAAATTTCTTCAAATGCTGGTCGAAGCAAATATGGGTATTCTCCTATCCAAATATTTGAGTCAGGTAACCATGCATCAGTCAAAGAAATCTCTCTTTCAAAGTTTCTATAATTAGATGAAATAATGCATCTAATATTGGAACCAACTCTAATTAGACTATGTTTGTTTTCCATGGGAAAACTAATTTTATCTAAATAACCATCCTCATCCTCCAATTCAATAACTAACCAAGTTCTTTTTTTTTCAATCAGCTCTAAACGACCTTGCCTATTTGATTGCTCACGTGAACTTTCAATTCTTTCAGTTTTATAGATATCAGAAACATAACCATCGAAGAGAGAAAAGAACTTAGATTTTTTATATTTAATATTTTTTCTGCTTGATTCAAGAATTGGTCCCCATATTATGTAAAGAAAAAAAATCACACATAATAATAACCAAAGATTTTCAGTCTGAGTTGATGATTGACTAATAAAAAGTAAGAGATTTAAAACTCCTCCAATAGAGGAAATAATAAGTCTCTGCAAAATTTTTCTGGGATCTCCAAGTGTATATTTAAACTGACCACCTGTCCCTACAGAAGGGATAAGTTTAGATATTTGATTTTGTTTTATTGGTATAAGCATTTAAAATATTAATTTTTCAAGTCCATAAATTAACGAATCAAATTTACCTATTTTTCTTATTGCCTGCAAAACGCCAGGCATATAAGCTTTTCTGTCAATAGTGTCATGTTTAATTGTGTAAGTTTCTCCAGGAGAACCCATAATTACTACTTGATGAGCCAAAAGCCCAGGCAATCTTATTGAATGAATATTTAGGCCTGAATCTCTAACACCTCCTCTTACTCCTTTTAATGATTCAGATTCCTTAACTAAGCTTTGATTATATTTTTTTGGATATTCTTCAATCATTTCAGCAGTTTTAATACAAGTTCCACTAGGAGAATCTGCTTTTTGATTGTGATGCATTTCTATTAATTCAATATTATCGTAAAACTTTGCTGCTACAGAAGCAGCTTGTTGAAGAAGAACCATTCCTACAGAAAAATTTGGAATTATTGCACAACCGATGTTTGCTTTTTGAGCAAAAATAGCCAAATCATTTATTTGAGAGGGAGTAAGGCCTGTAGTCCCTACAACTGGCGATATCCCATAAGCAATTGCAGATCTAGTATTTTCATAAACAGAATCAGGATGAGTAAAGTCAACTAATACTGGCTTAATTTTCTCATTTCGATAATCTTGACTAATTGAACATAAAGACCCCTCAAGATCATTTGAGACAATAACTTCACTTTTTTTAAGATTTAACAATTGTGAAATGTTTTCACCATTATTTTTTTTATTTGTATCAATTGCTGCAACAAGTTCACAATCAGAAGAATTTAGGACGGAATTAACAACCTCACTTCCCATTCTGCCTAATGCACCAGAAACAAGTACAGGTATAGTTTTTTTAGAATTTTTGATCATTTTTAATTAAAAAATTTTTTTAAAGGTTGTTACACGCTATTTATATTGCACACAATAACGGCAATTCACCCGTAGGCTGGTAAAAATACTTAAAGAGAATCAATGTTTACGCAGGTCCGCTCAGCAAATCGCAGAGTTTCTCCTGTTGAGGATAACAAACATAAAATTGTAATAAAAGCAGTTTATGTTGTCCTTGAGCCACAATATCAAAACTCCTTAACAGAAGCTGCAAAATCAATAAATGAAATCAATGGCCCTATAGGGATAGATCTTAGCGGATATCTTATAGAAGAACTTAGAAACGATAAAAATTTCGAAGATTTTAAAGTTGATATAGCTAGTGCCGATATTTTTGTTGCCTCCCTAATATTTATTGAAGATCTAGCACAAAAAGTTGTAGATGCAGTTACACCATATAAAGAGAATCTTAAAGCCTCTATAATTTTTCCCTCAATGCCTGAGGTGATGAGATTAAACAAATTGGGTTCATTTAGCATGGCTCAACTTGGACAATCTAAAAGTATTATTGGAGATCTTATTAAAAAGAAAAAAGAATCTGATGGTGCTAGTTTCCAAGATTCAATGTTGAAGTTACTAAATACTTTGCCTTCAATACTCAAATATTTACCTGTAGAAAAAGCACAAGATGCAAGAACATTTATATTAAGTTTTCAATATTGGCTTGGCGGTACTACAGAGAATCTGAAGAACTTCTTATTAATGATCTCAGAAAAATATGTAGTGTCAGAAAATATAAAAGATCAGTTAGAAGAATTTAAAATACAAGATCCTCAAACATTCCCAGATTTAGGCATATGGCATCCATTAGCGCCAAATATGTTTGAAAGTTTAAATGAATATCAAAATTGGGAAAATAATAGAAAAGATATAAAACCAAAAGATGATAAAACTCCAACAATTGGATTAGTTCTACAAAGAAGTCACATAGTTACAGGTGATGATGCTCATTATGTAGCCGTAATACAAGAATTAGAATATCGAGGAGCTCGTGTTTTACCTATTTTCTGTGGTGGATTAGATTTTTCTAAACCAGTAGATGAATTTTATTATGATTCAATTGATAAGGAAAGAGCAATAGTTGATGGGGTTGTATCTTTAACAGGATTTGCATTGGTAGGTGGTCCTGCAAGACAAGATCATCCAAAAGCTATTGATGCACTTAAAAAGCTAAATAGACCATATATGGTTGCATTACCATTAGTATTTCAAACAACTCAAGAATGGGAGGAAAGTGATTTAGGGTTGCACCCTGTTCAAGTTGCACTCCAAATTGCGATACCAGAATTAGACGGAGCTATTGAACCAATTATTCTTTCAGGTCGTGATGATGCTACTGGTAAAGCCCATACTCTCCAAGACAGAGTAGATGTTATTGCTGAAAGAGCAATAAAGTGGTCCACTCTTAGGGTAAAAAAAAGGGAGGAGAAGAAGTTAGCGATAACTGTATTTAGTTTTCCACCTGACAAAGGAAATGTTGGAACAGCAGCCTATTTAAATGTATTTGGTTCTATTTATAGAGTTCTTTTAGAAATGAAAGCTAAAGGGTATCAAATTGATGATCTCCCTAAAAACTCCAAAGAATTAATGGAGAAAGTCATTAATAATCCAGAGGCTATGGATGGTTCTCCTGAATTAAATATTGCTCATAAGATGACTGTAAAAGAATATGAGGAATTTACACCTTATTCAAAGAGATTAGAAGAAAACTGGGGTAAACCTCCTGGAAACTTGAACAGCGATGGACAAAATTTACTTATTTACGGAAAACATTTTGGAAATGTATTTATAGGAGTACAACCAACATTTGGATATGAGGGAGATCCAATGAGATTACTTTACTCAAGAAGTGCAAGTCCTCACCACGGATTTGCTGCTTATTACACTTACGTAGAAAAAATATGGGGAGCTGATGCCGTTCTACATTTTGGAACACACGGTTCACTTGAATTTATGCCTGGGAAACAAATGGGCATGAGTGAAACTTGCTACCCAGATTCTTTAATAGGATCTCTGCCAAATTTATATTATTACGCAGCAAATAATCCATCAGAAGCAACAATTGCAAAAAGAAGAGGTTACGCATCAACAATAAGTTACCTAACTCCTCCAGCTGAAAATGCTGGTCTTTATAAGGGACTTAAAGAATTGAGCGAGCTTGTAGGTTCTTATCAACAACTCAGAGAAAGTAGTAGAGGTATTCAAATTGTTAATGCAATTGTAGAGACTTCAAAGCAATGTAATCTTGACAAAGATGTAGATCTCCCTATTGGTGAGGTAGAGGAACTAACTATTGAAGATAGAGATCTGTTCGTAGGGAATATATATAAGCAATTAATGGAGATAGAAAGTAGATTATTACCATGTGGACTCCATACAATTGGAGAGGCTCCTACTGCTGAGGAAGCCGTTGCTACATTAGTAAATATAGCTTCGTTAGAAAGAGAACAAGAAGGTCTTAGATCCTTACCAGGTTTATTAGCAGAATCGATAAATTTAAAAATTGATGAAGTTTACGACGGAAATAATAAGGGAGAACTTAAGTTTGTTGAACTTAATGAAAAAATTATTAAAACTGCCAGAGAATCCATATTTGCAATGGTTAACTCTCTAAAAATTGTTAATGGAAGAGTCTATTTGGAGAAATCACTATTTTCAAAACTATTAGATTTCTTGAAAATATTTGGTTTAAATTTACCTACCCCTTGGCTGAGAGTATGTAGATTAAATGGATTTAATGAAGTAAATCAAAAAGAATTAAATAAATTATTTGACTATTTATTATTCTGCCTTGAACAGGTTTGTGCAGACAAAGAAATGGATAGCCTCATAAAAGCCTTGGATGGGAATTATGTATTACCTGGGCCTGGAGGAGATCCTATTAGGAACCCAAGCGTTTTACCAAGTGGTAAAAATATTCATGCACTTGATCCACAATCAATTCCTACTACTGCAGCAGTAGCAGCAGCTAAATCTGTTGTAGATAAATTAATTGAAAGACAAAAAGAAGAGCAAGGAACTTGGCCTGAAACAATAGCTTGTGTTTTATGGGGTACTGATAATATCAAAACTTATGGTGAATCTCTAGCTCAAATTTTATGGTTTGTAGGAGTCAAACCAAAACCTGATTCTGTTGGTCGAATAAATAAATTAGAACTTATCCCGTTAGAGGAACTTGGTAGACCAAGAATTGATGTGGTTGTAAATTGTTCTGGAGTTTTTAGGGATTTATTTATAAACCAAATGGCACTAATTGATCAAGCCGTAAAATTAGCTGCAGAAGCAGAAGAACCATTAGAGTCCAACTTTGTAAGAAAACATTCATTAGAACAAGCTGAAAAAGAGGGTACCTCAATAAGGGAGGCTTCAGCAAGAGTATTTTCAAATGCTAGTGGAAGCTATAGTTCAAATGTCAATTTAGCTGTTGAAAATTCAACCTGGGAAGAAGAAAATGAATTGCAAGAAATGTACTTATCAAGAAAAACATATGCTTTTAATGCTGATAATCCAGGAGAAATGAATCAAAAAAGGGATGTATTCGAGTCTGTCATGAAAACTGCTGATGTAACATTTCAAAACCTTGACTCTTCTGAAATCTCTCTAACTGATGTAAGCCATTATTTTGATTCTGATCCTACTAAATTAATAAAAACGTTAAGGGATGATGGGAAAGAACCAAGTAGTTACATTGCAGACACAACTACATCTAATGCTCAAGTCAGGACATTAGGTGAAACAATTAGACTAGATTCTAGAACCAAGCTTTTGAATCCAAAATGGTACGAAGGAATGCTTAAGTCAGGATATGAAGGAGTTAGAGAACTATCTAATAGACTTAACTACACACTTGGATGGAGTGCAACAAGTGGCCAAGTAGATAACTTTGTTTATGAAGAAACTAATGAAACATTCATTAATGATGAAGAAATGAGGAAAAGGCTTATGGATTTAAATCCTAATAGTTTCAGAAGAATAGTAGGAACATTGCTCGAAGTAAATGGGAGAGGTTATTGGGAAACATCCGATGAAAATATAGAGCAACTTAAAGAACTTTATCAAGAGGTAGAGGATAAAATTGAGGGAGTTAAATAGTAAAAATAAATTTCTTTATCTAAAAATGTGATCTGCAACTTTTAAAACTTGATGATTTATTTTTACATTATGAACTCTTACTAAGTGAATATTTTGTTGAGAACAAAGACAACTAATAGCTAGTGTTCCTATATCTCTTTCTTTGGGATTAGGTTCATTTAAGATTTCTCCAATAAATCTTTTTCTTGAGGCCCCAATTAAGAGTGGAAATCCATAATTTTTAAAGAAATGAATATTTCTTAGAATTTCTATGTTGTGTTTAGTATCTTTTGAAAATCCAATACCTGGATCCCAAATTATTTTATCTTTATTAACATTTTTGTTTAGAGCTTTTTTTGTCAAACTCTCAAGAGAATGAATAATATCAACTAAAAAATCATCATATTTTGTCAAATTATTCATGTTTATGCTATTACCGCGACTATGAGTAATAACGAAAGGACATTTAAATTCTGAGACAACATCTAAAATCTCCTCATCCCTTCTGCCTCCAGTGACATCATTAATCCAATTAGCACCATTTGAGAGAGCTTCATGAGCAACCTCAGAATTAAAAGTATCTATAGAAATAAGAATATCGGGATATTCACTTCTAATTTTTTTTAAATATGGTATTAATCTTTTTGATTCATTTTTCGCTCCGATTTCAATCGCTCCTGGTCTAGTACTTTGAGCACCAAGATCAATTACATTAACCCCATTAGAAACAAAATAATTTACTTGATTTAAAACTTTTTCTATCGAACAAAAATCACCTCCATCACTAAATGAATCAGGAGTTAAATTAATAATCCCCATTATTGAGGTTTTCCTACCCCAATCATCAGGCCAAGGAAAATTATTATTCGAAATTTGCAATTCTTGAAAAACTTATAGGATCTAAAGAAGAACCGCCTACCAAGACACCGTCAATATCACTCATTGACATTATCTCATCAATATTATTAGGTTTAACAGAACCTCCATATTGGATGATTACGTCACTAAAACCAATCAACCTCCTTATCAAAGCACAAATCTTGTTTGCGTCACTTGCTTCACAAGTTTTACCTGTACCAATAGCCCATATAGGTTCATAAGCAACTATAAGATTAGATGGATCAGTATTCTCTAATCCCTGCTCAACTTGTCTGGTGATGACCCTATCGGCTTCACCTCTTTCTCTTTGTTCAAGAGTTTCACCAACACAAACTATTGGAGTTAGTCCACTTGATTGAGCAAAGACAGCTCTTTTATTAATTTGTTCATCACTTTCACTAAAGTATTTCCGAGGTTCACTATGACCAACAATTGCATATTTTACTTTGTGTTCAATAAGCATATTGGGAGAGATTTCTGCAGTAAAAGCACCTTTATCTTCCCAATGGATATTTTGACTTGCAATATTTAAATAATCAAAGTTTGTATAATTAGAAAAAGTAGAAATAGCTGTAAAGGGAGGAGCAATTACTATTTTTCTGTCATTAGGAATTTCTTCAATAAGAGGAAGAAATTCTTCCAAATATTTTTTTGTATCAGCACAAGTCATGTGCATCTTCCAATTACCAGCGATTACAGATTTTCTCAAAATATGTTGTCTAAGAAAAATATACTAATATAGCCTGGGTTTTTAGGCTAATCATTCAAAAATTAATTCACTTTTTAGAAACATAACTTTATCTCCTTTAACTAATTTTCTTCCTCTTTTTTTCTCTACTTCTCCATTAACTTTTATCTGACCAGAATTTATGAGAATTTTTGCCTCACCACCAGAAGAAACAACGTTATGCCATTTTAAAAATTGATTTAATTTCATTGTTTTATAAATCCACAGCTATTGATAAAGTAAAAGAAGTAATCAAAAATAATATCTTGCAATTAATTCCATCAATCACTCCATATATTAATAGATTTATTAAAGGTTTTATATGCATGATAATTTATGTAGCATGTTGGCCAATATTAGCTTTTTTAGCTGGAAAATTAATACCCGCTATTGGATCTGGAGAAATATCAACTGTAACTAATATTATAATAAATTCTCTTGTTGTATTTTTAATTCAAAAAACTGCTCAATATGGGCAAGATGTTTATATTGCCAAGCCTTCATTAGAAATAAGTGAAGTAATGAGACAAAGTTTATTTAGTAAAATTCACAAAATAAAAATGAATTTTATCAACAACATTTCTGCAGGAGATATTACTTATAGGCTTACCGAGGATGCGGACAGAGTCAGTGAAGTGATTTATAAAACATTTCAAGATACATTACCATGCGTGTTGCAATTATTAGCAGTAATTATCTATATGTTTTATTTAGACTGGTCGTTGACGATATCAACATTTATTTTAGCTCCAATAATTGTTTTATCAGTAAATAACTTTGGGAAAAGAGTTTTAATAGCATCTGAAAAAAGTCAAGAATCAACAAGCGATTTAGCCGGTTTAATAGGAGAATCTATAAACGGAATTTCGACAATAAGATCATTTGCAGCAGAAAATTGGATTAAAGGTAGATTCAATACAAGATTGAGAAGTAATAAACAAGCAAAATATAAGACACTTAAATTACTTGCTATCCAACATCCAATAGTAGGTTTTATTGAAGCTTTTGGAATATTGGCAATATTAGGTTTAGGAGCATTAAGAATTAACCTAGGTCTTTTAAATAGCGAAGAATTTAGCAGTTTTTTTGCTGCAATATTAATGCTTATAGACCCAATTAGTCACATTAGTACAAACTTTAATGAATATAAGCAAGCAGAGGCTTCATTAAAAAGATTAAAAAAAATAAATATGCAACCCATGGAAAAAGATGAGCGAAATTTAGAAAAAATAGCAAAAATAAATGGGAAGATAGAATTCAATCATGTTAGTTTTGAATATAAAAAGGATAATGAAGTTTTAAAAGATATCACTTTAAAAATTTCAAAAGGACAGGTAATTGCATTTGTAGGATCATCAGGAGCTGGGAAAAGCACAATGATGTCTTTGATATTAAAATTCATAAGCCCTAAAATAGGGGACATATATATAGATGACAAAAACATAAGATCTATAAGCTCAATAGATATAAGATCAAATATTGCCTTAGTACAACAACAACCTTTTTTATTCTCTGGAAGAATAATTGATGTAATAAAAATGGGAAGGAACTTTAGTGAAGAGGATGTAATTAAGTCTGCCAAGATTGCAAATGCTCATGAATTTATTCTTAAACTCCCTAGTAAATACGAAACAAACATAACCGAAAGAGGATCTAACTTTTCAGGAGGTCAGATTCAAAGATTAGCAATAGCTCGCGCGATATTAGGTAACCCATCTATACTTTTATTAGATGAGGCTACTAGTGCATTAGATTCAGATTCAGAAGCAGAAGTTCAAAAAGGCCTAAATCAAGCAATGAATAACAGGACAGTTATAATTGTCGCTCACAGATTATCCACTACCCAAGGAGCAGATAAAATAGTTGTTTTTGATAAAGGTAAAATTGTAGATAGTGGGAAACATATAGATTTGTTCAATAAAGATGGAATTTATAAAGAATTATGTGAAAAACAGTTGATAAAGGTTACTTGATTGTATTTAATTTAATAAAAGATAAAATCATGTCTGAAAAAAACATTGAAAATAAAAATCCAGTCCTAACTTTTGAGGGAGAGAAATATAATCTTAATGATTTAACTAGTGAAACAAAAGAATTAATTAAAGGGTTACAAATAGCTGAAACTCAGCTAAAAATTCATGAAGACACATTTAAATTGTTATCCATTGGTAGAAACTCCCTAACAAACCAATTAAGAGAGAATCTTAAAAATTATGAATAGATTCTATTAGTTATGAATTTCCTGAAGTGATAAAGTATCAATTTTATTTAGCCGTAATGATTTAATTGCCTGCAAAGCTGCTTTTGCTCCAGGAATAGTAGTGAAAGTAGGAATATTATATTCTAAGGATGCTCTTCTGAGATAAGCATCATCATGGAGAGCCTGTGATCCAACTGGAGTATTAATAACTAATTGGATAAGACCAGAACGAATTGAATCTTCAATGTTAGGCCTTCCTTCATGAACTTTTAAAACTTCATCAACTTCAATTCCTAAATTAAATAAATATTTAGCAGTACCCTTAGTCGCAACTAATTTAAAACCTAAAACTATTAGTTCTCTTGCTATGTACTCTAATTTCTCTTTATCTAAATCATTAGTAGATAAAAAAGCAACACCCTCAGAAGGGACACCATTTCCAGCAGCTAATTCAGATTTTGCATATGCCAGGCCAAAATTATCGGCCAATCCCATTACTTCACCTGTAGAACGCATCTCAGGGCCAAGTAAAGCATCAGAGCCAGGAAACCTTTTGAAAGGTAAAACAGCTTCCTTAACCGCTTGATATTTAGGTATTAGTTCCTTAGTAAAATTTATATCTTTTAAAGAGGATCCTTGCATTAATTGAGTCGCCAATTTCGCAACAGGTTTACCGATAGCTTTGGAAACAAAAGGTATAGTTCTTGATGCTCGTGGATTAGCCTCAAGAATAAATAATTGATTTTCTTCATTACTATGATTTCTAATTGCAAATTGCAAATTAATTAAGCCAACAACATTTAATCTATTTGCAATTAATTTTGTCCACTTTTTAACAGTATCTATTGTTTGTTGGGATAAAGAAATTGAAGGTAGGCAACAAGCAGAATCACCAGAATGGATTCCAGCAGGTTCTACATGCTCCATAAGACCTGCGATAACAACCGAACCGGTTTTATCACATAACGCATCAACATCAATTTCTATTGCATTACTTAAATATTGATCCAAAAGAATCGGATGATCTGGAGAAACTTTAACGGCCTCTTTTATATATCGAGATAAATCATTTTTATCTTTAACTATTTCCATAGCCCTTCCACCTAAGACATAAGAGGGCCTTACGACCAAAGGGAATCCTATATTATTTGCAACTAATATTGCCTCTTTTTCATTACGTGCTATTCCATTGAGCGGTTGTCTTATATTTAATTCTTCTAGAATCTTTGTGAATTCTTCTCTATCTTCAGCTATGTCAATTGAATGAGGAGATGTTCCAAGAATTTTTGATTTACATTTAATACCTTCATTAGACTCCAACCAATTAGATAAAGGCAAAGACAACTTAAGAGGTGTCTGTCCTCCAAATTGAACTATCAATCCATATGGATTTTCAGCTTCAATTATATTGAGAACATCTTCCAAAGTAACAGGCTCAAAATATAAAATATCGCTTGTATCATAATCGGTTGAAACAGTTTCAGGATTACTATTAACCATTATCGTTTGATAACCATTACTTGAAGCTTGATACGAGGCATGACAGCAACAGTAATCAAATTCAATACCTTGACCAATTCTATTAGGTCCACCTCCCAATATCATAATTTTTTTTAAATACTTATCGTTATCGGCAGAAATTTCATTATCATTAATATTTAAATTATTGCATAAAAAAGCTTCTTCATAGCTTGAATAATGGTAAGGAGTTTCAGATGAAAACTCAGCTGAGCAAGTATCCACAGTTTTGTAAAGTGGTAAAACATTCAATTTTTTTCGATAATTTCTTACTTCAAAAAATTCAGAGTTAGTTAATTTTGCAATCTGTTGATCTGAAAAGCCCAATTGCTTTGCACTTAACATTAAATCTCTATCAATTCGAGTAAGTTCATTCCCTTTTAAAAATTCATTCTGAAAATTAAAAATATTTCGTAACTTCTCAATAAACCACAAATCTATATTCGTTATTTCATTAATATATGAATTAGTCTTACCAGATTCCATTGCTTTTTTAACTATTAATATCCTTTCAGCAGTTGGGTTTCGTAAATTATTCTTTAAATCATTATCGTTATTAAAATCTTCAATAGAATCACATTCCCAACCGAAAATACCAATTTCTAAAGATCTCAAAGCTTTTTGAAAAGATTCTTCAAAGGATCGGCCAATTGCCATTGATTCTCCAACAGATTTCATTGATGTATTTAAAATGTTTGAAGAACCTTTAAACTTTTCAAAAGCAAATCTTGGTACCTTTGTTACAACGTAATCAATTGAGGGTTCAAAGCATGCAGGCGTTTTTTTAGTAATATCATTAATAATTTCATCAAGTGTGTACCCAACAGATAACAAAGCCGCAATCTTAGCTATGGGGAAGCCTGTAGCTTTACTAGCTAATGCAGAGGATCTACTTACCCTTGGGTTCATCTCGATAACTATTACATCACCATTTTTTGGATTTACCGCAAATTGTATATTACTTCCTCCTGTTTCAACACCTACCTCTCTTATTATTTTTAAAGATAAATCTCTAAGTCTTTGGTATTCTCTGTCAGTTAACGTTTGAGCAGGGGCCACTGTAATTGAGTCCCCAGTGTGAACACCCATAGGGTCTAAATTTTCAATACTGCAGATTATAACAACATTATCAGCTGTATCTCTCATAACTTCTAATTCAAACTCTTTCCAACCTATTAAAGATTTTTCAATTAAAATTTGATTACTAGGACTTTCATCTAAACCAGATTTGCAAAGATCATTAAATTCTTCAAGGTTGTATGCTATTCCCCCTCCAACTCCACCTAAAGTAAAAGCTGGTCTTATGATTAACGGGTATGAATTTATTTGCTTAGATACTTCTCTTGCTTCGAATAAATCAGAAGCGATCCCTGAAGGACATACATTTACATTTATATTTTCCATCGATTCTTTGAATAGTTTTCTATCTTCAGCCTTGTTAATAGCTTTTAAATCAGCTCCTATCAATTCAACATTATTATTTGTCAAAAAATCAGATTCAGAAAGTTTTACAGCCAGATTCAAGGCAGTCTGACCACCCATTGTAGGAAGAATCGCATCAGGTTTTTCCTTTAAAATTATTTGAGAAACTATTTCTGGAGTCAAAGGTTCAATATAGGTTTTATTTGCAATTTCAGGATCAGTCATTATTGAAGCTGGATTAGAATTAATTAAAATAATTTCATATCCAGCTTTTCTTAAAGCTTTACAAGCTTGAGTACCTGAATAATCAAATTCACATGCTTGTCCTATAACAATTGGACCTGAACCAAGAATTAGGATTCTTTTAAGATCACCTCTTTGAGGCATAATTAGAAAAATTCATTTATTTAATGCTACTTACAAATCATCAGTTGTTAATCAAGTTACTTGAAAAGCAACATTTGTTTCTATAGTATTGATAATAAAACATAATTTATGAGCGAACTTCAGCGACTTAAAAGTTTGTTGCCTCCAGAGAATGAAAGTTGGGTTTTTATTGAAGCTGCCGCCGCCATAGATCCTCCATTGATTACATTAGAGGAAATTGGTCGTGACGAAGTTGAAATTCAAATAGATTTAGAAGAATGGGATAATTATGCAATTGATCATAGAAATTTATTGTTTTGGCATGAAGTAGGAAAGATTCAAAATGATGCAATTCCACGGGACGGATGGGAAATGGCAGCTTTAGCAATAGGCCTTGGTGGAGCGATAGGTGAACTATGGGTACAAGATGGATTACTTTTAATACTTGCTCTTGGCTTATCAGGTTTTGCAGGATATAGACTTTACATAAAAAATAATTCTGAGAAAAGATTACAAGATGCTATTTTTGCAGATGAAAGAGCCATAGACCTTGCCTGTAGATTTGGGTATAGTATCCCAAATGCTTATAAAAGCCTTGGCGGGGCTTTAAAAGAGCTAATAGAAAAAACTAGAAAAAAGAAAAAAAGAATAATATTTGAAGATAGATTAGAAGCATTAAGAAAAAGTGCTGAAAAAGCTAGGTCAGAATTATCACAACAAGAGGGTTCAGACAAATCAGTTTCAAGTGAAAACGTTTATGGACAATAAATTGTTAGTTTTAATGGCGGCTAAAGCCTGTGATATAAAAAAGGCTCAAGAGATAAAATTGATTAAAATTGATAAAGTTTCATATATTAGTGAGTGGATACTTATTGCTGAAGGCTTATCAGATGTTCAAGTTAGATCAATTACTAATTCTGTCGAGGTAGAACTTAGAGAAAAAGCAAAGATTGAACCAATTAGAAAAGAGGGAGTTAGCGAAGCAAAATGGGCACTACTTGATTATGGTGATTTAATAGTAAATATTTTTCAACCCGAAATAAGAAAGTTCTACGACCTTGAATCATTTTGGAGTAATGGAGATGACCTCAATTTTCCATAATAAATATTGATGAATCAATTTAACTGCCCAGTTCCTAAAGATCAACAGCCTACAAATGAATTTATCGAATTATCAAAATCTAAAATATTTACTTGGCCAAAATCAAAGAAAGCTTTTTCATTTATTTTACTAAAGTTTTGGATCGGAACATTTTTTATATTTGTTGTAATTTCTTCAGGGAGTGTATATTTTGAAACTTCTACATTAAGGTATATTTTATTAAGCTTTTTTAGTAGTTTATCTTTGCCATTTCTTTTCTCTATAAGGTTATATCTAGGTTGGAATCATATATTCAAAAGATTAACTTCTGAAAAAGTGGAATATGAAGAATCAGGTTGGTATGACGGACAAATATGGATCAAACCAATTAAATTAAAGGAAAAAGAATCATTAATAGCATCATTAGAAGTAAAACCAATTTTAAAAAATTTAATTCAAATTTTATCTATTATTATTATCGTTGCTTTAATTGGAATTTTACTATTCCAAAACAATAATCTCTAAAATGAGTTCTAATTTTAAAAATTTATACACGTCAAATAATCCTCCATTAGAGATGATATTAATGAGAGGTTCAAAACTAGAATCGATTCATAAAGTACATGCAGTAATTAGTGATAAAAAAGGAAGAGTGTTAATGTGTGCTGGTAATCCAGAATATAAAAGCTTCATAAGATCTGCCTTAAAGCCTTTTCAAGCAATTCCATTTGTGAGTAGTGGAGCTTCATCAAAAATCAAGAATTCATCAAAGTCAATTGCCTTATCCTGTGGATCTCACAGTGGATCTAAATTACATGCAAGAGAAGCTTTTAAAATTTTGTGGGAATATAATATAGACATACATAATCTCAAATGTCCCTTAAAAAAAACAAGTCCCTTAGAACATAATTGTTCTGGCAAGCATGCAGCATTTCTTGCAACATGTAAAAAATTAAATTGGCCTTTAGAAAGTTATTTAAAGGGAGATCATCCTCTTCAAGTAGAAATCTTTAGGATAATATCGGAACTACTTGAAATCCCATTGGAGCAGATATATGCAGAGAGAGATGACTGTGGAGCTCCAACTCTTTATATGAAGATACTCGAAATGGCAAAATTATATTCATTATTAAGTAGTTCAGATAATGCTGAATTAGAGCAAATAAGTAGAGCGATGACAACTAATCCAACAATGATAAGCGACCACAATAGATTTGATACGGAGGTTATACAAGCATCACATGGGCATGTAATAAGCAAGGGAGGAGCAGAAGGAATACAGTGTTTTTGTAAAGTAAATGAAGGAATGGGTTTAGCTTTAAAAGTTGAAGATGGATCAAAAAGAGCAAAACAATCTGTGGGTCTACATATTTTGAAACAACTAGAATGGATTTCTGAATTAAGAATACAAGATATAGAGGACAAGATCATAAAATTACCTGAAGGGGTTCAAATTGAAGTAAAAGGTCAATTAAAATTCCAAGAATCCTAATAAAATATAAAAAAGAACCCGTTCAGATGTATGCTATGTATGTATCGCGGGGTAGAGCAGTCTGGTAGCTCGTCGGGCTCATAACCCGAAGGTCGGAAGTTCAAATCTTCTCCCCGCCACCAAT
>OCZA010000102.1_pt1 | contig 28362 bp, 19 predicted proteins | sample 1539021 | NCBI WGS metagenome assembly OCZA01 (sample SAMEA2619376, study PRJEB22493) | marine metagenome | biome: marine biome (ENVO:00000447); feature: surface water layer (ENVO:00002042); material: "saline water (ENVO:00002010), including plankton (ENVO:xxxxxxxx)" | depth 5 m | reverse complement strand
TATAGCAAGCCAACTGAACAATATTGGTTTTTTTGTTTTGAATGATATCTTTATTATCTGTAAAAGTCAGCTTATTTGGTTCAACATTGCCGGTTTTGTAATCCAAGACATGAAGCACTCCATCTTCTTCTTGAACCCTGTCCATTTTTCCTTTTAACGAAAACTTAATTTCTGAATTGGTTGTTTTAAAATTAACGGTTAATAATTCCTCTATAATTAAAACTTTAATCTTTGTGCCTTTTTCAACTTTAGAAATATCACTATTAATTAATTCTTTGACATTTTTCAGTATGGTTTGAAAAGCAATAATATTTTTTCCATAGTTGTAATCATCACCATATTCTTCAATAAATTTTTGAGTCAAGGTTTCTTCTGCTTTATTTAAAATTTGATTTAGAGATTTAATTGTAAGTGTTTTTTTCTCTTGATCTTTATATAAAGCCTCCATTGTATTATGAAATATATTTCCTACGCCTCTATGCTCTGCTCTCTCAATCACAGATTCAGAGTCTTTAATTTGTAAAATATATTTGTCGTAAAATCGAATTTTATCTTCAACATAATCCTTCAAAGCTGATGGAGTAAAGCCTTTTTTTGAAATTTCATTGAGTCTGTTAACTGTTTCAGGCGACTTAATATGTTCCTCTTGTTTTGTTTTTTCAAAATTCAATGGGAAATAAGAAGATATATTAGAGATCTTATAGTTTGATTTTTTTTGAAACTCTAATTGATATATATATCTACTTTTTTCGCCTGAATCCAACCCATCAGGATTGGAGTTATATATTAAATGAACTTTCTTGGACCTGTGTGTTAATCTATAAAAATCATATGCTGTTCTAGCATCAGCATCTTCAATTGTAGGTAAGTCGAATTTTTTTCTAACATCAAATGGAAGAAAAGTACTGTTAAAGTTATCTTTAGGTAAAACACCTTCGTTAACTGAGCAAATAATAATATTATCAAAGTCAACACCCCTAGATTCTAGCAGGCCCATAATTTGAACCTTAGAATTAATATCCCCAACAAGACTTAAAGACTGGTTTTTAAGCATGTCAATATAAAAGTCCCTCAAGTCTTTGTAATCCATTTTAAACTTTTGCTTTTCTAAGAAGTTTTTAATAATTAATAAGACCTGTTTAATTGAATTAAATTGATCAATTGCCAAGGAATTATTTTCTTTATTCTTAATTGTCTCGAAAAGTGTTTCTATGTTTTTGAATATATTTTCTTTAGTTGATCTAAATACTAAATCAATTATTTTAGATCCTTTGAATTCATTTGTGAATTTGTCTATCGAAACATAAATTAGATTTTTCTCAGTTATTCTATCTAAAAAATCTTTAATACTAGAGCTTTTAGCATCCATAACTGTAATAAGCTTTGGGTCTGACAAAACATTCTGTACATCTTTATAGAAAAACTCTTTTTTTCTAAGATTCACATACATATTAAGTATCCTTAAACTAAGCTCCGAAAAAGGAAAGTCCAATAATGGAATTGTCATTGAAACATTAATATCGTCTACAACTGAAGGAATAGAATTTAACATCGGGATTAAAAGCTCACTTCTTGGGAGAATCACGGCTGTTTTACTATTATTTTCCCCTGAATATATATCACGCAAAATTCTGTTAACGGTTTTTACTTGAGCAATATTTTTAGCTGTTTCATAAACTAAAAAGTCTTTTCTTTCTTTAGAAAAATCTTCACCAAGTAAAAATGAATTATCAGTATAATACGGCCAAGTTTTTTTATACTTTCTAAAAAAATGCCCAGCTTGATGAAGCGGGTTATTTAAATATTCATGGTCATAATCCCAAAATACTTTTACTCTATTATTTTCTAAAAGATAATTAATAATGTACTCCTCTGATTTAGAAAGGGAATTTAAGCCAACAAATATGAAAGAATAGTCAGAATGTGCATTTGAAAAATCACTGATGTTTTCTTTTGCAAGCAAATGTATTTGACCTTTGTTTACACTACCTTCTTCAAGCTGCAATGATTTGAATCTTTTAATGATTTTTGGAAGTAATTTCCATAATCCAATCTTTTTTTCATCATCGTTTATCATATTAAGCTTTTGAAGCTCATACAAATAATTAAAAACCTCATCAGTAGAAGACAAAGACATTTCAATGTCATTAGTATCATTTATTAATGTGTTTGCCCAAGACCTAAACTTTGAATAAGACTGAATGTCGTTTTGATCAGATATTTTTAAATAGGACTCAAATAAATTAAAAATTTGATTTGTTCTTGAGGACTCCTTAAGTCCTGAAACTTGTTCTGTAAAATCATCAATACTTAATATTATCGGAGCAATTGTTGGTTTATTGATCAAATCAATAATATTATTTTTTAACAAAGCTTTTGATCTTTTATTAGGAATAATAAAAAATGTTGTTTGTAAATCTAGCTTTGAGATTATTTCTTTTAATGCTTTAAAATAAAAGGTAATCATCCTATTACTAAAATAAAAAAAGCGCCTCAATTGAGGCGCTTTTATATGAATTGTTAAGCTAAAAAAGTGTGTTATTCAACTACTTTGAATTCTACTCTTCTATTTGCTATTCTTCCTTTTCTTGTTTTGTTAGACTCCTTTGGCTTATCTTCACCATATCCTACAGTAGAAAGTCTATTTACATCAACACCTTTATCTACTAAATGAGACTTAACCTCGTTAGCTCTGTCAAGAGACAATTTATCGTTGAATACTTTTGGTCCAGAAGTATCTGTATGACCTTCAATCAAGAAATTTGTGTTTCCATAAGTTGCCATAATTTCATAAACAGCAAGCAATAAATCCAATGCTTCAGACTTAATATTAGATTTGTTTAATTCAAACTGAACGACAGCACCAAGAGCATTCAATTTTTCAATAGCTTCAGCTGTTGGGTTTGGACATCCATTATTATCAGCAGGACCAGCTATTTCTGGACACTTATCATTTTGATCAGAAACTCCGTCACCATCAGTGTCTGGGCATCCGCCATAACCTGCAGGACCAGCTGCATTAGGACATTCATCTTTAGAATCCTCTATTCCGTCTCCATCTGAATCTGGGCATCCGTCAAACTTAGAAAGACCCGCGACAGAAGGACATTTATCGTTAGGATCAGCTACACCATCACCGTCTGAATCAGCACATCCATTGAACTCTAGCAATCCTGGTACTTCAGGACAAGCGTCTTTAGAGTCTTCAATACCATCTCCATCTGAATCAGGACAACCATTAAATGCTGGAAGACCAGGAATTTTAGGGCAGTCATCATGTTGATCATAAACTCCATCTTGGTCACTATCTTTCCCTCCAAAATTGATTGAAAGACCTACGCTATGTTGAAAATGAGGGTGTATTTTGGAAGCATAATCAACTAAACCATCATTTTTAAAATTCTTTCTATATACAGTGTTTATTTTTAAAGAGACCTTCTCGCTGATTGGATAATGAACACCAACACCTAAATTAACGTGATTATCTTGTTGATTTTCAACGTGTGTTTGTCCAGCTCCAATTTCAACATAAGGCTCGAAGTTGTAAAAAGAATATTTGCTTAAGTCTTTTGTTACAAGAATGTCAAAGGATTTCATATCCATTGGTGAAACTCTGTTTTCTGGGTATTTTCCAAAACCATCTGACAACTTAGTGAAATTGTTTATTGAAGCTCTAAAGCCAACCGAAAACCCGTTACCCGCATATCTTGATAAACTAACAGTACTTATTGACGATTGAACATTCCAGTGCTCTTCAAGGCCGAAATACTCATCAAAAAGACCTTCACCTGACTCATTCGTTCCGTTGAAGTTTAAAGCACTTAAACCGAAACTAAATTGCCAAGGATTGTTCTTGTCTTGTGCAAATGAATTTGTAGTAAATATCACAAGAGATAGAACAAAAAATATTTTTACAAATTTTTTCATTTTATTGTTTTTGCAGATTAATCCAAACACAAACTTAATGATTTTGCACAAATAATGTCTTTTTTTTGAAATTTTATAAGAGATAAGGGGTTCTTTAAAGATTAAACTTTGACCACTTTATGTGTGCTTAAAGTATAAACTAAAAAAAGGTTTTTAACTTTTAAACCTAATTCTTCCATGCTAAAGGCATACTCTTTAAGTTGTATTTTGTGCTTATTTATTTGCTCGCCGGTTTTGTAATCAATTATAGATATCAGCCCAGGATTGTGAAAAACCACTCTATCAGGTTTTAAAATACTTTTATCATTCATAACAACTTCTCTTTCGTTTAAAACTTCAATGTTTAGAGAAAACAGATCGTGCAACAATGGATCATTAACAATCCGATTAATTGATGCTAAGAAAGATTTTTTTTCTTCATCATTGATTAAACCCCTTAAATAAAAATCATTTAAAACCTTCTCCACCTGAAAATCATAATGAATTTCAGCCATGATTGAGTGAAAGAGGCTACCTGTAGTTGTTGATTTATATTTGCTATTAAATAGAAAATCTTGAATCATAACCTTATCATTTCTTTTATCCTTTTCTAATTTTAAGATATTCTTGTTTTCTGATTTAGTGTCAGGTTTCTCGTCAGATCCAACAATGATTTTATTGTTTTCTTTACTTGTGTGATTTTTTGTAATAAAAGTATTTAAAAGGGTTGCAAAAGAAGTTTGATCATCTTCAAATATTTTTTTTGAAATAATATAGTTCTCTTTAATCGCTCTAGTGAGCGAAACATACATCAAATTAATGCTGTCTATTAACTGATTTTCAATTATCGATTTATATTTTTTTCCTGTCTCTTCGTTGAAAAATTGAAGTTTTTTTGAGAAATCTACCATTGCTCTTATTTCCTCTTCATCATTTTTAATATTAATCCACGTTTTCATTCTACTAGATGTAAGGCTCGAATCAAAAAACGGTAGAATCACAATTTCAAATTCTAATCCCTTTGATTTATGAATAGTCATGACTTTTACTGCATTACTGTTCTGAGTAGACTGTATTTTTGATTTTGACTTATACTTATCCCAGTAATCAAAAAATGATTTGGTGTTTTTATCAAAAGAAGTATTGTAGTCGATAATTGAGTCTAACAAGCCGCTCATTTGAATTAAGTGTTTATCAAAAAAAGTTGTTGAGCTAATTAAGGCTTCTGCCTGTCCATAAATTGTTAATGGTTTTAGTTTTTCAAAATTTTGATTAAAAAATTCTTCAAATAATTTTTCTACTGATATCTCTTTGTTGTCAACTAAAAATTTTGATGCATCGATTTCAAGACATTTACTCACATATTTTAGAACCTTAAGCTTGGTATATTTATTTTTTGGATTACAAATTAATCTTAAAAGATCGATAATAAAGCTAACTTCTGCTGATTTATCAAGATATAACATCTCATCAGAATTAACATTGATATTATTTTCAATCAAATGGTCCGAAATTAAATTACATTCATCATTTGATCTGCAAAGAATTGAAATATCAGACAAATCGAAGGTTTCTGATTTCTTATTAATTATTTCTATGATTTTTTCTAATGTATTTTCTTTATATGTTTCTTTGTTTTTATCTAAAAGAGAAACTTCAATTTTACCACTAAAATTGTTGTTAGATTTTTGTTTAAATGAAGTGAAATTTGATTTGAGTTTTTTTGAGTTAATAGAAGCTAAAACATGTTCAAAGAAAGCATTATTAAATTCAATAATGTTTTTTGAGCTTCTAAAGTTTTTTTCTAGCTCTTTATGTTCAATTCCAAGATTAAACATATGATCTGACTTGAGAATTGAAGTGAAAGTTTCTGGATTTGCTCCTCTCCATCTATAAACTGACTGCTTTGGATCACCTACCAAAAACAACTGTCCAGGCGACTGGTTTTCTTCAAAATTTAACAATGAATGTGATGCTAAAGGAATTAAATTGTTCCATTGAAGTTTAGAAGTGTCTTGAAATTCATCTATGTAATAATTATTAAATCTTGTTCCAAGCTTTTCATATATAAATGGAGCTGGTTGATTGCTCACGTTTTCAGAAATAAGCAAGTTGAATTCAGAAATTAACAGAATATTATTCTCGTCTTGAAAACGCTTTGAAAAAGTCTTAAGCTCGTTAATTAATACATTTTGAATATTATTATTTGAAGCGCTGATAAAAACTGAAAACTGGTTTATTTTTTTTATTGTTTTCTTTAAATCAAAAAGAATTTGTTCCTCAAATCTATTTTTTTCAATTTCAAATTTCTTTTTTATAATGGTATTAGTTTCAATTTTATTGTTGATAGATTTTAAATCAATCTTGTCAATTTTTTCTTTTTGAATTTTATTTAAAAAGCTAGTGAAAGTATTATTTGTGAAAACTTGTTGATCAATTAAATCTGAATATTTGTTCTGTAAACTTTTAGATAAGCTAAGTATTTCATTTTTTAATCTCTTGCATGTATTAGAGTAGAAGTTCTTTGTTTTTTTAAAACCTTTCTCATTTAATTTTTCAATCCTGGCTAAATCTTCGTTATATGACTCGTTAAGAGCATACTTAATGAGATCTTTCAAATCATTTGTGATGTCCCAAGAATTATTTCTTTCAGTTTTGCTTATAGAAAAGTCAGTTAATAAAGATGTGAAGAGTTTTTCTGATCCAATATTGTCCAAAAAATCATATATAAATTCCTCTATAAAATCATCTTGATCAATGATTAAATTAAAATCACTTGATAAAGCAAGTTCTTGAGAAAAAGTTCTAATAATTCTATGGTTGAATTTGTCAATGGTACTTATTTGAAAAAAACTATAATTATGAAGTATTCTATTTAATATGAATTTTGCTTTTTTAGAAACCTCATGCTTTTTTAATTCTATTTTCGAAGCAATCATTTCATATGTTTTTGAGCGCTCAATTTCCTTAGATATTAAATACAACTCATCAAGGACTCTCTTTTTCATTTCATTAGCTGCATTGTTTGTAAATGTGAGAGCTAAAATCTTTTTGTATGTATTTTCATCATTTATCAGCAGTGTTACAATGATGTCTTTTACTAACGAAAAGGTTTTTCCAGAACCTGCACTGGCGTTAATTATTTTTATGTTTGGTTCTATCACGCTTTATAAAATGATTTATGTAATTTTATATAACAATTTATAATAAATACTATGAGTTTCCAATTACCAGACCTAAACTACGGCTTTGATTCATTAGAGCCTCACATTGACGTTAAAACAATGCAAATACATCATGGAAAACACCATGCTGGGTATACATCAAAACTAAATGCTGCCGTTGAGGGTACAGACTTAGAAGGAAAAAGTATTGAAGATTTATTGTCCAACCTAGATCTTTCTAACTCAGCTGTTAGAAATAATGGTGGAGGGTACTATAACCATTGTTTATTTTGGGAAATAATGAGCCCCAATGGTGGAGGTTCGCCTTCAGGGGACCTTCTTTCTGCAATTGAAAAAGCTTTTGGCAGTTTCGATGAATTTAAAGTGGAGTTTTCTAAAGCAGCGGCTACAAGGTTTGGTTCTGGATGGGCTTGGCTATGTGCTCATTCTGACGGATCTCTTGAAATCTGTTCGACTGCAAATCAAGACAACCCAATAATGAACGGAATAGGGTGTGGAGGTTCTCCAATTTTAGGACTTGATGTATGGGAGCATGCATATTATCTTAATTACCAAAACAGAAGACCTGATTATATCAATGGGTTTTTTAATGTAATTGATTGGGCAAAAGTTGGAGAAAAATACAATAGCAGTATTTAGTAAGCTCTTTCGTTAGAGCCTTCAAAGTAATTTATAAAAGCTTGGTTAACCACCTTGTTACCACCTTTTGTTGGATACTCACCAGAAAAATACCAATCACCTAAGTTGTTTGGGCATGCCTTGTGTAAATTGTCAATGGTTTGATATATAACCTCAACCTCGGCATTAATATCCTCTTCTTTAAGCATTTGTGATATTTTATGACTCAATTGTTCGTCAGAAAAACCTGAATATACTCGCTTTACTATGTTTTTAATCTTGGAAGTTTCTTTTTGGTTTTCAGAAATACAAGATTTATATATTTCTTCTAATTTATCTTTTTTTCCATTCTCTTCTAATAGTGAAACAGCAGCTCTAAATGCTATTAAATCTGTCATTTTAGCCATGTCTATCCCATAACAATCTGGAAATCTTATTTGTGGAGCGCTAGACACAATAATAATTTTTTTTGGAGAAAGTCTGTCTAGCATTTTAATAATACTTTTTTGAAGCGTTGTTCCCCGAACAATACTATCATCAATAATTACTAGACTGTCCTTTTCTTTTAAAGAACCATATGTAATGTCATACACGTGTTTTACTAATTCATCTCTGCTTGAATCATCAGTTATAAATGTTCTTAATTTAGCATCCTTAATAGCAACTTTTTCAATTCTAGGTCTTAATGAAAGAAGTGTTCTAAGCTTTTCTTTAGATATATCGCTCCCAAGTTCTAATATTTTTTCTTCTGCATAATTGTTTAAATAGTCTTGAGCTTTATGAACCATTCCAAAAAATGAAACCTCAGCTGTATTGGGGATATAAGAAAACACAGTGTTTTTTAAATCATAATTTATGGCCTGTAAAATCTGAGGAAAAACCAATGCTCCAAGCTTTTTTCTTTCATCATATATTTCAGCATCACTTCCTCTGGAAAAATATATTCTTTCAAAAGAACATGATTTTTTTTCATCGGGTTTGGTAATGTTTTTTTGAATTATTTTTCCATCTTTTTTTATAATAACACAGTTGCCCGGATCAATTTCATTTATAGCGTCAAAAGCTGTGTTAAATACAGTTTGAATCACAGGTCTTTCTGAAGCTATAACAGCAACTTCGTCGTCGTGATAAAAGTACGCCGGCCTTATTCCTGACGGATCCCTAACAACAAACGCATCTCCATGCCCAATCATTCCGCCTATAACATACCCTCCATCCCAGTTTTTTGTAGCTTTTTTTAAAACCTTAGAAATATCTAATTGCTGACCAATGATTTTAGAAGCATCTGGCTTAGAAACCCCTTCTTTTCTTAATTTCTTATAAATTTTTATTACAGCTTCATCTAAAAAATGGCCAATATTTTCCATGACAGTAACAGTGTCTGACATTTCTTTTGGATGTTGGCCAAGGGAAACTAAATCATCAAAAAGCTCTTTATTGTTGGTCATATTAAAATTGCCTGCCACAATTAAATTTCTATTCATCCAATTGTTTTGTCTTAAAAAAGGGTGAACTGCTTCTTTACTATTTTTACCGAAGGTGCCATATCTAACATGTCCAAGAAAAAGCTCTGAAATGTGTGGAATCTCTTTTTTTTGAAGGTCTAAATTCCCTTTAAGATTTGGATTATTTCTTAATTCGGATTGAATTCTATTATTAGATAATTCAAAAATCTCTTTAATTGGATTTTGGTTTGCAGATCTCTCTCGGTGCATGAACCTTTCTCCAGGATTACAATCTAGTTTTATACTAGCAAACCCAGCTCCATCTTGACCTCTGTTGTGTTGTTTCTCTAACATCAAATACAGCTTATTTAAGCCATAAGTTGATGTGCCGTATTTTTTATTGTAATAATCCAGGGGCTTGAGCAACCTAATTAAGGCTAACCCGCATTCGTGATTTAAGTGGTCGCTCATTGTTTAAAAAACAAAATAACGAAATAGTTATGAAAGTTATGTCAAATACGATTTGAAAATTTCAAGCCTTTTGTTTAGTGTTTGCTTGTCTAATGTTCTTAAACCTTCTATTCCAAAATCTTCAACACAAAAAGAGGCCGTCAAGGTTCCATACAGCATGGCTTCTTTGATTTCTCTTATTCCTATTTTGTTTACGGTTGCCAAAAACCCCGCTATTCCTCCAGCAAAGGAGTCTCCAGCTCCAGTTGGATCAACAAGTTTTTCAACAGGAAATGCTGGAAGCATATATTTATTTTGTGCGTCTAGATAAATTGACCCATGTTCACCTTTTTTTATTATTACTTTTTCAGGGCCCATTTTTAGAATTTTTTCACCAGCATTAAAAATATTTTTTTCACCAGTTAACTGCTGAGCTTCTTCATCATTGATTATAACTAAATTAACTTTTTTTATTACTGACAAAAGTTCGTCTAGGGTATTATCCATCCAAAAGTTCATTGTATCCATAATTATAAATCTGTTAGGGTTTGTTGACTGATTAATTACAGCATTTTGAATGGCAGGATGTAGATTCCCTAAAAGGACTATTTCAGATGATGAAAACACAGGATTTAATACAGGGTTAAATTTTTCTAAAACGTTAAGTTCGGTGGTTATTGTATCTCTATTTATCATGTTTTCATGATACTTTCCTTTCCAATAAAAAGTCTTGCCTCCAGTCACTTTTTCAATCATGTCTGTATTAATTCCTCTCTCGTTAAGAAACTTTATTTCTTTTTCAGGAAAATCTTCGCCAATAATTGAAACAATCGCTAAATTATTGGATAATAAACTTGATGCGATACCAATATATGTTCCCGCTCCACCTATTATTTTTCCTGAGTTGCCATGTGGTGTTTCTATTTCATCAAAGGCAACAGTTCCTGTAATTAATATTTTGTTATTCATATCCTAAATCTTCGTATAAATCATTGTTTTTACTGGCTTCAACAGCAAGACGATCACATCTTTCGTTGTATAAATTATTAGAATGTCCTTTAACCCAAAAAAAGGAAACATTGTGTTTTTTATAGATTTTTAAAAAACGTTTCCATAAATCTGGATTTTTTTTTGATTTGAAGTCTTTTTTTTCCCAATTAAAAAGCCATTTCTTTTCAACAGCATCGCTAACATATTTTGAATCTGTATAAATATTTACTTTTTGGTTTTCAGATTTAATTTTTTCTAACGCTACAATAACTGCCAAAAGCTCCATCCTGTTATTTGTTGTTTTATTGTATCCACAAGAAAACTCTTTTATATAGTTAGATTTTGGCTGAATCATAACAATTCCATATCCTCCTGGTCCAGGATTCCCCCTAGAGGAGCCGTCTGTATAAATAATTATATCAGGATTCATTTAAAATATTTTCAATTATTTGCGGATAATACCTATGCTCTTCAACTAAGATTTTTTTTGCTAAATCCATTGGATTCTCTGTGTCTATTATGATTTTTTTTTGGAATATTATGTCTCCCTCATCGTAGTTTTTATTTACATAATGAATTGTGAAACCTGAATACTCTTCATTATTGTCTATCACAGCTTTATGAACGTTGATTCCAAACATTCCCTTTCCTCCATATTTTGGCAACAAAGAAGGGTGAATATTAACTATTTTATTTTTAAAAAGATCAACTATTTTTTCTGGGATTTTTTTTAAAAACCCAGCCAAAACAATCAAGTCAGGGGAAAGATTCTGTAGATCATTTAAAATTTTATCTGAATTAAGATCATCGTTACTAAATAATAGTTTTTTTAAACTATTAATTCTGTTTCTTTCAAGCACACCTGCTTCTGGGTTATTACAGTATAACTTTAAAACTTCAAAGTTTGGTTTTTTGCTAAAATACAAATAAAGGTTCTCTACACTAGATCCTCCTCCAGAGGCAAAAACAACAATTTTTTTCATCAATTATATCTGTTAACAGAGGTGTCTTAAAATTAAGTTAAAATTATAAGTTTATAATACAAAGTTTTATATTTTTGCGACAACAATAAATCAATTATTATGTCAGATATTTCTTCAAGAGTTCAGGCTATCATCGTTGACAAATTAGGTGTTGACGAAAATGAAGTTGTTCCAACTGCTAGTTTTACTAATGATTTAGGAGCGGACTCTTTAGACACAGTTGAACTTATCATGGAATTCGAAAGAGAATTTGATATTCAAATTCCTGATGATCAAGCTGAAAAAATCGAGACTGTTGGACAGGCTGTTCAATATATAGAAAGCGCAAAGTAAATTTTATGAGTTTAAAACGAGTTGTTGTCACTGGTCTTGGAGCTGTGACTCCAATTGGTAATGACATTCGTTCATATTGGGAAGGTCTTGTTTCTGGAAAGAGCGGTGCAGACTTTATTACTTATTTTGATACTTCCAAGTTTAAAACTCAATTTGCTTGTGAGTTAAAGGGTTTTGACGCACTAAACTATTTCGAAAGAAAAGAAGCTAGAAAAATGGACAGATTTGCTCAATATGCAATTGTCTGTTCTGATGAAGCAATCAAGGATTCTGGAATTATAGACGACAATGTTAGTAAGGACAGAGTTGGTGTGATATGGGGTTCTGGAATTGGCGGATTTGAAACAATCCAGAATGAAATGATTACATATTCAAAAGGAGATGGAACCCCAAGGTTTAATCCCTTTTTCATTCCAAAACTAATTCCTGATATTGCACCAGGCATGATTTCAATTAGACATGGCTTTACAGGGCCTAATTTTGCAACTGTTTCAGCTTGTGCTTCATCTGCTAACGCTTTAATTGACTCGTTAAATTATATACGGCTGGGTTATTCAGATGTGGTTGTTTGTGGCGGGTCTGAGGCAGGAGTTACTATTGCTGGAATCGGTGGCTTCAACGCTGTTCAAGCTCTTTCAAAAAGAAATGACGATCCAAAGACTGCATCAAGGCCATTTGATCTTGACAGAGATGGCTTTGTATTAGGAGAAGGGGGTGGTTGTTTGATTTTAGAAGAGTATGATCACGCTGTTGCAAGAAGGGCGACAATATATGCAGAAGTAATAGGCGCTGGGCTTTCCGCTGATGCTTATCACATGACAGCTCCTCATCCTGATGGAAATGGAGCAATTGCAGTTATGAAAAACTGTTTAAAGGATGCAGGAATCAAACCTGAAGATGTAGATGCAATTAATATGCACGGAACATCAACACCTCTTGGTGATAAAGCTGAGGCAAAAGCTATAAAACAAGTTTTTGGGGAGCACTCATATAATATAAATATAAACTCTACAAAATCGATGACCGGACATTTACTAGGTGCTGCCGGCGCAATTGAAGCAATTTCGTGTATTTTATCAATGAAAAACAGTGTCGTTCCACCAACAATAAATCATTTTACTGATGATCCAGAAATTGACCCTAAAATGAACTTTACTTTTAATAAAGCGCAAAACCGGGAGGTTAATTTTGCTTTGAGCAACACTTTTGGTTTTGGAGGTCATAATGCTTGCGTCGCTTTAAAGAAACATACCTGAAAATAATACAAAATGGGGAAATTAAAATTAAACCATTTTGCTCTAGATGATAATTTTCATTTGATTGCTATTCATAGCAACAGCGAAATATTCAAAATTGCTTTTGAAATAAATAATCGGCTAAAAGTTTCTCTTAAAAGAATAGAAGATATTTCTTTTAAAGATAAAAAGGCATATCATTCGATTTATAAATATGAATCCTTAAAATATGATTCTAAAATGTTTTTGTTTTCAAACAAATCAACACTAGAGGAGAATCAAATTTCTCAAGAGCTACTCTTTCAAGATTTATCACAAATAAATTTTATACTTAGTGAATTTCCTAAGGCAGAATATTTTTTGAAAATTGAACAAGGAGAGTTTGATATTACATTGCTTATAAATAATTTAAAAATGTGTTCAGGCATTCTTTCCTGCTATAAGGTGGAAATCAAGAACGAAAAGTCAAAATATAACCTTATTTTTGAGTAATGAAATTTAAAAAAACTAAAATCATTGCAACTCTTGGGCCCGCTTCTTCGAACAAAGAAATGATAAAAAAGCTGATAAAATCTGGAGTAGATGTTTTTAGGGTTAATTTCTCCCACGCCACTCATGATGAAGTAGAAAGGATTGTTGACGATGTAAATGACTTAAGAAAAGAACTGGGCTCAAATGTAACCCTGCTTGGAGATTTACAAGGTCCTAAAATCAGAATTGGTGAACTTGAAAACAATATTGAATTAAAAAAGAATCAGTCTTTATCAATTTGCTCAAATCTTTCAGAAAGCAATGGTGTTGACAAGATTTTTATAAGCTACCCCTCTTTTGCTAAAGATGTTATGCCTGGTGAGAATATACTGGTAGACGATGGAAAATTAATATTTAAAGTTGTGTCAACTAATAAAAAAGACACTGTTGATATAAAGGTTGTTCAAGAAGGTGTATTGAAGCCCAGAAAAGGTGTGAATCTTCCAAACACTAAGATTTCTCAGCCTGCTTTAACTGAAAAAGATATTGATGATGCAAAATTTGCTGTAAAAAAATCATTTGATTGGATTGCGCTCTCTTTTGTGAGATCAAAAAAGGATGTTTTACAACTAAGGGGACTGATTGAATCTCAGTGTGATTATCACATTCCTATTATTTCAAAAATTGAAAAACCTCAAGCAATAGAGAAAATTGATAGTATTATAAAGGTCTCTAATGGAATTATGGTTGCAAGAGGCGATCTTGGAATTGAAATTCCTGCAGAAGAAGTTCCTTTAAATCAAAAGAAAATTGTTGCTAAGTGTAAAAAAAGAGGCATCCCTGTCATTATTGCTACACAAATGATGGAATCAATGATTGATAGTTTAACTCCATCAAGAGCTGAGGTAAATGATGTTGCTAATTCAGTAATGGATGGTGCTGATGCAATAATGCTGTCTGGCGAAACTTCAATGGGAAAATATCCTTGCGAGGTAGTAAAAAAAATAGAAGATATTATTTATGGTGTCGAAGATTCTCCATTAATTAAAATTCCAATTGATTTGCCTGAGATAAAGTCTGACAGGTTGATTACTAAATCTATTTGTAAAAATGCAGCAACAATTGCGAGCGAAATAGGTGCTTCAGCTATTTGCACTTTAACAAATAGCGGCTATACTGGATGGCAAATTTCATCTTGGAGGCCTAGCTCTTTAGTAATTGTTTTTACATCAAATAAAAAGATTTTAACTCAAATGAATTTACTTTGGGGAGTAAAAGGAGTTTATTATAACAACTTTGAAAGCACTGATAAAACTGTAGAAGAAGTAAATTCTTTAGCGCTGGAGAATAAATTCATTAAAAAAGGTGATTATGTAATTAACCTGGCTGCAATGCCTATTTATGAAAAGGGGCAAGTCAACACCTTAAGGATTACAAAGATTTAAAAAGCTTAAATGGAAACTCAACGCCAAAGAAAGGTAAGCTCTTTACTGAAAAAAGATTTGTCTAATATTATTCAAGCTTTATTTAGGGAGCACACGAGGCATAATCTTCTGATAAGCGTTACTAAAGTAAATGTTTCAATTGATCTATCGCATGCAAAAGTTTATGTGAGCATATTCCCATCAAACATGGCTTCAAAATCTATTAGCTTTTTACAAAAAAAGGGTTTAGAAGTGAAAAAAAAGTTTTCTTCTCTTGCTAAAAATCAGCTCCGCGTTATCCCTGATTTTGAATTTTACATTGATGATTCTTTAGATTATATAGATGAAATTGACAAGGCAATAAAAGAAGGAGATAACCCAATTAAATAAAAAGTTGAAGCCTACCAATTTTCTTGCATTCAAATACCTGTTTTCTAAAACAAGATTCAATATAGTTTCTATCATCTCATTATTTTCAATAGTGGTTTTAAGCGTTTCTTATTTTTCTTTCACTGTAATACTTTCTGTATTGTCAGGTCTTGAAAATTACAGCTTACAGTTTTCTAAATCTTTTGATCCAGAAATTAAAGTTTCTCAAAAAAACAATCAGTTAATTATTCTTGATGATAGTGATCTCGATTTTTTATCAAAACATGAAAATAATGTAACAAAGATTTTAAAAGGAAATGTGTTAATTGAAAATGATGGGGAGGTTAATTATGCTGAAATAATAGGAGTAGACAAAAACTTCAACAATGTAATTGATTTTTCTAAATTACTAGGTATTGGGAGTCACAAAGAGCTAAATGAGTTTAATAGTTACACCAGTTATTCATTAACAGAAAAGCTGGATTTAAACTTGTTCAGCGCTGCAGGAGCGTATAATGTTTATTCAATAAACAACATCTATCCAGATGTTTTATTTAGGCCATTCAAAAATAATGTTGTTCTGTTTTCAGATGGCGTATTTACGTCAAGAAATGATAGCGAGGAAAATGTAATTGTTGCTGACCTGTCTGTTGTTCAAAATCTATTTGGCCTTAAAGAACATTCTTGCTCTGAAATATATTTTTCTGATTCTGAAAACACTAATTCTTTAAAACAAGAAATTGAAGATCATTTTATAGATTTTAAGGTGCAATCACATGATGAGATTAATGAAACTCTTTATAAAATGATTCAAAGTGAAAAGCTGGCTGTAACATTGATTATGATTATGATAATTATAATTTCTGCCTTTAATGTTATCAGTTCCATTGTGATGCTAGTCATTGAAAAGGAAAATGATATAAAAACACTGAAATTTTTAGGACTAAACAAAGGAGATGTTCAATCTGTTTTTTTTAAAAATGGTTTGCTTTTAAATGGTCTTGGGATTTTGATTGGATCCATAATTGGAACAATCCTAATAATTCTACAAAAGAACTTAGCCTTAATTAAAGTTGGAGGAATGAATCTTGCTTATCCTGTAGAAATTAATGCTTCGAATTATGTAATTATTTTGGTTGTAGGGCTTGTAGTTGCTGTTGTGTCCTCTTATTTTTCTTCCTTATCGGTCAAGAAACTGTAAGCGCTTCTGTTTCAAAAAACTTATCTCTTAATTTTTGAAACAACTCGAACAACTCTTCTGAATAATCTAAAGTTACCATTTGAGATCTATATTGCTTAAAGTCGGGAATGTTTTTAAAATAGTTTGAATAATGTCTTCTGGTTTCTAAAACACCCAGTTTTTCACCTTTCCAATCTATTGACATTTTTAAATGTCGTTCAGCCATGTCTATTCGCTCAGAAATAGAGGGTTGTTCTTTGTGGGTTTTGTGTTTAAAAAAATGTTTAACCTCGTTAAAAAACCATGGATATCCAATAGCCGCTCTTCCAATCATCGCTCCATCAAGACCAAAATCATCTCTCATTTCAACAGCCTTTTCAGGCGAGTTAACATCACCATTGCCAAAAACCGGTATTTTCATTCTTTGATTATTTTTAACTTCTGCTATTTTGGTCCAATCTGCTGATCCTTTATACATCTGAGCTCTTGTTCGTCCGTGAATTGCTATTGCTTTTGCGCCTGCATCCTGAATTCTCTCTGCAACTTCAACAATTTTTATTGAATCCTCATCCCAACCAAGTCTGGTTTTTACTGTTACAGGCAAATGTGTTCTTTTAACAAGCTCTCCTGTTAACATTTCCATCTTATCGATATCTTTTAATATCCCTGCTCCGGCCCCTTTACAAACAACTTTTTTAACAGGACATCCAAAATTAATATCAATAATGTCAGGATTTGTTTTTTCAACAATGTCAACAGCTTGAAGCATAGAGTCAAGATTTGCTCCAAAAATTTGTATTCCAACAGGTCTCTCTTTTTCATAGATATCAAGTTTAATTACGCTTTTTGCAGCATCTCTTATAAGCCCCTCGCTTGAAATAAATTCTGTATACACAACATCTGCTCCATTCTCCTTACAAAGAGCTCTAAAAGGAGGGTCGCTGACGTCTTCCATTGGAGCCAATAAAAGAGGAAACTCTCCTAATTCTATGTTGCCTATTTTAACCATTTACTGTTTTATGCGTGACAAATTTAAACTATTAAAATTTATAAGATAAAGGGATTAATTGGATTATATTTGTTCTTAGTTAATGGAGAACATTAGAAACTTCTGTATAATCGCCCATATCGATCATGGGAAAAGTACTTTAGCAGACAGACTATTAGATGAAACTGGTTCTGTAACTGACAGAGAAAAACAAGATCAATTATTAGATGACATGGATCTTGAAAGAGAGAGAGGAATTACCATTAAATCTCATGCTATACAGATGGATTATAAGCATGAGGGCAAAAGCTATGTTTTAAACTTAATTGATACGCCAGGACATGTTGATTTTTCTTATGAGGTCTCTAGATCTATTGCTGCATGCGAGGGGGCTTTGTTGATTGTTGATGCTGCACAAAGCATACAGGCCCAAACCATTTCAAATCTTTATTTAGCTCTTGAAAACGACTTAGAAATCATCCCAGTGTTAAATAAAATAGATTTGCCGTCTGCAAAACCGGAAGAGGTTTCTGATGATATAGTTGATTTATTAGGGTGTGATCTTGAAGATATAATAAAGGCTTCTGCAAAAACAGGAGAAGGAATTCAAGACATACTTAGTGCAATTATAGAGCGAGTTCCTCCACCAGAAAACAAGGGAAATGACGAATTAAAAGCTTTAATTTTTGATTCTGTATATAACCCTTTCAGGGGTATTGAAATTTACTTTAGAGTTTTTTCTGGGAAAATTAGAAAAGGGCAAGAAATAAAGTTTTTTGCAACTAAAAACAAATACAATGCTGACGAAGTAGGAACACTAGGATTAAAACAACATCCTAAAAATGAAATTTCTTGTGGTGATGTAGGGTATTTAATTACTGGTATTAAAAACGCTAAGGAAGTAAAGGTTGGGGACACAATTGTTGATGCTAAATCTTCAATTGAAGATCCTATTTCAGGATTTGAGGACGTTAAGCCTATGGTTTTTGCAGGAATTTATCCAATTGATACAGACGACTACGAAGATTTAAGGGCATCAATGGAAAAGCTTCAGCTTAATGATGCCTCTTTAGTGTTTGCGCCTGAAAATTCTTCAGCTCTTGGGTTTGGATTTCGTTGTGGTTTCTTAGGAATGCTTCACTTGGAAATTATTCAAGAGAGGCTAGAAAGAGAATTTGACATGTCTGTGATTACTACAGTTCCTAATGTTTCTTATCATGCATTCACAAAGAAAAACCCTAATGAACAAATTATTGTTAACACACCATCAGATCTTCCTGAGCCTACTCATTTAGACAGGGTTGAAGAGCCTTACATTAAAGCTTCTGTCATAACAAAATCTGATTTTGTTGGTAATGTTATGAGTTTGTGTATTGAAAAAAGAGGGCAAATTAAGAATCAAACATATTTAACAACTGAAAGGGTTGAGTTAACTTTTGACATGCCTTTGGCTGAGATTGTTTTTGATTTTTACGATAGACTGAAATCTATCTCAAAAGGTTATGCTTCTTTTGATTATACGCCTATAGGATTTAAGCAATCGAAATTAATAAAGATGGATATCTTGTTAAACTCCAATCCTGTAGATGCGCTTTCAGCTCTAATTCATTTTGACAATGCCTACTCTATGGGTAAAAAGATTTGTGAAAAACTCAAGGAGCTTATTCCAAGACAGCAATTTGATATACCTGTTCAAGCGTCAATAGGCGCGAAAATTATAGCAAGAGAAACTATAAAAGCTGTAAGAAAAGATGTTACTGCAAAGTGTTATGGAGGAGACATCACTCGTAAAAGAAAACTTTTAGAGAAGCAGAAGAAAGGAAAAAAGAAAATGAGACAGATTGGGAATGTAGAGATTCCTCAACAAGCATTTATGGCTGTCCTCAAGCTTAACGATTAATTTCCTCTTTCTACTTTCTCTGTAAACTTATCTCTTAATCTGGTTTGATGTGTCTCTAAACCAAGCTCTCTTCCATCTATATATGCAGAATGAACAACATTAGTCCTCATGTCAAGCGCATCACCCTCGCTCACAAAAAATGTAGCACTTTTTCCTTCTTCTAATGATCCGTACTTTTCATCTATTCCTAAAATTTTTGCTGCATTGATTGTTAATGATTTTAAAGCTGAGTGATAATCTAGACCGTGCCCAACAAAACTCCCTGCATAAAAAGGAAGGTTTCTTGTATTCATTCTTTCCATTTGGCCCCTAACATCAATTCCAAAAGTTACTCCGGCTTCATCTAATTTTTTAGCCAAATTAAAAGCCTCTTTAACATCAGCATCTTCGCTAGAAGGTAGTCTATGCGGATGAGCAGCTATCACTGGAATATTGTGCTCCACTAATAAATCTGTTACTAAATGTGATTCTCTTGCTCCAACCAAAACAATTTTTTCTAATCCTATGGATTTAAAAAAAGAAGTGGCGTCTTGAATTTGTCGCTTACTATTTAGATGAAGATAAAGAGTTTGAGAGCCATTAAACAACCCTTCCATTGATCTCAATCTTAAGTCTTCCTTGTTTGTGTCGTTTAAATAATTTTTAGCATTATGAAAAACTGATTTAATTCTTTCAGCATTTGAAGAATATGTCGTTGAGGGGCTTAAGTTTCTTGGTCCAGGCGTCCACCGACTTCCTTTTGAGTATGCTGAAGGCCAGTTTAGGTGAATTCCTTCATCGGTTCTTATTGCTGCATCTTCCCAATTCCAAGCATCTAGCTGTACCACAGAAGAGCTTCCAGAAACAACCCCACCTCTTGGTGTAACTTGTGCTAAAAGGACTCCGTTCAATCTCATTGTTTCAATAATTTTTGACTCAGCATTGTAGGCAATAATTGATCTGATATTTGGGTTAAATGTGCCTATCTCACTTTCATCATCACTGGCGCGAACAGCGTCTACTTCAACCAATCCAAGAGTTGAATTCAGGGCAATAAATCCAGGATAAATGTGTTTACCATTTAGATCCACTTTATTGATATATTGTTTTTCAGGAGCTTTTTTTCCAACATAATCAATTAAGCCTTCTGATATTCCTAGGTATCCGTTCTCAATTGTTTCTCCTGTGACGGTAACTATTTTAGCATTATTAAACAAAGTGCTTTCGTCCTGTGTGTTTCCAGGAATTTGGTTTTGTCCGTTGGAAACAACAAAACAAAAAACCGCTAATATATAAGTAATTTTTTTCATTTTAATCAAGTGATTCACATGTTAATATTCTTTTTTCTGTAACAGTTGGAATAACCGTTTCTTCTCCTATTTCTTTTGATTCAATCATCATTGATAGAAGTAAATTCTTTTCTTCGCTATTTTCTTTTATAAGGTTTTTAGTTTCTTCAATATCATAATAAACAACACCCTCAATCATTGTTTTTTCTGCAACTGCATAGACAGATAATGGATTGTTGTTCCAAAGAGTTAAGTCTGCGTGCTTGCCTTTTTTAATACTTCCAACCTTGTCGTCAATTCTTAAAAGTTTTGCGGGATTGATTGTAACATATTTCCATGCTTCTTCCTCTGAAAGACCGCCATACTTCACTGCTTTTGCAGCTTCTTGATTAAGTCTTCTTGACATTTCTGCATCATCAGAGTTGTACGCAACAGTAACACCGGCTTTTGTCATGATAGGCCCATTATATGGAATAGCGTCATTAACTTCGTATTTGTAAGCCCACCAATCTGAGAATGTTGATCCGCCAACACCATGTTCTCTCATTTCGTCAGCTACTTTATAGCCTTCAAGTATGTGTGTAAATGTGTTAATGTTAAAATTGAATTTGTCCGCAACTTTCATCAACATATTGATTTCACTAGCAACGTATGAGTGACAAGAAACAAACCTTTCTTTGTTTAATATTTCAGCCAATACTTTCATTTCGACATCATATCTTGGAGGGTTTGTTCTAGATTTTTCTCTTCTAGGAAGGTTGTTGTACTCTTTCCATTCTGAATCATATTCTTTGGCTCTTTGGAAATAATCAACAAAAACTTGCTCAACACCCATTCTTGTTTGAGGAAACCTAGAAAAACTTCCCCAGTTTGATTGTTTTACGTTTTCACCTAAAGCAAATTTGATGAAGCCTGGAGCGTCTTCAAAAAGAAGGTTTTTTTCACCCCATTTCAGTTTAATGATTGCAGATTGACCCCCAATTGGATTAGCCGAACCATGAAGAATTTGAATTGTGGTCACTCCTCCACTCAGGTTTCTGTAAATATCAATGTCTTCTGCATCTACAACATCTTGAATTGATACCTCCGCTGAAGAATTATGTCCTCCTTCGTTTATACTAGATGCTGCAATGTGAGAGTGTTCATCAACTATTCCAGCAGTTAGGTGTTTGCCTGTAGCGTCAATTATTAAGGCGCCTTCTTCCTCTAGGTCTTTCCCAATAGATTGTATTTTTCCACCAACAACCAAAACGTCAGTATTCTTTAAAATTCCAGCATCTTCTCCTGTCCATACAGTCGCGTTTTTAAACAGTGTTGTTTTTTGTGACGGTTTGATTTTGAAACCATATGCTTTATTAGGAAAAGTCACACCCACTGGCTCGTAGGGTTTTTTTGCATTTGGTTTCTTTTTAGATTTTGATTCTTTTTTAGATAAAACGATTTGATTGTTATTTCCATCAAAATCCTTGAATAAAATGTTGTTGAGCGATTTGTCTTTAGTGTCTGCGTTAATAAATGCAAAAGCTTCTTCTTTTTTATCTACAACTGAGATATTTAACCATCCATTACTAAAAGATGTTTTTGTTTTTAAACTGACAGAATCTTTGGTTACTGTTGAGCTAACTTTTGATTGGCTATTTTTAATTGACAAAAGATATTCTGAATCATTATGGCTAAATGCGTAATCGCCATCTATTGATGACTGTAGCCCGGTGCTTACAATATTAGAATTTCCAAGTGTCCAGTTTTCAAAGATTATTGTATTGCTATCGAAAAGCGGTCCAGAACTTATTAAAAAGTTTGCATAAGCTCCTTTTTTAATTTCTCCAACTTTGCCCTGCATGTTTAAAATTTTTGCTGGCTCTATTGTTAAAGCTTCAAGAGCTTTGTTTTCGCTTAAACCATAGCTTATTGCTTTTTGAATATTGGACATAAACTCTTTAGCGTTTTTTGTTCCTTGTGGAGTAATCGCAAAAGAAATATTGTTTTTTTCAAGAACCGATAAATTAGATGGTGCTTGATTCCATCTTCTTAGTTGTTGAAGCGTAAGTTTTTCGACAATGTTTAAGTCAGTTAAATCATATGCTTTTGGAAAATTCACTGGCACAATTAACGTTGGGTTGTGTTGAACTAGCTCGGCTATGTTTTCAAACTCAAGCCCTGTTGAAACAACTGAGGAACTTAGCCCAAGTTCTTTAGAGATTTTCACAGCTCTCATCACATTAAGCTTATTGCCAGCATAAAATATTTTTGGAAGAGAATGATTTTTAATCGCAGCTTCAATTGCAAGATCTTTAGAATCACTTCCTCCTTTTTTATACCAATCTAGATCGTAATAAAACTGCCTTATTAGCGCCATGGCACCCATAACCGAACTAGGATAAGACTGTCTATATTGAATGCTTTTTGAAAATGAAAGTTGCTCAGCAGCGTTCGAATTAAGTATCCTAAACGAATTGCTTGATTGGTCATCTAATGCTACAACTGCGCTTGTTCCTCTGTGTACGCCGTCTTTTCTGTGAGTATTTACAACTCCAAATCCGTGTGCTCTAAGTGTTTTTGCTGTTTTATTATCATAGCTGAATGCTGATGTTGCATTAAAGTCTGAAAGTATATGGTCATTCCAGTAATATCCTTGTCTAGAAGCCTCATATGATGCGCTTCTTCCAGACGAAGGAAGTCTTGTTGGGGCTTTGACTCCAAAGGAGGTTGTTACATCAATAAAAGAAGGATAGACATAAAGCCCTTTTTTGTCGTGAATAACTGTATTTTCAGGAAGAGAGACGTTTTCCCCAGCCTCAATAATTTTTCCATTTCTAAATAAAACTGTTCCGTTTTCAATTGAGTTTCCTGGCGATAAAACAACAGTTGCATTAACAATTGCTTGAAAAGGAGCATTTGATGTTTTTACGCTAGAGTTTGTTGGAAAATAATCCTGACTATAAAATGCCAAGTGCATTATTACAGCTAAAAAACCTAGTATTTTTTTCATGCGCTTAATTTTAAGGTTTGACAATTTATAAATTTTTATTTATACAGCTAGGTTCAGAGCTTTTTAATTTTTTATCTTAAAGGTGTGAAAAAACTTCAAAGGACATTGTCGCTTCCGGGCGCGATTGCTGTAAGTGTAGGCGGAATGCTTAGTGGGATTTTTGTCTTGCCAGGCCTAGCTGTTGGTATCACAGGCTCCTCTGTTTGGCTTGCTTTTTTAGTAGCTTCTGTTTGTATTTTGCCCGCTGTTCTTTCTAAATCTGAGCTGGCAACAGCAATGCCAAAATCTGGCGGCACGTATGTTTACATTGAAAGAGCTTTTGGGCCCCTGTTCGGTACTGTTGCAGGAATTGGTCTTTGGCTATCCCTTTTATTAAAAAGTGCTTTTTCGTTAGTTGGTTTAAGCGCTTATTTATATGTTTTGATTGAAGTTGATGCAAGCTCAACTAAAGGAATTGCCTTAATCGCTCTACTGATTATTTTGCTTTTAAATGTATTTGGGGTTAAAAAAGTTGAAAAAACTCAGCTTGTGATAGTCTCAATAAGCGTGGTGTCTTTAATTGCCATCATCTTTCTTGGTGCAAACTCATTTGATTCAAGGTTGCTTGATCCTGTTTTTTCAGACGGAAGTTCTGGTTTTATTGCAGGCGTGGCTTTTTTATATATTTCTTATGCCGGTGTAACAAAGATAGCAGCGGTAGCAGGTGAAATTAAAAATCCAGAGAAAAATCTACCAAGGACTATGATTGTTTCTTTGTTTTTAATTACAACGGTTTATGTTTTTGTTGCTCTTGTTTTAGTCGGTAATATTGAGGCTTCTGTTTTGTCTACTGACATAAAGCCAATTCACACTTTGTTTCAATCTATAGGGGGAAATACTTTTGGTTATATAGCTGGTGTTGTTGGAGTAATTACCCTATTGTCTATGGCAAATTCTGGTGTTTTAGCTTCTTCTAGATTTCCTTTTGCTATGGGTAAAGACAGGCTAATGCCTGGTTTTCTAGGCTCTGTAAGTTCAAAATTTATGACACCTATTCCTGCTATTTTAACCACATCTGGACTTATTGCTTTAGCTATAATTTACCTTGATGTTGTAAAAATTGCAAAGCTCGCAAGCGCTTTTAAGGTTCTTATGTTTATTTTCAACGAACTCTCTGTTATTGTATTAAGAGAAACAAATGCTCAATGGTATAATCCATCTTTTAGGTCGCCTCTATACCCCTATGTTCAAATTTTTGGAATTTTAAGCGGAATTGTGCTGTTAACGTTTTTGGGAATTATGCCTTTACTTTCGGTTTTTGGAGTTTTTGCTCTTGGCTTTTTTATCTTTTTATTATACGGAAGTAAAACTGACAGAAGTGGTGTGATTGTAAACTATGGAATTTTTTCGTTTTTATTTAAGGGGTCTAACTCAAAAAAAGAAGCTTCGGTAAAAAGAAAAGAATCAAAGGAGGTTGTCAATGCGGATGCACAGGTTGTCGTTCCTTTGCTGGGGGAGGAAAGCTCTCCTGAAATGCTTGTTGAAATAGCCTCCTCTATAACTAAAGGGAGTAAGCTAAACACAATCAATTTGGTAGAGGCTCCAAATCAAACATTTTTAGAGGCTATTGATGTTGATACTCCAAAATCAGAGTCTATTAAAAGGCGTGTTTTAAACCTGAATAATAATCTAAAAATAGATGTTACTTATGAAAGTGTATCTACCCACAATGTTGCAAACTCTATTGAAAACATAACTGGTGAAAGAAAGTGTAAATGGCTGGTTATGGGTTGGGACGGAAGAGCAAGTTCAGGGATTTGGGTTGGCAATCCTATTGGATGGATATTACAAAATGTTAATTCTAGTTTTGCTCTATACAAAGACAATGGCGTTAGAAGTTTTGAAAAAGTTGTTTTAGCCTTAAGGCCAGGAAGAAAAAACAGCGCTTTTATTGAGGTTGCTGAAAACTTATGTGTCTCATATGGCGCAACGCTCAGCCTGCTCAATATAGTTCCTGAAGGAACAAGTGAAAAAGAAATTGATAAAATTAAAAAAGCGTCAGGGTCTCTTATTTCTAAAACAAAATGTAACAGTGAGCTTGTCTTAATTGAAAGCAGCGATCCTTTAGAAACAATTACAGAACAATCTGCAAACTACGATCTTCTAATTCTTGGTACGCCTGAAAAAGACAATTGGCTTAATGTCTTGTTTGGAGGAGGAAGAGACAAGTTTGTTCAAAACTCTGTTTGCTCTGTCTTAAGGCTGACAATTAAGTAATTGACTACATTTATAATATGAACCTGTATCCAATTAATGCTGGTAATTTTAAATTAGATGGAGGCGCTATGTTTGGCGTTGTTCCTAAATCTTTATGGCAAAAAACCAACCCTTCAGATTCTAACAACCTAATAGATTTAACAGCTAGGTGTATGTTGATTGAAAGCGGCTCTCGCTTGATATTGGTTGATGCTGGAATGGGAGATAAGCAGTCGGAAAAGTTTTTTAGTTATTACAAGCCTTGGGGTGATGACTCACTTATTAGGTCTATAAATAACGCTGGTTTTTCAATTGATGAAATAACTGATGTTTTTTTAACACACTTACACTTTGATCATTGTGGCGGTGCCACTGTTTTAAACAACAATAATGTCTCTGTTCCTCTTTTTAAAAATGCCAAATATTGGTCAAATAAAAATCATTGGGACTGGGCAACAAGCCCGAACTCTAGAGAAAAAGCTTCTTTTTTAAATGAAAATCTAATTCCAATTGAAGAATCGGGACAGCTTTGTTTTCTAGATGTTAAATCACCTGGATTTAACCATTATGATGAATTGGGGTTTGATGTGTTGTTTGTCGATGGGCACACTGAAAAACAAATGATACCTAAGGTTTCGTGTAGTGGAAAAGAAGTCGTTTTTATGGCTGACCTTTTACCAACTGCTGGACACATTCCTCTTCCATATATTATGGGTTATGATGTCCGGCCCCTCAATACCCTTAAAGAAAAAAGAAGTTTTTTAAACCTGGCTGTAAAAGAAGAATATTGTTTGTTTATGGAGCATGATGCTCACAATGAAATAATTACGCTTAAAGAAACAGAAAAAGGTGTTAGATTTGGAGGCTCTTTGAGTTTAAAAGATTTGTAATGAAAAAGTTTGTTTTACTATTATTTGTTGTGCGATTCTCATTTGCACAAAACTACTGGCAACAGCATGTTGAATATCAAATGGATATTAATATGGATGTCTCAGATTTTACTTTTGATGGAGAACAAAAGTTGGTTTACACAAATAACTCGACAGACACAATAAGTAAGGTTTATTATCATTTGTTTTTCAATGCTTTTCAGCCCGGAAGTCAAATGGATGTAAGGTCCAGAACAATAAAAGATCCAGACAGAAGGGTTGGTAGTAGAATTTTTGAGCTTGAAGAAAAAGACTATGGTAAATTAAACATCTCCTCATTAAAACAAGATGGTAAAAACACTGTTTTTGAAGAAAGAGAAACTGTTTTGTTTGTTCGATTAGCTGAGCCTTTGATGCCTGGTGAAAAAACAACCCTTGAGATGGTTTTTAAAGGTCAAGTTCCTCTACAAATAAGAAGGTCTGGTAAGCTAAATAAAGAAGGAGTTGATTTGACCATGACTCAATGGTTTCCAAAGCTTGCGGAATATGATCATGAGGGGTGGCACCCTAACCCATATATTGGCAGAGAGTTCCACGGTGTTTGGGGAAATTATACTGTAAATATTACAATAGATAAAAGCTATGTTGTGGGCGGTACAGGCTATCTACAAAACATCGATGAAATCGGCCACGGATATGGTGAAAAAACAAAAAAAACGAAAGGTGATTTGTTGACCTGGAGGTTTTATGCTCCAAACGTACATGACTTTGCCTGGGCTGCTGATCCAGAATACAAGCATGATATTAAACAATCTGCGTCAGGTGTTGATATTCATTTTTTCTATAAATCAAATGAAGAAGGTTGGGAAAGGCTACAAGACGACACTGTTGGGTTAATGAACTTTTTTGAGGAAAACATAGGCCCTTACCCATGGAAACAATACTCTGTAATTCAGGGTGGTGATGGGGGAATGGAATATGCAATGTGTACTATGATAACGGGCGAAAGGCCTTATCCAAGTCTTTTTGGGGTAACTGCTCACGAGCTAGCACACGCTTGGTTCCAGCACATCCTTGCCAACAACGAAGCAAAACATCCCTGGATGGACGAAGGTTTTACAGAGTACATAACACACCTAGCAGAAGAAAGTGTCACTGGAAATCCTTCTGAATTTCCTCACAAAAGCAGCTATGACAGATATTATCTTTTAGTAAACTCAGGGCTAGAACAGCCCCAAACAATTCATTCAGACAGATATGACTTTAATTTTGCTTATGGCGCCACTTCTTATAGTAAAGGGTCTGTTTTTATGGCGCAGCTTGAATATATTATTGGAAAAGACAAAATGGCTAAAACCATAAAAAGATATTACGATGAGTTTAAGTTTAAGCACCCAACACCAAACGATTTTAAAAGAGTTGCTGAGAAAGTTACAGACATGGAGCTGGAGTGGTATTTAAACGATTGGACTAGAACAGCCAATACAATTGACTACCGCCTTGATGTTTCTTCATTGTCTG
>OCZA010000101.1_pt1 | contig 28521 bp, 31 predicted proteins | sample 1539021 | NCBI WGS metagenome assembly OCZA01 (sample SAMEA2619376, study PRJEB22493) | marine metagenome | biome: marine biome (ENVO:00000447); feature: surface water layer (ENVO:00002042); material: "saline water (ENVO:00002010), including plankton (ENVO:xxxxxxxx)" | depth 5 m | reverse complement strand
TTAGCTAACGTTTCAGTTAGCTTAGCTTCCTCGATTACTTCCTCGAGGCACTGCTCATATAGCAGCTCATTGTTAATGTTTGACATAATAAATACTAAAGAATACTGAGGGGATTACCTCGTGATACCAACCGAAGTGGCTGGCATCATGCGACAATCAGAAAGCAAATCCAATAGCAGCAGTAAAGAACAATGCAGCAATTAAGAAAGATTCTCTTTCTTTATATGCGGTGATGTTGTTATCATCTACATACACTTGAAGTGCAGCATCCTTGTCCTCAATTACTGTTAGTAGTTGAGCTTTAGTTTGTTTTGAATAGTTCATGAATCAAAGTGAAAGACAGCAAGATATGTAATAGCTAGTGGTGCTATTGCAATAAGTGGATAGATTAAGATCATTACTAAAGTGGAAGGATTAAGTAAAGGAGTACCAGCTATTACTAGGGAATAGCTTGGTCTCTCCGTTATCTATCACCCACCAAGTAAAGTCCTTCTGATATATCCCATCGGATACAAACTCAGAGAAGCAATTAATCAGTGCGTTGAGTCGTGACTTAGTAGTCACTGTCTCCCATCCGCAACTGTTAACACTTAACGTTCCATCCGGTGCGACCTTGCCAATCTTGTGCCCGTGTAGGTACACATGACTGCCTGTCTCGTCACTTTCAACGCGAGTATTACTACCGCACGTTGTCGATGCGCGCTGCTTTACAGCAGCACACATAAGGGTCTCAACCTTACGCATGAGTCATAAGTAACCTCGCTCGTTGCGAGGCAACGGTCCATAAGGGAATCGAACCCTTAACTATTGATCGACAATCAATTGTTATAGCCATTTAACTAATGAACCAAGAGGGACTTACGTCCCTATGTATCAAGCAGCAGCTAAAGAATCATGCTGTTGAAGTAACACTGGAAGTGTCCTTGAACTAACAGAAGAACCAACCAACTCGTAGGTCATGACACCTGTTCTGTCGTTGTAGTTACACTGACGAACAGCATCACGACTGAGTGATTGAACCCAGAAACCTAAAGACATATTGTCTTGAAGCATCAAGTTGATTAGCTTCGTCCTTGAGACGTTGCGGTATAGATACTCTCCACCAGAGGTGAAGCGTATCAACGCTGTCTTTTTGAAAGGATTAACAGCAACAAACTCAACAGCTTCGCTGTATCTAGATCTGATTAAGAACATAATTAAAATGTAAAGAATAAAAGGGACTAAGCCCAGAGATAGAGAGGGATTCGAACCCTCCACGTCCGCTATACAAATTCCATAGGTGGAAGTGTTTGAATAGCTACGCTATCTTGTTTGAATGTGTCACGGAATAGAGTTGCGACCTGATCAATCAAGTCCTTGTACTCGGTAGATATGGTCACGCATTTGGTGTCCTCATTCTTACCTTTCCATCGTCCTTGTACGTCGCTGATGGTATACCCATCGAAGCGTGTATCTAGGCATGACTTGCAGAACGCATCCCATTCTTGGTTACTAACGTAACCACCTGAAGGTATGTCTCTACCCATGAACATTTGGTAAGTTTGCATAAAGAAATAAGCAACTGAAACCCAGTCAAGGACTCGAACCTTGAAGAACGCCGGTGCATTCTGGGTTATATGTTCTCATGATGTTGATGTATGAACTCAGTTAGCACGGGCTGCTTCGCTGATTCTCTTAGATCCCCTGTTACGGGTCGCCATCACCGGTTCCACCGGACTTGGAGCTCTACACTCCGCTTATCAAAGCTGGTCAACTTCTTGTCCTGAAGGGGCACCGGACTCAACCACCTTTACGGTGGTGTGGCTGCTCTAAGATCGTTATGTTTTGCCAGCAATTTGGTTGAGTCACCGTCTGGCAAGGTCTCATGGATTCTGATTGAATCTTGAGAACTCTCTCACTCTCTAGTCGAGAGTTCGAAAGATCTCAATCTTCAAGAATCCTATGAATTTCATGATAATCGATAGCTTCCACCTTTGCAAACATTACCAAGGTGCAAACAAGGCAGAAGCCAGTGGTAGCAGCAGTCATAAGCATCTCTTATCTATCGGAAATGAATTGATTATCACAGTGGCTGACTGGCGTCTAGCCTTTGTGTTGAAATGAAGATACAGATCGCCTTTGCCTCGCGTCACCCTCGCGCGCGTTAGTTGGTTTCGCGCGAACTATTAACGCGCCTGCGTACCTGCGTTAATTGATCGCGTAAGGCGTGATGTTGCATTCGTAGTGCGGCATCATCCCTGTCATACCAAGGGATCTCGGCGGCTTCATGGCGCGCCTGCGTTAATTGATCGCGTGTGAGCCAGACGTCCTTACCCCCCTTGGGGGTAAATGCGTCCATCCTACCTCGATAAGAGGGTTGGGAAATTTATGCCATTTTTACGCAGGCTTCTGCATAATCTTTATTGAACTTCTCTAACCCCTGATCTGTTAATACGTGAGAGACCATCTTATCGAAGACCACAGCAGGGATTGTGCATATATCAGCTCCTTTTTCAAAGGCTTGACCGACTGAGCGAACATCACGAATTGATGCTGCTAAAACCTTAGTTTTTATGCATTTTAATTTGTAGAGCGTGGCTATTTGCCCTATCAATGCAAGTCCATCGAAGGAATTATCATCTAATCTGCCCACAAAGGGAGAAACGTAAGTAGCACCAGCAATGGCAGCCAGTATTGCTTGGCTAAGGCTAAAGACAAGTGTAACATTGGTTCTAATTCCTATGTTCGATAAATATTTACAAGCTTTCAGACCGGGCATGGTGCAAGGCAACTTTACAGTAGCTTTAGGACCATACTCTTTATGGATATTCAGACCACGATCAACGAACTGATCTTCTGTATCAGCTACGACTTCAATGCTAACGTCTGGGAGATTAGGGATCTGTATGAGACGTTCGTAGGCGTCGTAGGGATGCTTGTAGTTTAGACTTGATTTAAGAATCAAAGATGGATTAGTTGTTATACCAGATATCAATCCAGTACCTATCCTATCGACTACCTCCGACTCCGAGGCTGTGTCTAGGAATATATTCATAGTATTATAGTATTAAGGTCTTAAGACCTAGTCGTAGTTGGGAAGATACTCAATATCATGATTAAGCCATGATAATAGAGAGGATGGTTTGTCTTTGTTGTGGCGGGGGAGTCCACCCTTCTCCCCCTATTAACCCGTGATACCTCTTAAACCCAAGTAGGAACTGACTTTCCACCTGCCACCCCTCTAGCTTGTTTACGTTGATCTAGAGACATACCCATTACTAAATGGTTTGTCGCTGCTTGGGGGTCGTCTTGAAATGATTCAAGGATGTCTGCGAACTCTTGGTTCTTGCGGTCTAGGATCTGTCGTTCTGCTGAGATACTTAAAGCGTCGGTAAAGTATTGAACTGCTTGAGCTAGGCTATCGAGTCTGTCGTCATGTTTAACTGCAAACTTTTCTCTGCACATTCTAGACATCTGGTAGAAGAGCATATAGAGCAGTCGTTTTTCAGGTGCCTCATCTTTATTGGATGAATAATCCCACTCGAGAACGCTTCTGTTAACAACCAAGCGATGCTGGTTAAGAACAGGCTCCAGACTGTCAATGATACGATCTTCCTTTCTAACATTAGCTCTAGTTTCTTCGATTAAGATTCTTTGTTTTTGGTTAATTAGGTGCTTTTTAAATAGTTCAGCTACTATCCCGTCACCGAAGTTAGATTCAATTAGGAGAGTTGTAACACCATATTTCTTACAACCTTTAAGGATGTCTAACAAGGTTGTGTCACTGTACCCGTCTTTGTACGCACGCATTTCATGCAGGTAGAGAAACCCGTTTCGTTGTGAGACGTAGCTAACAGCCGTTTCATCGCTGCCTCGACCCGAAGGGTCAACCGAAGCAATTGTTTCTTGGTAATTATCCCATTCTCCAACAAGTTGCATTGGGCTGTAAAAATAGTCTCCCGGTAAGCCAACTGTAGGGGCGTCGCGGATGACATTTTTAGGATCTGAGCACCATACAACGGACTCTGGAGCTTTAGAGGGGTTGACGCTAGTAATAACAAGGTCAGCCATTTTGAGGGGGAACTTTTCAGCGTCACTAAGAGACGTGTCAAGCATGAACTGCAACATGAAGTTGCTACGTCCCATAGAGGCTTCCCTCTGGACAAGGTCATCATCATCAAATCTATCAGGGTCGGTACATTCCCAAGGTTCTGCACCGTTATCTATATCTTCTTGGAGTTGAGGAGCTATTTGTCCTTCATAACTGGATAGCTTTCTGGGGAATCTACTCGGCCAAACAAATGGACGATATGAGCGCTCTGCCAGCTTATTATAAACAGTAAAACAACTCTGAGGAGTCCCGAGATAGCAAATACGAGAATCATCTTTTGGTGTGAGAATTGATTCCGCTTCCGTGCAAAGTTGAAGAAGTTTTTCACGCATCATCTCCGTCATACTGTTGCCGGGTACTTCGATATCGTCTAGTACCATAAGATCCGCGCGTGATCCAGTTAGCTGACCAGTAATACCCACGCTCTTCACTGAAGGTGCTTGGTGCGGAGAGCACGCAACGTCGAAGCTTATGCGCGACCATCTTGAGTCGTCTGATTTGGGTTGCAAGTGTGCTAACCATGGTGTTTCTATTATTAGTTTTTGTAGGAAGATGGACATGTTGTCTGCGCGTTCTTTAGAAGCGGAGATGATCATGATCTTCTTTTCTGCATCATTGAATAGTGTCCATAACACGAACGCGCCTGTAATCCAAGATTTACCGACTCCTCGGAAAGCTTGAATCTGTAGACGTTTAGGTCCGTGTTGTAAGTAGTCCGCTATTGCATATTGCGCTCTTGTCGGGGAGGGGAGGTCAAGCTGTTCCCATAATGCTTGCAGAAACAGCTTGAAATCGTCCTGTAAGGCGGTTAAAACGTCATTCATGTACGAAAGTGGAAAGGTTATGTATTACGAAGCGCACGGGCTTGTTTACGCATGTTCTTAGACATCTCTTTACCCATGAATTCGTCTATTTCTTCAAGGATGCCAGATACCTTTTCTAGGAAGGCAAACTTTTCGGATGTTGGTCTACCTCTAAGAGCTTTTTCTACATCTTTTGCTCTTAAGCCTGCTCTGTTTAAACGTCTATGAACTTCTTTATGTAGCTTATCTGTAAAGCCTAGTTCAAAGCGTTGTAGGTTTTTAGGATGATTTCCAGGAAATAGGTAAGGATAGGATTTTTGAACTAATGACCAGAAGGGTTTTACTTGGTTCTCGGGCATACCTTCAGTAATAGCTGCACCTAAGTCAAGTTCTAATTTATGATGTCCACCTTCTTTAAAGTAAACTTGTAAATCAGCTTCATCAACTGTTTGAGATACCATACGTGCCCAACGTCTTTTACCTTCGAGAACGTCGCTACCTCTATTCTTGATTTTAGCGTCTGGTCTACCAGTAGCTTCAAGTATTTCAGTCTTCTTACCACGAAATTCCTGACCAGCTACTTTTAAGGTACCTACTTCTGGGTCGCTCATGTGACCTAATAGGTTGTCGTCGTGTTCATCCATATAGGTTCTTAATCTGTTTCTATATGGAGCTTTTACTGTTTCTGAGACTTCTGCTACTCCTATAACTCGATCTGTAATTGGAAGTGTACGTCTACCGATAACCCCTTTTGTTAATTGCTTACGTGTTACCTGTTTCTCTACACTGATAAGCTTTGCAGTTACTGGTATTTCCAGTACTTGTTCAGGTTCGTCAGGTGTGTAGCTTTTGGCTTTGTTTAAAGCTTTATTAGCAGCAGCTTTAGAGCTTTCAGATCTAGCTTTATATGCACCAGCATTTACTGGATCAATATTGTTCTTAAGCCCGTTTCCGTTTCCGTTACCGTTAAATCCGTTCTTACCGTTTACATACTTTCCGCCGTTCTCGGCTAAAGATTTGACAGCACTTGTCGCTGAATCGGCACCCGACTCAAGCAAGTATTTAATTATTGCCATTAAAAAAAGCCGCCCTTGCGGACGGCGTGTATTAGTTGACTTGGGTGTTTACTTCTTCTTCTTCTTAAGTGCTTCTAATCGTTTAATCTTCATACGGTCACTCGCTTTATTTCTCCGCTTTAAGTTTCTGATTTGAGAATCTATTTGGCGTTCTGAGTAACCAGCTCCAAGCTTTAACGATCCAATTTTTAATCTGTTTTTATTTTTAGAAGAAGGTTTATCTACCTGATTAGATTTATTCTCTGGATTTTTTTTAACTTCTTCTTTCTTCTGCTTACCTCTAATAGAGCTAGATAGCTCCTTATTAGCGGGAGACTGTTTGTCGAGTATATTTTTAGCTCGTAACTCGTTTTTAGTTAAATACTTTTTCTTAGCAGGATCGTATGTATCACTAAGTTGTCCAATCCTTGAGAAGTCTCTTAGAGCGGTTTTGACTGGCTTAACAACATGTTTGTTAATACTACCTTTTGCTTTATTAGCTAATCCAGCATTAGGTTTCTTTACTCCTTTTTCATAGTAAACCCATTTACCGCCTTCTCTTTTCCATCCAGTTTTTGTTTTAGAGTTATACTGGGTACCCTTTCCAATCTTTAGCATAGCTAATTAATATGTTTTAAAATGATCATTTCTCTCAGAGGTCGATGTCCAAATGTCTGACGCATCCATCTGAGCCAATTGCTACTACCTTTCCCTTGATTACAGGCTTTGCACGCGGGTACAAGATTGCTTGTAAGATCTTCTCCGCCTTCTGTTTTAGGTTTGACATGGTCAAGTGTAAGTTCATGTAATTGATAGGGTTTACCGCAATAAGCGCAATGACAATTGAAGTGCTCTTTAATGGCTCTTCTCCAGAGCCGTTTAGCTTCAGGACTTGTCATGGTTATGAGGTTAAATAAATAATGTTTAGGGGTAGGTAGTAATGGGGTCATTTACGAATCTTTAAAGCTTTCCTTCCACGGCGTCTATTAACACTTGGGTCTTGGAGTTTTCCTTGGTTGCCTTTACCCGTATGGGCAGCATCCTTTCCATCTCCATTGCCATAAGTACCTAGAGTTCGATTCAGTTTGTTAGCTGCTACTCGTATCTTTAATCCCTTTTTTGTTTTGTTATATCGGGCTTGTTGTCTAAGCCTGACTGCTTTAGCGCGTGGGTTGGATTTGTAATAGTCGCTAGTACTTTGCTTTCGCATATAGTTTTGCCTTTACTAACTCTGGGTCTACTTGTGGCATAACCTGTGCCAACTTCTCTAATGGATTACCGTTATAGGCAACACCACTAATATCATTCGTCTTCAACCAGTCACAGGCTGCTTTCAAATCTTGTGTAGTTGCTTCGCCACTTTTGACCCTGTTAAGGAACTCTTTTGTGACTAGGTTATGTAGCTCGTTAAATTGGTCTTCAGTGGCTTTCTTCATGTGTTTCTTATCTTTAGGTTGTTCTTTTTCTTTGCTTGGAGACGTACTTTGTACCTATAGCCACCGTATTCATTATCAAGAGCATCTTTCTTTCGTTCAGCTCCAGTTTTAGTGCCATAAGTACCCATTAATTTGCCGTCTCTGTCTAGTACTTGATAAGGCATTATGCGTTTCTTATCTTTAGTTTTTTCTTTTTATTTGATGCTTCAAGTCTGATACTGCGTCTAAGCGCATCAATAGCTTTTTGACTAGGTTTAGGATTTTGACTTGGTGAAGTCAATTTTTCTAGTCTTTGGATTCTCTGTTGTAAGGTTCCGTCTAATAAGCCCATAATTAACTACCGGGGAATAAGTTCTTTTTAACCAGTTCAACTGCCTTGTCATCAATGGTATTGTCTGTTGACTCTGCGTAAGCTTCCAGTAGTTGTATAACTAATTCCTTTACAGCAGAAGAGCTGAGGAACGCCATTAAGACAGGCTTGATAAGTACGATCATTTTTTACATTTAGGTTTAGTGGTTTTCCAAGGTTGATACCAAGGTTTTGGTGGAGTCTTACATTGAAGAACTTCTTTCTTTGCTTTCTTCCAAGCTGCAATAGCAATAACATCACTACACATTTCGTAAGTACGACTACCCGGAATTAGCATGAAGCCCTTTTGCTGTAACTCTGCACACTTCAAAACTCTGACTAATTCGTAGTCAAGTTTCATTTTTTCTTCTTGCCTTGCGGCAATGCTTCTACATCTATTTAAACCTTCACGATCTAATGGGATCATGAAGTTAATTTGTCCTCCCCAGTTCTCAGCCATTGTGTAGCTGGACGGTCTCATACCGTCTGCATCTATATCCCAAGGCTTAGTATGATTACCCATGTAAAATGGAGAGAACGTCATCGTCGCTCCATTACATGAGATGTTAGGTCCGTAGTGCTGTCTCGAAGGAGCACCATTGTTCTGGAATTGTACGGCTTGATTGGTTACATTTCCAGTAGCTGCTGCCACAGGATTACTTACGTTATTCTCCTCTGCTCTTACTGGAGCTATTGAGAGAAGACTGACAAGGAAACCGTAGTAGATGTAGTGTCGATTTCTCTTTCTATTTCTGTTAGCGACAGTATCTGACTGGCTGCTCTTGTTGTTACTTCTAGAGTAAATGGATCTCCAGCTGTGTGTATTGTAAATACTGAATCTGAGTCTACTACTCCTCCAGAAGTTGCTGAAGTATGATTGATGTTTTCCCCAGACCATTTGCTTAAAGCTGATCCATAAGTGGTCGTCGTTATTTCCTCGACGATTTCTTGAGTCGTTGTCGTTGTACTGTTCATTGAACCCTGAGTAAAATTCGGGGTTACTAATTCTGCTCTTGCTGCTGCGGGTGACAACAGAGCTAAGAGTATTAACCATTTTTTCATTAGTCTGTGTCTTGGATAAATTTAAAAAGAACAACTATAGTTAATCCAACGGTATAGCTCCAAGCCATTACCTGTAAGAATTCATTCATGGTTTTTCTTTTTTATCACCGTTGCCATTGCCGTTCTTTTTACCATTTCCGTTACCTGTGGATAAACCAAATGTCGCAAGGGCGCCCGTGAATATCGAAGCCGGGAAAGTTATATCCCCACCCGGACTCTTCTTGAACATAGGTATTTCTACGTAGTTCAAAGTTATGATAAATCCGGACCAAATGACTACTCCCAAACGCACCATTGCGCCAAGGATTACCATTTGTTCTTCATGATCATCAACGTTTTCTTTTAACTTTCCGAAGAATCCTTTTTCTTGTTCTTTCGCTGCTCCTTCCATTTATTAACTTTTGCTTGTAGTTGTTTTTGTACCTTTTTCTTAATTGGTTCAAATAAAGACTGAGTAAGAGTAGTCGTAGCAACCGCTACTACTGCTGTGGTAACGGCTGTAACAACAACTGCTGTCTCAGGTATTGGTACATCAAAGTCCAATACAGGTATTTTTAATTTAGGTGGCTCAGGTTGTTCTGTTGTCTCTGGCTCTACTTCCTCTGGAGCCTCCAAATCACTCGGTGGTATAACCATTGGTTTATAGTATGGTATCCGAGCTGAAGGAGGTTTAAACTCCAGTGCAGGTATATCTAATGCTTTTGGAAGTGTAGCTCTAGGTACATTAAGACCAAGGTTTACCGACACCTGTTGTTGGGGTTTTCTGTTCGTTTACGTACATCTCTACATGAGCTTCGATAGCAGCTACAGTACCAGCTTTATCTGCATCTAGTTTAGCTTTAACCCAACCAAGTACTTGTGATTCAGTAAGGTCAGCGTAAGGTACTAGAGTGTCAGGCTTAGGTAGATTTACTTCACCAGTAGCTCTGAATTTATAAGTACCATCTTCGCCATCAACACGATAGATAACTTTTGATACGTATCCATCAGATAGTTCACGATGAAGGGTGTTTACTTGCCAAGTTTTTGTTGACATGATTTTAAGTTGTTGTTCTAGCTTTTAATAAGTGTGCTTTGTAAGCGTTTTTTATATCTGTAGTCCAGAATGTATTACATAAATTCTGGACATCAGTAGATTCGGAACTTACATCCGTCTCAACTAGGTTATCGGTTTCATCTAAACGACCACACATTAGTAATTTACGATGTCTAGACGATAATAATTCTTTATCGTCTTCTTTAACAACGGTTCTTTCTTGTACCCCTATAATTTTATAAGGACCAATAATTTCAAGCTGTTCTATTTCTGTTCTTTTTGTTAATGCCATAGTTTTTTATTTTTGATAAGTACCTGAAAGTTGAAGTGTATTATTCCAATAAGGTCTATATGTTAGATAGGAAGATGGATTATTATGTTGCGAGCACAAACAATATGACGAGCCACTATCTATCCTACCTATTAAATATCTATCGTTGTAATCTATCCAACCAACGACTACATTTCTATTCCCACCATTTGTATAAGGCAAAGTAAATCCAATAGTATCACTATCGTAAGTATACCAACCTATACTAAATCGGATGTTAAAATGTACTAAATCCCCTACGGCTATATATTGAGCCGCAGCAGTACTAATACTTCCACTGCTCCCAAAATTGTAGTAGGTAGGACTCCATGTCCCAGACGATTGAGTAGCTCCTCCAGATGGGTGAGTAGCAGTGCTAGTTCCATCTCCCCAATAAATTGTCATTAGCTTACCTCCTGTAATGCCATTTTGTACTTCTTACCCGAACGGTTGTTAATCATAAAGATATCTTCCTCTCCTTCTTGTAGTGTCCAATCTCCCCAAGTTCCATCAACGGAGTTTGAACTGCCTTTATTTGAGAAGTTCATATCGTTAACGTATAGGTTATTCCATCTAGCACTTGAACTACCCAAATCATAACTGTTACCAGATTGAGGAACAATCGTTCTTGCTGTCAATGTAGCCGTTATGGTGTCTGCTGTGTCTGACCTTACAAATTGGCTAGAATCAATACTATCTAGGGTTGCTGCATTACCACCATTAGCAGAGGTTATATAACCAGCACCGTTAGAAAGTTGGTTATTATTAGTTATATAGTTTGCGTTTGTTGCACCTGTAAAACCAAGGTTTCCTAAAGTTAAAGTTCTTGTACCATGACTAGTTATGACTCCATCTGTCATGTATAAATTATCAATAATGGTCGCACCAGAAGTATCAATATCTGAGTCAGTTCCAATAACGGTATTACCGCTACTTGTTACATAACCTGCACCATTAGTTAGCTGGTTGTTATTGGTTATATAGTTAGCGTTTGTTGCTCCTGAATAACCAAGATTACCAAGAGTTAGTGTTCTTGTACTAACTGAACCGTTAGCATCAGTAACGTGACCTGAGCTATCTGTAGTTACATTTATATCAATATCAGAAACAACAGTGGCACCTGATAAAGCACCTGTATCAACACTAAAGTCATCACCATTATGACTAGGGTGTGAATAATTATTAGCTGAAGCTGCAATTCCATTTAGTTTGGAATGATCTGCATCAGTAAATACATTTGAATCTGAAGCTGACTCTACAAGTGTTCTAATTTCAGCAGCTGTTTGGTCTGCGGTTGCTCCACTTTCTATTCCATCAAGTTTTGAACCATCTGTAGATAAATCTCTTCCATCAATAGTTTGCGATCCAGAACAAGTTATATTACCTGTAATTTGTCCACCTGCTAAAGGCAATTTAGTGGCAATGCTATTTGTAACTGTAGTTGAGAAATTAGCATCATCTCCAAGTGCTGCTGCAAGTTCATTTAATGTATTTAAGGCACTAGGAGAACTATCAACTAAGTTAGAAATCGCTGTGTCTGTATAGGCTGTCGTTGCTATTTTTGTACTATTATTTCCTGCTGATTGGGTCGTAGCTGTGTCTAATCTTGCTGCTGCAACTGTACCAGAAGTTAAATTACTAGCATTTAAGGAACTTAGATTAACCTCCGCCCAAGTTAAACCACCTGTATTACTAGACTGTGCTGATAAAAAGTAGCCATTAGTAGGTGAGTTAGATACCTTTAGGTTTGCTTCGTCTACTACATTATCTGCAATAGTTAAAGCACCACTACCTGTAACTTCTCCTGAGTGAGTTGCGTTAGTTGTAAGACCACTAACTGTTGAGTTAAGTGCAGCAATGTCTACACCGTCAACTGTTCCTGATACTGTGATATTCCCTGTTACATCAACACCAGCACCAACGTCTAAATTGCCAGTTACATCAACGTGTCCATCGGTGTTTAACTGTAATCTAGTTGTTGTACCGTCATGGAAAACAAACGCACCGTTTGAATTTTGAAGTAGCCAATCAGGATTACTATTACTATCCGTAAATTGTATATAAGGTGCTGTGCTTGTTAAAGTTAAATTTCCAGTAATAGATGTTCCATCGCTAGTTGACTCCCACTTCTTCACGCCATCATAAAAAATTTCTACTCCACCATTTAACGTACCTACTAAGTAATTCTCTTGTGAGCCACTTCTAAGTACAGTAGTACCTGATTCAAATATTAAACTACCAGTTGAGTTTTGTATAAAAGCATGGCTTCCTGAATGGTTGACTTGTAGATCCGATCCAGTCCCAAACTTAGCTTTAACGGTATCGTTATATAAGTTATCTCCAGTCCACGTATTACCAGTAGTTGATGCAAAGTTACCACTAGCTGTTACACCACCTTGCCAAGAACTACCATTATAAACCTTTAGTTCATTAGCAGACGTATTAAAGAATAAGTCTCCAGTATCTAAACTTGATGTTGGGTTATTAGCTCCTGTTCTATATCTAGCACTAAAGTCATTAACAGTACCTATATTAGAGGCTACTGTATTAACATTGGCAATAGATCCAGCTGTAGTATTAACATTGGATATTGATCCTGCTACGGTATTAACATTTGAGATACTTCCAGCTGTTGCGTTAATGTTTGATGCATTACTTACAGCAGAGTTTATATTAGTAGCGTTTCCAGCTACAGCAGTAATATTAGAATTATTACCAGCAACTGTTGTGACATTTCCTGATATACCTGCAACTGTTGTAACGTTTGTACTTACTCCAGCGACAGTTGTTATGTTACTTGAAATATCAGCCAACGTATTTAGATCAGATACTATAGCTGTAGTACCCAATGTATTCATATCAGACACAGCATCAGCTGTACCTAATCTTCCTATTTCGGTTGCTTTACCAGCTACAGCTCCGATATCAGTTGCATCTGCCGCTACAGCATTAATATTAGTAGCGTTACCAGCTACAGCATTAACATTACTAATTGATCCAGCTACGGTATTAACGTTAGAAATACTTCCAGCTACGCTTGATATTTCTGTTGCTATTGGTACTTGTCTATGGAATGTATAAGTATTTAATGTAGATGTTGTCTCTACAATCAGACCATACGTTGATAAGTAAGTTGTGCTATTAGCTAAACCAGTAATGGTGACGGTTGAGTTACCGACAGTGCCATTAGCAATCGTAGCCACTCCTGATCCATTGGAGGTGAGGTTGCTGCTGAGAGCTTTAATAGATACAAGAGTTCCAGTGCCGTTATTAACGTCAGGGTTAGCGTTAGGAAAAGATGTTTCATTTGCTATAGGGACAAAACCACCTACGTCATCAACAAGATCAATAATCCTGTCATTGATAGCAGCAGTTGTAGCTATTGTTGTATCGTTATCTGGAAATGTATCACCATCTTTTATTGTGTCGCCTGTACTTATATTGAAATACCTAGCATCCGACTCTGTTTCTGTGTAATACCTGTTATCTAACTGACCGGCATTTAGTTCTGTTTCTGTATAATATCTGTTATCTAGTTGACCAGCATTTAGTTCTGTCTCTGTGTAATATCTACCATCCAATGTGCCATCAGCTATCTTTGCGTTTGTTACAGCATCATCAGCTATCTTAGCTGTAGTTATATTAGAGTCCGCTATCTTAGCTGTAGTAATATTACTGTTAGCTATATGAGCTGTATCTATAGATCCATCAACGTAATGTTCTGAGTTAATCGCATCATCTGCAATCTTTGTACCATTTACAGCATTTGCAGCTATCTTTTGAGATATAACACAGCTGTCTTGTAGCTTACCTGCGTCTATAGCATTAGTAGCGACTTTAGCATTAGTTACTGCTGAATTATTTATCTTAGCTGTAGTTACAGCATCAGCTGCTATATGCTCAGTATCAACAGCATTGTCTGCAAGTTTAGTACCATTTACAGCATCTGTTGCTATCTCACTGGTACCAACAGAGTTAGCTACAAGGTTATCAGCGTTAACAGTTATATCTGTAGGTAATGCACCACTAGCTAGTTTAGCCATAGTGACAGCGTTATTTGCTATATCACCTTCAACTATTGATCCAGACGCAATTGATGTAACACCTGAACTATTAATAGTGACATCACCACTAACTGTTGTAGCAGTAACAACGTTACTAGAGTTACCTAGCAGTACTTTACCACCAGCTGCTCCAGCTAGTTTTGTATGAGCTATTGCTGCTCCAGCTGCAATATTACCATCTACAATAGAGCTATCTATTTCCGCACTACCGATAGAATCGTTAGCTAAGTTTGTAGTACCAGTAACTGTTAACGATCCAGCAACTGTTAATGCATCGTCAACCGCTACAGTACCAGTAGCTGAGTCTAAAGTTAAATTACCGCTACTTGTACTGACTTCTGAAGCCCCATCAAGACCAACTCTTATATTCTTAACTAGTGCTCCTCCGGGAACTGTCTGTTGTCCTGTGTAGTTAGAAGTACCAGTTACATCAAAGGTTCCAGTAACGTCTAGGTTTCCTCCAATGACTGTATTACCAGAGGCGTTAAGACTAGATAGTGTTGTAGCTCCAGTTACTCCGAGAGTTCCGCCTACTGTTTGATTACCATCTACAGTTACATTGCTGTCAAAGTCTGCTGCTCCTGAAACATCTAGGGTTCCGGGTAAATCAACATTACTTGTCCACTCAACGTTAGTACCATTAGTTTGTAAAACCTGTCTATTGGTTCCGCTTTGAGCAAGCTTATTAACAGCTATTTCAGCAGTAGATGAAATGTCACCATCGACAATAGTTCCATCTTTTATTTGTGCACTTGTAATTGCTGAGTCTCTTATGTCCTCAGTAGTTACGATTTGATTCTGTTCCTGACTAGCAAAGCGAACTAATTTGTGGTTCGCATTTAAGTCAGCAGCTCTAATAGAAGAACCAGCTACATAGGTCGCGCTATCTCCATTCTCTAGTTCAGTCTCTCTATATACATGGATAGCATCAACTGCTGTTCCTAGAGTTATACCTGAACCACTAATTTTATATTGTCCGGCGGATGGTGTTGAAGTTGTATATGTAAGGTTAGAGCCGTTGACTTTAACCTTAATGTCTGAGTCTTTAATTTTATCGATACTAAACGTGTAGCTGGTGGTGGCACTACCGCTAGTTAAGAATTGTTCAGTTGTCGCCATGGATTAATTTGTTATTTTGGAATGTCTAAGATTTTGTCGATTGTTCTTTTGTTAGCTTCTCGGTTTTGTAGTTTCTGATTTCTCTCTTCTATAAGTAGTTTCTGGATATTGTTGTCTTTTTTGATCTGTGCCCAAGCTCTTTTCTTAGCTCTATCAAATGCTTTTGAAATCTTTTTATAATGAGGGAATGATCTAGGTTCAGTAGATTTATTACCAGATTTTCTCTCATAATTCATTTCAGCTACTGATAGCTGCACAGCCTCATCAGCAGCCATTTCATTTAATGTCTTCTCTAAGTTCTGTTCACCTATGGCTTTCTGGAACATAGATCTGACTCTTGGACTATCACTTAAATCTGTACCATCAGGAGCTGCATATGTAGACGTTCTAAGATCGTATCCACTATTAAATAACAACTCTCTCCCGGGAGAATAATCTAGATTGAAATTAACTGGAGACACCGCATTAAACATACGAGTCATAAAGTTATGATCTTTGATTGGTCTTCCAGTAAGGATGTCGTATTTAATAGGTAGTGGATCAAAAGCAACATTCTCAGATATAAGGTTTCTATTCCTTATAGAGCTTTCAATATCAGAACCTAACTCTCGTGTATAAGGAGTTAGAACCTTACCTATCTCATTTCTTAAACTTGATAGAGGTAAAGTGTTATTCATCAATGCAGCAATGATTCTGTTTTGTTGACCGGGTTGTCCAGAGAACAAGTCAACGAAAGATTGTAATCCAGCTAGATATGACTTACTGGTAATAGTTCCAGCTAGTGCCATACTTAACTTTGCAAATTGATCTTCAGACCACTCTTCACCCATTAACTCTTGGTGATCACCTATGTCTCCTACTAATGCAAGTATCTGGTTGTATGGTTCAAAAGCGTCATAGTTAACCCAAACATTACCAAGTTTAATTGTCCTTGGTTTCCAGCCTGCGTCTATCCATGCTTGTCTCTTCTGTCTATCAGTAGGACCGTTTCCATGTAAGCCGCCATTTAGGAATGCTTGTCCAGCCATAAATATAGCTGAGCTACCCATAGCTAATCGACCAGCTTGAACAGCCTTGGCGTTCATAAGATCTTGAGTATTTTCTATTCCATAAGCCTTTAGACCTGATAGATCACTACCGGGTTTTGCGAAATTAATATCATTCCACTCTTTAACTAGGAAGTTAAAACCGGGGGTATGTTTAGCAGTTAAAGAAAGACCATTAATACCTGTTCTTGCAAATAAGAAGAAAGGTCTAGCCCATGGGGTTTCATTGAAAGCAGTTTCTAGCTTCTTAGTAAAACCAGTTAAGTCCTGAGTTAGTGTTGCTTCTTTCTTGCTATAAGCAGCAGCAGCATCGGTGATGTTTCCATCTGCATCAAAGATTTGTGCATTGAAATCATCCTCCATTCTCTTAAAGAACTGTGCATCGAAGTCAACGAAGTTTCCATCAGGTAACTCATCAGCAGCTTTTAAGAATGCTTTCTCTCTAGCTCTAGCTCTACCAATGATTAGCCCGAAAGCATCATCAGTAGCTGCCATTAGCTTGGTTGAATAAGTTAAGAATCTATTATCGTTAGCACCTCTAACTAAGTTAGCCATGCGGTATGTAAGCTTATCTGACTTACTACCTCTGGTCTCAGCCCAGTGACCATACATTTGCCATTGGTCATCTGCCTTAGTTCTTTCGATATATCTAGTCTTCATTGTTGATATATCACCAGCCCAGTAAGAATTTAATCTACGTTTAAATAATTCAAACGATTCTGGAACTGCTTCGCGCATAGCATTTAATGAAGCCAACGCAGCTCTGGATGTAGCCCAGTCACCACGCATAGCACCACCTATTGCCATAGCCATAGGTCTGGTAAAGGTTGCACTAGATGTACCCATGATTGCTCTTACAGCAGTCTTGGGACCAGATAAGACACTATGAGTAAACATAGTTCCCATCTCTTTGATTAATGCACCAGTCTTTTTCTCTCCACCTTTAAATGTTCCACCTTTTAACTTCTGACGCATGAACGCATCGAAGTCGTCGAGTGTATGGACATCTTTAGCCATGGATATACCTTCAAATATGGCTTTGAATAAATCATCACCACCATCTTCCGGAGCCATTTCTAAAGCCATACGAAATGCGTCTATGCTTTGACCTAAATCTGCATCTACTTCTGCATCTAATTTTACTCTTGGTACTCGTTGGTCTAAGTCTCTACCCATCTGAGACCACTCAGCCTTCATCTGCTTTCTAATCCTTAAACCAGCTACAAACTTTTCTACTAATTGCTGTGCTGGTCCATCTATATCTCTAACATCTACGACGTCTGCTAACTCTCTTCCAGTTATACCTAAAGCTCTTATATCACTTAATAGTGAACCGTTGATTAAATCAATAGTATTAGCAAACTCAGGTCTTACGAAGTCATAGTCAACCTTAGCTCCAGTTAAATCCTGACCTTCTGCTTTAAATCTATTCTTCTGTATATCAGCCCAGAATTCTTGATGTGTTAAACCAGAAGTAGCTCTACCTTCATATATTCTTTGTGATAGCTCTACATCTAGTTCTACTAATTCTTCTAAAGACTTACCTTGTCTTGCTGCTGTCTCTTCAAGCTGAGAAATCTTATTCTGACTATATGCTTTCTTAAGTACTTGTCTAACTGTTTTCCTAGCTTCTTTAGAACTACGCGCAATGTTATCTACTTCTACGTTAGATAAGAAAGACCCAGCAGTACCTTCTTCAGCGCCCCACTTAGTCCTTATATCTTTTAAACCTTTTCTAACACTCTTAGCAGTTTCATTTGACATAGCAGTTCCCTGCCATATGTCAGAGATCTTGCTGTTTTTAAAAGCACCGTAGGCTTTTGTTTTTAACTGTTCTTTTGCTTTCTGAACTTGTTGGTACTTAACGCTTTTGTTTCTGTTCTTCCACTGCTCTTCAGCAGCAGAGATAACTTTCTTACCTTTATATTCGGCGGCTGCACCAGTTGATTTAACAAAGTTAGTTATCTGATCTCCAGCTACGGAGTTCATCCCAAACTTAATACCTTCATAGACACCATCAAATACAAGACCAATACCCATACCTTCGACGACATTCTTCAATGTCTTCATCATTGGGTGATCGCCTTCTTTAGTAGCTAATGGAGTATCTAAGAAAGGAATCTTATCCTTTAACATCCCTTGAACATTATGGTCCTGAGATGTTTTAGATACAAGGTCAAACCTTGCACCGCTTAATGCACTACTAGCTAATCTTGTCCCAAGTCCAGCACCTGCTTTAAATATGCCGCCAGTACCTCCAGTAGCTAATAAGGTGGTACCTACATGAGTAGTACCTCTAACTAATCCGCCCCACCAAGTCTTTGTCTCGATAGGGTTCTCGTCGTTAACGAACCAGTCGTCCCACTCTGTATCATAATCGTCACCCTCTTCTCCCATCTCACCAGTGAAGAAGTCAATGACTCTCTCTGGCAATGTGATTAGTGAGGAAGCTGTATCTTGTAAACCACCAGCAACGCCAACAGCAGTGTCTTTAACGTAATCACCAAGATCAGGTTTGTCTTGTTGATTTGCATCCACTTCTGCTTGGGCATCTTCTGATTCCTTTTGTGCTCTGATTTCTGCTCTAGTTTTTTCTGCTGCTTCAGAGTTAGCAACTGCCGCAGCAGTCTCCTCCTCAGACATACCCTCTGAGAGTCCTATCTCAAGGGATGGTTCAAATTCGTTCATTGTTACCGTAGTAAATATGCCCCTTAGAGAGCATGTAAACCGCAGTTACATGTCGTCTCTTCTTAGAGCTTTTGTGTTGTAGATGTTTGTTTCTTCACCTTTAGATTCAGACAAGATTCGTGCTCTTGTGATTCTTGAGGGGGTTGGATGAAAATAAATTAATTTAGATACATCTGGATCTTGTTCTTTTGGCTTCTCTGGTTTGTAGTCTTCTTGTAGATACTTCAGTTGAGATTGAGCTAAGTCAAATGGACTGATACCAATTCGTCTTGCGACATCTTTTATGTACTGAGGTAAATCTTTTGTTTGCTTTAAAGGAGACTGACTCCAATCAAGTAATTCTTTATCTATTGTTGGACTAGAAGTTATTTTATTCTTCTTCCATTTCCCGCCACCAGCCTGACCCATAGCAACTCTTATACTTCTTTCATAGTCATCTGAGCCTGCTTCGAAGTCAGGTTTCATAAGCTCTCTAACTTTACCGTCATTAGCTATAACTTCTTCTACAGCTCTCATCCCAGCCTTATATGCTTCTTGTGGAGTAGAAACAACTTGACCATTACGCATGTACTGAGCTTGATAAGCCTCATTAAATACTTCAGTTAGATTGTCATTAAGAGTTAGCCACTCAACTGATTTAGCATCTGTTTCTCCAAAAGTATCTCCTGTACCTTGGTTTGTATATGCCTTAATAAGTGCAGAAGCTTTCTTTGCGTCAGAAGACCCCGGAGTTAGCGCGCTAGTTCCAATTATCTTATCCTTATATTCGTTGTAAACGTCTGTACTTACATTAGCTAACTGAAAATCATATACTCCATTTTGATAACGATCTGCTTGCTTCAGCATATCTCTAGCTCTGTCATCATCTAAGTGACCAGCTAATGCACCTTGGATTTCACTAGGAACATAGCCATCATATTTCTGACGATAGACATCCATCATCTGAGCTTTTTGCTGATTAGTTAAATTATCTTGCTGTCTAATAACTTGTAGGTCAGCAGCTATGTTGGCTTCTTCTAGATCTTTCTTTGCTTGAGTTCCCTTCTCAGCAGCTTTAGCTAAGTCATGTGGTAAGTCAGACCACTCTTTCCATGAGGTCATCGACTTCATAGAACCATCTCTAGCCTGTTCTTCGTGATAAAGAATAGACATAGCTTCTGGATAGGTGATCTTATTTTCACTAACTAGATCAACAAGATAATCCTTAAAAGCCATTCGACCTACAGAAATGGAAGTTCCATTTTGAGCTGCATACCTAGCTGCAAATTTATGAGCGTTGTTATAACCATCAGCAGGGTTAGCTGTGGCAAATCCAAATTCTATAAATCTTTTATCAGATTCTTGTCTTTTTAATTGATAAGCATTCTCTCTCTCTGTTGCCTGCTTAGTTCGTCTTAGTTCATCATATTTATCTATTTCTGGTTTCACGATCTTAGCTACTAGAGCTTCGTTTAAACCTGAGAATTGTTTTGCATAGTTGAACTTGATTTTCTCATCTAAGGCTGCCTGTTCAGAAGGAGAATTTACTGTTTCATTATTTATAGTTACTTCTTTACCATCTCTAATTACTGTGACTGTTGTATCTTCATAAGCTTTATAGAAGTACTCGTTATACCCTTTAGCCTTCTGTCTCGCATACTCCTCTGCTAGGTGATACTTCTCCCAGCCAGACATGTTACGAAACTCATTAGCTGTAAGACTATCTCCAGTCTCAGCCTCATACTTATGAGCAAATTCCTGAGTCTTTAAATCAGTATCAAATAGTAATTCACGTTCACCTTCGAAGTGAGCTTCTAGTTCAGGAGATACACCTTTAGTTAATACATCAAAAGATATTTGAGCTTTTCTATCTTCTATGTACTTGTCTCTTTTCTTTTGAACTATGCCTTGAATAGTGGTAGATAGATCTCCTAACTGACCCCACATCTTCTCTTCATTAGCTATGCGCTTTTGAGAGTTAGCTTCTAGTTCGTTTAAATAGTTTTGTTCTGATTGTTGTATTCGTTGATCTTCCGCTTCCTGTTCCGGAATGATGTCAACGATCTGTTCAGGGGTTACTGCTGTATTACCCCCTACTTGATATTGAGGTACTAATGCCATAATGATTATTTAATATGAATTGGCAAATGAATAAGCCCCAGATGACTGCATGTTTCCCCATGAAAGGGAAGGGGTACCTAAAGAAGAGTCATATGAACCACCAAAACCGGAGGAATATCCGCCATACCCCATACTTGGAGCAGACCCACCAAAGGCTTGAGAATTACTGATTGAACTCGTGCCAAAGCCTGCATTGTTAGTGAAACTTGTATCAATCGAACTGCCGTAGTTTCCACCACTGTTATCTGGCATTCCTTCTATACCTGCACCTATAGCTTTCGCCATACCTAATGCAAGTGTCATACCAACATTCCTTTTCACAGGAGCTGGTGGTGCTAAGTCAGCTACTGGTTGAATAGCTACCTTACCGAAGGATTTATTTAGTTGTCCTTTTAGATTTCTATTCACGTCTTGTACTGTCTCCTTATACATGTAACTAGCTTGGGCTAACCCTCTAGCTCTCATGGCTTGGCTCATACCAAAGGCACCCTTGTTCATTACAAGTGCTCTAGCTAAGCTCTTCCCTGTTAAACCTCTAGATAACATCTTTGCTTCTATAGCACCTTCAGAATCAAGCATCTTCTTAAAGTCTTCTTGGTTCTGCAAGATCGCCATAGATCTAGCATTGTTTAATTGGATCTGTGTTCTTGTGTAAGCGCGTTGAGCTGCCATGTTAGCCATGTCAACTTCTTGCTCAAACTGTACTTTCTTGGATGCGTATGTAGTACGCCGTTGCATCCATTTACGTTCACGTACTTTTAATTTGTAGTTGTAATTTCTTTGGGCTTCCTTATTAGCTCTGGAAGCCTCCATTGCTGATCCCATTGCGCCTACGGCGGGACCAATTGCTGCTGGACTGCACACGGGCAAACTCTATAAAGGTTAAATTATTAGGTCCGTAATTAAGTCTTCTTATAAACTTAAAACCTAGAAAGCGAAGTAACTTTAAATGGACTTCATTGCGTTCATCGACAATGTTCCACAGTAACTTCTCTCGTCGTTCATCCACATATCTTTTAGCTTCTCTAGCAAAGGTATGTGGGTAGTCGTAGATAGCTGGAGTACAGAGCATCCATATTTGTCCATTTCCATGGACACCTGCAAGCCCTGCTATTTTTCCGTTAGGTACTTCAAAATAGACTGAGTCGCAATGTCGGATTGAATCTACTAATGCTGTTTTAGGATCATGTCCATGACCCTCTTGTACTTCACTACGATCATCTGGCAGCAGATTGAGAGCCACCTCAAGGGCAGCTCCAACCGTTGCTTGGTGGATGTATTTAGACACGCTCGTAATAGTTATTGTTATACACTCCTTCCCACGTCATGTTATGTAATGTCGCTGGTGCAGGGTGTGTAGATTTAATAGTTAAAGATGTGTTTGTATTTCTGTCGTATATAGGAACTGTTCTTAAAACATTATCGTCAAATATACCGGAGTAGTTTGCTAAGTATTGATCGGCTGGAGTTACTTCAAACAAGTCATCATAGTTAGGTTTCCCAGTCCTAGTGACAGTTGTTTCATATATACCTACAGGACCAAAACCTAATTTAACTCTATGTACTACAGTATTAGCTCTAGTGTCAGACTGCCACGTACTACCAGATTGCTTCCGGTAATAGATAGTAGGAATGTCTACCTGCATAGTAAACAAATAACCAATAAGGAATGTTTGACCTGACCAGTCTCCTGTTAGTACTAAATCACTTCCATCAACTGTTATCTCTGCATATCTACCAATTGCATTAGTAGGATTTCCAGAGGAAACAGTATCATCAACATCATAAGCTGCTAATTGGTTTGTACTTTCTAAACCTGTTGGCTTTGCCTTTGTCGATTTGTTAGTAGTTGCATTATAAGACCAACCAGTCGTAGACATTAAATGATCTAAATGGACCCTGTTTGTTGTGTCAACAGTAAAGGTATTAGCATCCATCTTTAATGAATACTTTAATAGCTGATCTTTGGAATTATTCCTAACCACTACATATAGTGCATCGTCTTGCATACAGTGATATTGGATATCACCTGTGACAGTCCACTTAAACCAAGATGCCATTTTCCGATCATTTATCTGATCGAAATATCTGTACCCATATAAGGTAGATGTACCCTCTTCACTAAAGAAGATGACTGAGTTTTCTCTTGAGTTAGATATAAGTTTTAAATCCTTATTGAATAATCTAGAAACTACTGCACTTTGTTCTATTACCTGTGGTTCCCCCTCTCGGAGCACACCAGCCATCTCAAAGAACCGTGAGTATTTCCCAGCATTATCTAGGAATCCCACCGTAGTCCCGAGAGAAATAGGATTAGTAGCGTAGTTAAAATTATAGCTGGATATAGCATTGATCTTTGCTGTTTGAATACTTAGTACATCACTGTCTGTTGTCAGCATGAACTGCTGATTCTTAGTGAATAAAATTAATCCTGTATTTACTTGTATGCCATCATATAAAATTGCTGGATATTCTGAACTAGCAGATAGATCTATTGGATCACTAGGTACAAAAGCTATAGCTGACTTAGCCCAGAAGTTAAAGAAATCTCCCGGTCTAGATAAGACAATATTCTCATCTGCTAGTAGAGCTAATCTGTTCCTAAAGAACAGCATCTTATTAATACCTTTACCAATAAACGATGGTTCCGCATTCGTGACCTCGTCTCCGACTATGCAGTCATCCCATTGAGGGTGTGTATAGTCTACGCTTGAGATTGTATAAGTAGCACCATCTAATTCAGCTAATCTGAAATTACCGTCAGCAGTTCTGATAAGAGCTACTGGCATACTATGACGCTTAAACCTTATCTTCCTACCCGGCTCTGCACATTCTTCCCATACACCCTCACCATCTCTATCGTTATTACCAAAGAATTTAACGTAGTGGTTATCCTCGTCAGCAGAACTATTGACTACTTCTATAACCATACCGTGTTTACACTGAGAAGGTAAATCACCAACGTCATTAACTTTTCCAGCAACAACATTAAGTAACTCTCCTACTGGAGTAGAAGCATTGAACACTGCATTACGTTTAATATGTAATCCTGTACCAATCGTGGTTATATCTGAATCTGATATATTTCCACCAGCAACGATAGCTGTTCTTATATCACCAAGAATACTCTCGGCAGTAATGGTTGTCTCTGTATCAAATGGAGTTGGCTGTGGTCTGACTAGCGCAAGGTTTGCTTGAACTTTAGATGTACTGATAGTTTCAACAGTTACCTTATAAAATCCATCTTTCATCCAGACATAGAAATAATCACCAGCAAGCCAACCCTCTCCACCATGTAGTAGGTCGTAGGTAGTTGTGTATCTTGCTTGGTATGTGGTTGCCTGAGTTTCTCCTGATCCAGTTGTGTAAGGTACTGACTGACCAGTCGTGGCTATACGGAAGTAGAGATTCTTTCTTCCTGACTGACCTGCTGTACCTGCTTGGTTATAGACGCTGACGTTATAGTCATATTCAATATCGCTTTGGTTTGTATCTGCCTTGATACCACCTGTAGCTCCTTCATCTGTTAAGGCTTTTCCTGAATCGATTGAAAATATCCTTGTGGCGACGTTGGGCGCGTACGCATCTCTTCCGTCTCCAGCCGAGTCATCACACCTACCGTATGGATTCGTTCCACGATTAGCATGAGTACGCATGAAGCCGTTAGTGTCGCAATAATTATTTGACGATCTGACAAGTTCAACATTGATTCGTGTGGCGGTGGTTACTGTAGAAAAGTGAGAGGTCTGACTTCCATCTTGATCAAAAATGTTTAACGCATACTGCTTCGCATACGAAAGAGTTTTTAATTCGACAAAAATTTCTTTCTTATAATTTGTGTCAGGTTCTGTTAGTGCACCCATCTCTGTCTTAACTTGCCTATTTGTTAAATAGGTAAAGTCGTTAAGAGTTAAGGTTTGAATATCCTCGTCACCAGAATGTTTCAGATATTTATAACTACCAGTTGTATCGTCTACATAAGTAAGCGAACCACTGGTAGTTGCATCAACAACATTCTTTTCTGCACCTGTTAAACAATCCCACATACGGACAGTACCGTCTTGATGGATCTGTCCTATGTATTGTTCTGTCTCGTCTCGATAGTAATGAAACCATCTTCCATTAGCGGATGAATTCTTACTCCCATCACTCAAAGATCCCACGAACTTACCAGCAGGTCTCTTCAGTAATCCTTGAGTTATGTCAGGTAAGGTATTAACCATATCCTTGACTTGTCCCGGGATCTTATATTCGTCAGGCTGTTGTGAAATACCTTGAGTTAAGTTGGGAATCGTTTGCGTGATATTTGCCATTAGCGTGCTAGTGCGTTGTACGGTTGATAAGGTCTATATGAACTTTCATGCGGCCAACCAAAGAAGGAATGATCACCCATCTCGCAGTCGTATTCAGTTGCGTTAGCTTTAGTTTTTTCTTTATTTAAGTTGAGTAGTTTAACTAATTCTGTATTTGATACCAATTGAGTAGCGGCTCTTACAGCAGCACTAGCTATGATGTATCTCTGGATAACAGCAGGTACATCAACAAATGCTACGAGTCTGGTTATATCAAAATAAAAATCCGAAGTGAATATATCTGTATGTAGAACGTTGTCATAGATCTTGCCATCTCTTACTACGACATCACGATTACGATCAACTTGACCATCGTGTATATCATATCTGAGATAGTTTGTTGGAACTAAGAATTGACCATTAGCATCCGGAGATACTTTTACATGTTCTTCTACATTGAAATGCCAACCCTCATTCTGGACATCCTTATTACATTCCATTAGTAGGTTATGTATTAAAGAAACTTCGGGGTTAGTAAAGTTAAGAGTAGTTATTGGCGATTGACCTATGCTACTCAATATTGAGTTAACTGCGGATAGTTCTGTATCGCTTGCTTGTATTGAAGTAGTCATAAAAAAAGGGGAGCCGAAGCCCCCCGTATAAAATGTATAAATTAAGCGTTAGCTGGATATGTAGCACCGAATGCTGCTGGAGCAGTAGTACCTGTATATAGCTCAACTGCGGCTGCTGGGTTTAGGAAGTCGGCTCCCATTGCCAACCTACCTAGAATGACATCTCCTTGGTAAACCACTGAAACGTCCCCTGAAGTAACTTGTACCTGTGGACCGATAGCTTCTACAACTGCTGCGGCTTCCTTTTGGAAGATAAGACCACATGACTTAGCGAAGTCAGTAGAGTTACCGTAGTTGTTGTTTAAACCTGTAACAGAAGCTCTTGCATCGCCGATAGCTGTACCGACATGAGAACCTAAGTTACCGGGTGCTGTCTCACCTGTTGTTCCGCCATAAGCAACACCGTGCTTAGCTTGGAACGGAATGTTCATTGACTTGTAGATCTTGATGCCTGCAATCTCAACAACACCTTTTCCGGACTGCAATGCAGATCCTTGAACGTCTCTGTTGATTAGACCGTTGTCGCCTGTTTGCTGGATTAGAGCATAGTACTGACGTGGGTTTAATACTGCACAACGACCCTGAGAGGAAACTCCCTTTTCGTCGAGTGCTGCTGCTGCATCATAAAATGCATTTACCAAGCCTGTTGCACTGTAAGCATCTGAATCGTTTGTAGTTGTACCTACACGAATCTGAGTACCACCGGGTTCAACAAAGTTTGTCTTAGAAACAGGTGAAGCAAGTCTTGCACCTTTTGTTATAGCTCTAAAGATTAACTTATCGTATTTCTCTGCAAGAGCGTAGCCGATTTTTTTTGATATCTCTCCACGAAGCTCATAATGAGCAAGTGTCTCATCGAGCTCATAAACGAAAGCTGAACTGATAAGGAGATCATCGCAAGTCACAGTTTTTTCTGCAACTGGAGGTGCGCCGTCGCTATTACCTAGTATTGAATTTCCGGGGGTATGGAATTCCGCAGTTGTTCTACCTGTGTAGATGAACTGCAAAGATTTTCCATTCTTCAATGTTCTCTTCATTACCATGTCACGAGCTATTGACTCATGCTGGAATCCTTTGAACATCTCACCTGAAAACAATTTAAGGTAAAGGGCTCTGGCGTCGTTTGCTGAGTTTAACTGACCCGGGCGTGTAAGCGAGGTAGTTAAATCAGATGACTGATGTGCCATTTTTCTTTAATTTAAAATGTAAGGGGTATGTATTAACCTATGCGCGCAAATTAAAATCGATATTTTTGTGGTCTTTCCCACCGTCTAGACGGCTAACAGGTATCCCCTCGGGGGCTGAAAGCCAAAAGAAAGAGAGGTCCGACTCTGAGGTGCCTCTCTTCCAGAGACTTATTCAGTCTCTTTTTTTTTAGTTGTTTTCTTAGCAACTGTGATTGGAATTTGCTTTCTACCTGTAGTAGTTTGCTTCCAACCTCTAACGTTTTCTGACATGTTACTTATAATGTGGAGAGAGCTTCTTCTAAAGAGATGTCCTCATCGAACTTCTCTTTAGTTTCTTCGTGCTCTTCAGGTTTGTTGTGATGAGCTTCTACATCAAAGGATGTAATTGAAGCTCTCATCTTGTCTGATTGATGTGCCATTAGAAAGAGAACTTAGCTCCTAACTTTGTGCCGTATGTGTTGTCAGCGTCTTCCACTTGTGCGAAAGATACTTCACCATAGAGACCAAGTTTATCTGTAGCAGAGACAGAACCACCAAGCTTCCCAGAGAAATTAGACTCTGCATCAACGCCATCAGCAGCATTAATTGTCTTACCACCTTGTATGTAGTAAGCAAGATCGCCGATATTGTTTTCATAACCTACGTGTAGGTCGGTAGCTCTTGATGTGTAATCAGATCCAGTGTAGTTAGCATTGGATTCTACATTCACGTATGGACCTGCGAATGCTGGTACTGCAAAGGTGGATGCTGCTAGAGCAAGTGCAATAGATTTCATTAAATTAAATAGTTTTAGCTTTTGTGTAAGAAACGCCGCGATACTTGTATGTGACTTTGATTGTCATTGGAAAACTCCAAGTACCTCAGACCCCGTTCCATGTCTAAGGTTTCATGCGTCCCGAAGGGATGAACGGAAGTATCGTTAAGCGACGGGTGCGATCTCTTTAGCCGCTAGATCAAGCGGGAAATTATGTGCATTTCTTTCATGCATTACTTCCATGCCTAAGTCGGCACGGTTGAGAACATCAGCCCAAGTGGGGACGACTCTTCCGTTGGCAGCAACGACTGACTGGTTAAAGTTAAAGCCGTTGAGATTAAAAGCCATAGTGGAGATTCCCATAGAGGTAAGCCAAATGCAAACGACGGGGAAAGTAGCAAGGAAAAAATGTAGACTCCGGCTATTATTAAAAGAGGCATACTGAAAGATAAGTCTCCCAAAGTACCCATGAGCCGCAACAATGTTATACGTCTCTTC
>OCZA010000099.1_pt1 | contig 28637 bp, 21 predicted proteins | sample 1539021 | NCBI WGS metagenome assembly OCZA01 (sample SAMEA2619376, study PRJEB22493) | marine metagenome | biome: marine biome (ENVO:00000447); feature: surface water layer (ENVO:00002042); material: "saline water (ENVO:00002010), including plankton (ENVO:xxxxxxxx)" | depth 5 m | reverse complement strand
GAGAGGTGGCCGAGTGGTTGAAGGCGCAGCACTGGAAATGCTGTATAGGGGCAACTTTATCGAGGGTTCGAATCCCTCTCTCTCCGTTTTATTTTAATTGATAGAGATATAAAATAACAATCAGAATTTTAACTAATCAATACTTTATAAATTTTATGTATTTTGTAAAAGTAAAAAAAAATAAGTAAATGATTTTATTTATTTAAATAAAGTTGAAATTAATAGATTTTTATTATTATATGTAGATAACAGAGAATTTAAATTGATTAAATTATTAGTTAAGGATAACTTTTAATTAATCAAGTAATACTATGGGGCAAATAGTTGGGATTGATTTAGGTACTACTAACTCCGTTGTAGGAGTTATAGAGGCCGGCCGCCCCGTTGTAATTGCAAATTCAGAGGGTACAAGAACAACCCCTTCGATAGTTGGATTCACTAAAAACTCCGAAATTGTTATTGGTGATCAGGCTCGAAGGCAACTTGTTTTAAATCCTAAAAATACATTTTATAACTTAAAAAGATTCATTGGACGAGATTGGGATGAACTTGATGAAACAAGTATTTCTGTTCCGTATAATGTTAAATCTAATGATAAAGGTAGTGTTAGAATTCTAAGTCCATTTACAGAGCGAGAGTATGCCCCTGAAGAGTTAATAAGTTCGATAATAAGAAAATTAATTAATGATGCAGAAACTTATTTAGGAGATACGATTGATTCTGCCGTAATTACTGTACCTGCCTATTTTAATGAGTCTCAGAGGCAAGCTACTAAGGATTCTGCCGTGTTAGCTGGGATAAAGGTTGATAGAATTTTAAATGAACCAACAGCAGCAGCATTAGCCTATGGTTTTGAAAAAAGCTCTTCTAATAACGTACTAGTTTTTGATTTAGGTGGAGGGACTTTTGATGTTTCTTTGTTAAGGATATCTAATGGTGTTTTTGATGTAAAAGCGACCTGTGGAGATACTCAACTCGGAGGTAATAATTTTGATTCCAAAATAGTAGATTGGATTGCTGAACGATTTCTTGAGAAACATAAGATTGATTTAAGACGAGATAGGCAAGCTCTTCAAAGACTTACAGAAGCTGCTGAGAAAGCTAAATGTGAATTGTCAGGACTACAAAAAACTAAAATTTCTTTACCTTTTATTACTACAAGTGATGATGGACCATTACATATTGAAGAGGAATTCGATAGGAAATTATTTGAATCGTTATCTGATGATCTTCTTGATAGATTGCTTGAACCTGTTCAAATTGCTTTAGAAGATTCTGGTTGGGATGCTGAAGAAATTGATGAAGTCGTCCTTGTTGGTGGAAGTACTCGTATACCAATGGTTCAACAATTAGTTAAAACTCTTGTTCCTAATGAACCATGTCAGTCTGTAAATCCTGATGAAGTTGTTGCAATTGGTGCTGCAATACAATCTGGAATAATTAGTGGAGATTTACGTGATTTACTTTTAAATGATGTAACTCCTTTATCCTTAGGATTAGAGACTATTGGAGGACTTATGAAGGTTCTTATTCCACGTAATACCCCAATACCAGTAAGACAATCAGATGTTTTTAGTACTTCGGAATCTAATCAATCATCAGTAGTTGTGCAAGTTAGACAAGGCGAGAGGCCACTGGCTTCAGAAAACAAATCATTAGGAAAATTTAGATTGTCAGGTATACCTCCCGCACCTAGAGGGATTCCCCAAGTACAAGTAGCTTTCGATATTGACGCAAATGGATTGTTAGAAGTCAGTGCAACTGATAGAACTACAGGTAGAAAACAAACAGTAAGTATTTCCGGAGGTTCGAATTTAAATGAACAAGAAATTAATATGATGATCGCTGAGGCCAAGTCAAAAGCAACAGAAGATAGGATGAAAAGATCAGTAATTGATAGAAAAAATAATGCACTTACACTAATTGCTCAAGCAGAGAGAAGATTAAGAGACGCTTCATTAGAATTTGGACCATATGGAGCAGAACGACAACAGAGGGCGGTAGAGCTTGCAATTCAAGATGTTGAAGAATTTATAGATGATGATGATCCTCAAGAATTAGAAATTTCTGTAAGTTCTTTGCAAGAAGCCCTTTTTGGTTTAAATAGAAGATTTGCTGCGGAGAAGAAAGTTGATAGCAATCCATTACAAGGAATTAAAAATACCTTTGGCTCTTTAAAAGATGAATTATTTTCAGATGATTACTGGGATGATGATCCTTGGGACAATCAAATGAATAGTAATTCTAGAAATTCGAGGTATGGTAACTCTAGGGATGACGATCCATGGGACAATGACTACTTCCTCTAAAAAAGACTATTTGTCGATTTTAGGTTTATCCTCTGAATTCGACGATATTGAACTTAAAAAAGCTTTTCGAAGGGAAGCGAGAAAATGGCATCCCGATTTAAATAAAAATGATATAAATGCTGAGGATAGATTTAAATTAATTAATGAAGCTTACGAATTCTTACGTGATCCTGCCAGACGAGTTAAATCTATAGATTCTAATTCTTCTAATGAAGAAAATTTTAATAAATACAGCACAGGTTTTCCTGAATTTAAAGATTATCTTAATTCTCTATTTGGATTTGAATACGAATCTGAATTAGATAATGAAAGCTATGATCAAACCTCTGATTTTTATGAAGAGGAAAAGCCTGATGAAATTTTTAATGAAGAAGAGTTTAATAGTTACGACTATCCAGCAAGATCTCCAGAAGAACCACCACCTGTAAAACTTCATCAAGATATCGAAACTATTATCGAATTAACCCCGGATGAAGCTCTGAGTGGTGCATCTATATTAATAGAATTAGAAGATCAAACTGTTGTAGAAGTTGATACTCCCCCATTTGCTGGAGATGGTTGGAGATTGAGATTAGAAAATATTGCAAAAGGTGGAAAAGATCATTATTTACAATTAAAAGTCCAAACTGAAAATGGACTTCGAATAGATGGTCTACGTGTTCTTTATAAATTAGAGTTATTTCCCCCCGACGCCCTTCTTGGATGTGCAGTAGAAGTTCCTACTCTTGATGGAAATGTAACTCTTCAGGTACCTCCAAAGTCTTCAACTGGAAGATTGTTAAGACTTAAGGGTAGAGGCTTGAGTTTTGGAGATAATATTGGAGATCAGTTTGTAGAAATCCTGGTTGTAATTCCTGCTGATATAAATGATGAGGAAATAGCTTTATATACCAGACTTCAAGAATTATCATTATCAGATGAATAGTTAAATAATATATAATAATTTTAAAAAAGTTTTTATGAATATTTATGTTTTACTTTATAACTTCGGTACAGAGAAAGAAGGAATACATTCAATAGAATTAAAAGGTAGGACTATAGTTCTAATGTTTGAAGAAAAAGATGATGCCGAACGTTACTGTGGACTTTTAGAGGCTCAGGATTTCCCATTGCCTACGGTAGAAATGATTTCGATAGATGAAATTAGAGATTTTTGTACAAAACTAGATTATGAATGTAAATTAGTTGAGAAAAATTTTGTGCCAAAGACAGCAGAGGATAGATTACTAATTTCTCCTCCTCAAAAAAATTTAGAAGTGGAGACTTGGAACGAAGAAGAACGTAATGAAGAAAATATAGATGAAAATATAGATTTAAATTCCATTAAGGAGAATCTTGAAAAGCTTCTCTAACGTTTAAAATAAAAATTAAAGATAATTAAATTCACAATGACAAAAGCTTTATTTGAAACTGATGCAGGCAATATAAATATTGAATTATTTTCTAATGACGCACCTAATACAGTTAATAATTTCACAAAACTAATTAGTGAAGGTTTTTATGACGGATTGGCCTTTCATCGTGTTATCCCAGGTTTTATGGCTCAAGGTGGTTGCCCTAATACACGTGCAGGATCTTCAGGCATGCCTGGAACAGGTGGACCAGGATATAAAATTAATTGTGAAATCAATTCTAATAAACATCTAAAAGGCTCGCTATCAATGGCTCATGCAGGAAAAAATACAGGTGGGAGTCAATTTTTTATAGTTTATGAGGCACAACCTCATTTGGATGGAGTACATACTGTCTTTGGAAAAACAGATGATATGGATATTGTTTTAAAACTAACAAACGGCTCAAAAATTATTAAAGCCAGTTTAGTTTAAGATAATTTTTTATCAAAAATAATACTAAACGTTTCTTTATCGAGATTAAATTTCCTAGTGGATGAGTACAATTCTTCATTTTTTAGTGAAAAATTGGTATTTTTTAATTTAATATTGTTTTTTGGATGTAAAGCCTGTTGAATATTTTTTGATACGATAATTCCAACTTTTGAACTTTTATTATATTCCGATAAAAATTGAATAAAGATTTCAATCTTATTAATTTCATTATCATTAATAGTGAAATCTTCTCTGTTTTTGTCATGCAATATTTTCCATACTAATTTAGGTCTATTCCAAAAAGCTAATAGTCTAGGAGAGCTTTCTAACATAATATTTATTTTATTTTTTTCGCAGAATTCAATTATTTTATTTTTGATAGGAACTAAATCTATTGATTTATAGTCACCATCAAGGAAAATTGCAATATAAGGATCTATATCTATAGAATTTAATTTTTCTTCTTCTAACATATGTCCAAGTTTTTGTCTCTTTACATTTAGATATTCAGAATTATGCTCTCCAGGACATATCACTAATGGGACTCTCTCAGTAACTTCTATTCCATATCCACCTAATCCAGCAATTTTTCTAGGATTATTTGTAAGTAGTTTTAACTTTTTGATCCCAAGGTCAGTTAATATTTGTGCTCCAACTCCATAATTTCTTAGGTCTGCAGGGAAACCCAATTTTTCATTTGCTTCTACAGTATCCAAACCACCATCTTGTAAACTATATGCTTTTAATTTATTAATCAAACCAATACCTCTTCCTTCTTGTCTTAAATAAACAACCACACCCTCTTCTTCTTTTTCAATCCTTGCTAACGCTGCCTCTAACTGGGGTCTACAATCACAACGTAGTGATCCAAAAGCATCACCGGTTAAACATTCTGAATGCATTCTTACTAATACTGGTTCACTTAATTTATTTGACTTTTGCTTTACTAGTGCAATATGTTCAGAACCGTCAAGTTCATTTATGTATCCATATGCCTTAAAATTACCGAAAATACTTGGAAGTATTGCATCAGATTTTCTATAAACAAATCTTTCGTTTTGAAATCTATAACTGATTAGGTCTGCAATGGATATTAACTTCATACCCCATTCTTTCGCATATTCCTTAAGTTGGGGAAGTCTTGACATTGAGCCATCTGGGTTTTGAATTTCACAAATCACACCAGCAGGATAAAGACCAGACATAGCAGCAATGTCTACAGCGGCTTCGGTATGTCCAGCTCTTTTTAATACTCCTCCTTTTTTTGCTCTTAGTGGAAATATATGTCCTGGTCTTCTTAAATCTTCTGGCTTAGTTGAAGGATTTATTGCAACTTGGATAGTTTTAGCTCTATCCTCTGCTGATATTCCAGTAGTTACATTATTCTCAGGACCTGCATCTATTGAAATAGTAAATGCTGTTTGATTTTCATCTGTATTCCTATCAACCATTAAAGGAAGATCTAAGGCATCTAACTTGTCTCCTTGCATTGCTAAACATATTAAACCTCTACCCTCTGTTGCCATAAAGTTAATTTGTTGAGGAGTCGCAAACTGAGCCGCACAAATTAAATCGCCTTCATTTTCTCTTCTCTCATCATCTACAACAATTATGCATTCCCCATTTCTTATGGCAGCTAATGCATCGCTTATGGGATCAAATTCTATATTAAAATTTTCGTTATTATCCACAATTGTTCCATTATTTGATTTGGGACTTGTTTCTTTCATTATTACTATTCAATATAGAAAAAAGTGTTTTAATTATTATTTTATTCAACACTTATAATCCTATCTTAAAGTCTGCCAATAAAGAGAAATGAATGTTGCAATAGTTGGTGCTACTGGTTACGGGGGAATACAAGCAGTAAATCTATTAAAGGATAATAAAAATTATAAAATTTCTTATTTAGGAGGTAATAAATCTTCAGGAACAAAATGGAGCGATAATTTTCCATTCATAAATTTAGAGTCGGACAATTTAATTGAAAAAATATCAACAGATAGAATCGCCGATAAAGCTAATGTTGCTTTACTTTGCTTGCCTAATGGAATTTCTTCTACATTAACAAGAGGTTTATTAGAAAAAGGAGTAAAAGTAATTGATTTATCAGCCGATTATAGGTATAAGTCTCTTGATCAATGGAAAAGTATATACTCTAATGAAGCGAAAAAATATAAGAGAGATGACGATGACCTATGTAAGGAAGCAGTTTATGGTCTTCCTGAAATTAATTTCAATGACATATCTAAAGCAAGATTAATCGCCTGCCCTGGATGTTACCCAACATCTGCTCTTATTCCTCTTAGCCCATTTTTATCCCAAGGGATTATTGATAATGAAGGTATAGTAATAGATTCAAAAAGTGGTACATCAGGTGGAGGCAGAGAACCACATCAAAAATTATTATTTTCTGAATGTGGAGATGGTCTATCTGCCTATGGACTAATAAATCATAGACATACTTCAGAAATAGAACAAATTGCAAGTTTTATTTCTGGTAATGATATTGAACTACTATTCACTCCTCATTTAATACCAATGACAAGAGGTATGCATTCGACAATTTATGGAAGATTACGGGATCCAGGTTTAACTTCTTCTGATTGTAGGATTATATTAGAAAATTATTATAGAAACTACTCGCATATTCGAGTATTACCAGTTGATATTTATCCTTCCACCAAGTGGGTTAAGAATACAAATGAAATCCATCTCTCTGTCAAAGTTGATACTAGAAATGGAAGAATAATTATTTTATCAGTAATAGATAATTTAATTAAAGGACAAACAGGGCAAGCCATACAAAATCTTAATCTAATATCTGGTTTGCCAATAAATAATGGGTTAGAAATGATTAATCATTACCCATGAATTTATTCCGGATAATATATCCGGCCTGAGAAATTGAGAGTGGTAATATTTTATGTTCCAATAAATGTAATTTCTGAGTTATTGTCTCTAAATTATCCTTATCCGAAATAGCTAATGCTGCTTGCATAATTAAGGGACCACTATCAACCTCTGGTTCTACAAAATGTACTGAACAACCAGTGATCTTGGAATCATTTGTTATAGCTTCTTTAATTGCATTACTTCCTTTAAAAGAAGGAAGTAATGATGGATGAATATTTATTATTTTATTCTTAAATTCATTAACAAATTTTGATGACATAATTTTCATCCAACCCGCCATAACAACAAGTTCTATATCCTGTTTTTTTATTGTATTAATAATTTCATCCTCAAAATAATCCTTATTTTCATAATCAGAGCTTTTAATTACCTTATATGAGATATTTGAGTTTTTAGCTCTTGATATACACCCAGCCTCTGATTTGTTTGTAATTAAAATCTTAATATCTATATCAAATTTATTTGAATTAGAGAGATCAATCAATTCTTGAAAATTTGATCCTTCACCTGAAGCTAAAATTGCTATTTTTAATTTTGGTGAAAATTCTCTAAGTTGTGAAATTTCAGGTGAAATTAAATAATTGAATGATTTATCCAAAAGCTGATATTTTTATTGAATAATAAATGAGATATAAATAAAAAAAACCCCTAATAGTATTTATTAAAATTCACAAACATTATGATCTAAAAATAATATAACTAAATAAATTGAAATGATTAGTATTTACGAAGAATAAACTAGATATAATAAACAAAATAAGAAAATAGTCAAAATATAAAATGAATAATGATTTTAATTCATGGGATAAATATTGCAACTACCTTTGGTTTGATAAACAAGTAAATATATGGTTAGATATCAGCAAAATAAATTTTACTCTCGACCAAATATCATCTTTAGAAAATAAATTTAAAAACGTTTTTTCAGCCCTTAAAGAATTAGAAGCTGGCGCGATTTCAAATATTGATGAGAAAAGACAAGTTGGACATTATTGGTTAAGAAATCCATCTGTTGCTCCAAATAATCTTATAAAGGATGAAATCAATAATGAGATTAGAGATATTTCAGAATTTGGAGAAAATATATTAGAGGGTAAAATCACCAATAATAAAAATCAAAAATTTACTAACGTTTTATGGATAGGTATTGGAGGAAGCGGTTTAGGTCCATTATTAATAACTGAAGCATTACAAGAGAATTCTTGTGGATTGAATTTTTCATACATTGATAATATTGATCCATTTTTAATAAGTGAGAAATTAGATGAATTATCTGATAAATTGGCTACCACATTATTTGTTGTTGTAAGTAAGTCAGGTGGAACACCTGAACCAAAAATAGCAATGAATATAATTAAAAAGCATGTAGAAAATAAAAATTTAGACTGGAACTCAAACGCAATAGCAATAACAATGAAAGATAGCCAATTATATAAAAAAGCACAATTTGAGAATTGGTTGAAAATATTTAATCTTCCTGACTGGGTTGGCGGCAGAACCAGTATTACTAGCTCAGTTGGCCTGCTTCCTTTAGCTCTTATTAATCGAGATGTTTCTGAATTTATTAAAGGTGCAGCAATAATGGATGAGTTAACTCGGATACCCAATATTAAAGACAATCCTGCTGCTTTACTATCATCAGCATGGTTTTTTTCTGGTGATGGAATAGGTAAGAGAGATATGGTTGTATTACCTTATAGAGACAGGTTACAAGTATTTAGTAAATATCTTCAACAATTAGTTATGGAGTCTCTAGGTAAAAAGTTTAATAGGAAGGGTGAAATCGTTCATCAAGGAATATCTGTTTTTGGTAATAAAGGCTCTACTGATCAACATGCATATGTTCAACAGTTAAGAGATGGTATTGATAATTTCTTTTGTGTTTTTATAGAGTTACTTGATACCCCTAATAGTAATTACTATTTTGACTCTGAAAATCCTAAAGAATTTTTATCAGGATTTTTACAAGGTACAAGATCTGCACTATCCAACGAAAATAGGCAAAGCATAACAATCACATTAGATAAGTTAAATTGTTTAACACTAGGTGCATTAATTGCTCTATTTGAGCGAGCTGTTTCTTTTTACGCAGAATTAGTTGATATAAATGCTTACGATCAACCTGGTGTTGAAGCTGGTAAAAAAGCAGCCTCAGAAATAATTGATTATCAAAAACAAGTAACAGAATTATTTAATAATGGCGATGAATTATCAATCAAAGAAATTACTTCTCTTCTTGGAATTTCATCAGCTGAGCCAATATTTTTTATAATTCGTCAGATGTGTTTTGGTAATGATGACTATCTTATAAATGGAGATTGGTCTAACCCAAGTACAATAAGAATTAAAAAAATTAGTTAATATTAAACGACAATATTTATAATTCTGCCTTTTACAATTATTATTTTTCTGATTGTTTTATTATCAATCCATTTTTTTACATTAGGTCTAATTAATGTTTTTTCCTTAATTTCATCATCAGAAATATTAATTTCTACATTAATTTTATCTCTTACTTTTCCATTTATTTGAATTACTAATTCATAGCTATTTTCCTTTAGAGCATCTTCATCGAATACTGGCCATTTTTCTAGGTGTACTGATTTTGAATTACCAATTAAATGCCAGATTTCATCGGAAATATGAGGAGCAAATGGCGCTAATAATATACAAAATTTCATAAGAGCTTCTCTTCTTAAGTCTTTATTTACATGATTTAGGTTCGAGGATATTGAATTATAAAACTTCATTAATTCTGATATTGCTGTATTAAATTGATTGTTTTTTATATCATTAGAAATTTCTTTTATAGCAATATTTATAGACTTTAATAATGAGCTTTCATTTTCTTTTTTAAGTTTATTTGCTTCATGGGAAATATCATTATTACTGTAATCTAAGAAAAGTTTCCATATTCTACATAGAAATCTATATTGACCTTCTACATCAGAATCTCCCCATTCGAGGTCTTTTTCAGGAGGGGCTTTAAATAAAATAAACATTCTTGCTGTATCTGCTCCATATTTTTTTATTACAGATTCAGGGTCTATACCGTTATATTTAGATTTTGACATTTTTTCAAAAAGAACTTCAAGCTTTGAATTGTCTTTTGGATCTTTTGGATTAGTTATATCTTTAATATCAGTTGGAGAGATATATTTTCCAGTTATTGAATTTTTATAAGCTGCAGATTGAACCATACCTTGTGTCAAGAGCCTCTTAAATGGTTCATCAATATCAAAAAGATTATTGTCCCTTAGGGCTTTGGTAAGAAATCTTGCATAAAGCAAATGTAAAATTGCATGCTCTACACCTCCAACATATTGATCAACAGGTAACCATTTATTAATTTTTTCTTTTTCGAATGGCTTTGTTAAAGATTTGGATGAAGGATATCTTAAAAAATACCATGATGAACACATGAAGGTGTCCATAGTATCCGTTTCTCTACTCGCCAAATTACCGCATTTTGGACATGTAGTATTAATCCAACTTTGATTACTACCTAGAGAATTAATTTTATTAGAGGATATTTTAATCTCATTTGGTAATTTAACTGGAATATCCTTTTTATTTACTGGAACAGAACCACAATTAGTACACTTAATAATTGGAATTGGACATCCCCAATATCTTTGCCTAGAAATTAACCAATCTCTCAAACGAAATTGAATTTTATTTTCAGCCCATCCATTTCGTTCACCATGTTCTGAAATATGTTTTTTGGCATCACTATTATTTAAGCCATCAAAATTATTTGAGTTAATTAAAAAACCATTATCCGTAAAAGCATTAGTTAATTCGCTGGTACTTTTATCTTTATCCTTAATAATTACTTGTTTAATATCAATTGAATTAATTTTGGCAAATTCAAAATCCCTTTCATCATGTGCTGGGACCCCCATAACAGCTCCAGTTCCATATTCATCAAGAACATAACTTGCTATCCAGATAGGAATTTCCTTTGAATTTATCGGATTTATAGCTATTAAATTTGTTGGAATACCAATTTTCTTTTGATCTTTATCTTTACTTTCTTGTAAATAGATTTTTAAATTTTCTAGTTTACTTAAAATTTTATTATCAGATATTTTTTTAATTAAAGGATGATTAACTGATATTGCTAAATAAGTTACCCCAAATAAAGTATCAGGTCTTGTTGTGAATACTTGTATTTTTTCCTTTTTAAATTCTTTTATTTTAAAATTTATATTTGTACCTATTGATTTACCAATCCAATTTTCCTGCATTATCTTAACTCTTTCAGGCCACTCATTTAATTTTTCTAAATCTTGCAATAACTCTTCTGCATAATCAGTAATTTTTAAAAACCATTGAGTTAAAAGTTTCTTTTCAACTATCGCTCCAGATCTCCATGATTTGCCTTCTGAATCAACCTGCTCATTGGCTAAAACAGTATTATCAATCGGATCCCAATTTACCTCAGACTCCTTTTGATAAACAAGACCAGCTTTATGTAATTCCAAAAATAAAAATTGAGTCCATACGTAATAATTTTCATCACAAGTGGCAAATTCTCTATCCCAATCAACAGAAAGACCTAATAATTTTAATTGTGATTTCATATGAGCGATATTTTGTTTAGTCCACTTATCAGGATTTATTCCTCTTTCTATCGCCGCGTTCTCAGCAGGTAAACCAAATGCGTCCCAACCCATCGGATGTAACACTACTTTGCCCTGAAATCTTTGAAATCGTGCAATTAAGTCTGTTATTACATAATTGCGCACATGACCCATATGAAGGTTTCCTGAAGGGTAGGGAAACATGGATAAGGCATAAAATTTTTCTTTATTACTTGCTTGCTCATCTGTATTATATAAGTTGTCGTCTTCCCAGATTTTCTGCCATTTACCCTCTATATCAGATGGTTTATATAAATTAGTTGCTCTGTTATCTGTATTTTCAGAAGTAATCACTTATTTTAGATTTAGTAAAATATTATTTTAATATTGATTCTATAAAAAGAAATAGATTGTTAAAAGCTTTATTTTATAATTAAAATTTATTAGATATATATTTTTAAATGAACAATATAATATTTGAAAAATATCATGGTAATGGCAACGATTTTATAATAATTGATTCCAGAAATAGTAATATTTACAAAAAATTTCTATCTGATAAAACAATCGATATAAAAAATTTATGTGATCGACAATTCGGTATAGGTGGTGATGGCGTAATTTTCATATTGGAACCTGATAGAAATAATTACGCAAAGATGATTATCTATAATTCAGATGGTTCGGAGGCTCAAATGTGTGGAAATGGTATCAGGTGTTTAGTTCAATATCTACACAATTCCAATAAAGGTTCTTATAGCGTTTCTGAATATAGGATCGAAACAAAAGCTGGTATAAAAATTGCTCAATATAATAATGGCGAAATTACTGTAAAAATGGGAAAACCAATATTAGAAACTAAATCTATTCCAACAAAAATAGATACAAAAATCAATTCAATTCCTTCATGCCTCTTTAAAGAAACGAATTTTGAACAACAGGGATATGCAGTGGGGATGGGAAATCCACATTTGATATTTTTTCTTGAAGATATCACTAAAATATCACTTTCACTATTAGGTCCAGTGTTTGAAAAACATGAATTATTTCCTGAAAAAACAAATGTTCATTTTTCCCAAATAATAAATAGAGATAATATTAACGTACTTGTATGGGAAAGAGGAGCAGGAGCAACATTAGCTTGTGGAACAGGAGCTTGTGCTGTACATGTGGCAGCATACAAACTAGGTTTATGTAATTCAAAAACAGTAATAAATCTACCAGGAGGTAATCTTATAATTAATTGGTCTAGATCAGAAGATGAAATTTTGATGACTGGTAATGCAAAAAAAGTTTTTTCTGGAACATATATTCTAAAATAGATGGACAATAAGTATATTTATCTTGATAATGCATCTACTACTCCATTATCTAAGAATGTATTAAATAAAATAAATTCTACATACAAAAACTATTGGAGTAATTCATCCTCAACTTATAAATATGGAATTAGATGTGCGACATATTTAGAGAAAATAAGACTTAAAATAGCAAAGATATTAAATGCAAATACAGAAGATATTGTTTTTACATCAGGCTCTTCAGAATCGACATCATTAGTATTTAGTAATCTTAGTGATAAATATAAGTGTGGAAGAGTTGTTATCTCTAATGTTGAACATCAAGCCACAATAATTTCAGCAAATAAGCTAAAAAGAAAAGGGTGGGAAATCTATAAATGGCCAGTTAATAGAGATGGGATTATAAATATATCAAACATTAATGAAGTAATTAAAAATAACACAAATCTTGTTTCGCTAATTTGGGGTCAGAGTGAAGTAGGCACTTTACAACCTGTCCAATTAGTTGGAACTAAATGCAAGGAATTAGATATTTTATTTCATATCGATGGGACACAGATATTAAGTAACGGTATTTTTAATTGGAAAGAACTTAACTGTGATCTATTAAGTTTATCCGCACATAAATTTGGAGGTCCTAAAGGCATAGGATTGCTATTGACGAATTCAAAATCTAGATTGTTATTAAAAAATAATGATATTTCACTTTCTCAAGAATATTCAATAAGACAAGGAACAACTCCTTTGCCATTAATAGCCGGAATGTATCAGTCAATAAAAAATATTAAGGGAAGAATTAAATTCAATTCGTATAATGCCGAGTTCGAAAATAATAAAAAAGTACTGCTTAGAAAATATTTTATAAATAAAATAACTAATAATCCAAATATTAAAATTACAGGTAGTAGTACTGAAAGACTTCCAAATCACATATCATTTCTTTTATTTAATAAGAAATTAGAACCAATAAAAGCTTATAAAGTTATTAATTATATGTCTGATAATAATGTAGCTATAAGTAGTGGTAGTGCATGTTCTAGCTCCTCAGGAAAACATAGTCTTACTCTTGAAAATATGGGATATGATAGTAATCAACTTTATTCAAACATTCGTGTTAGTTTAGGATCTATGAATAAGAAGTCTGATATAGATAGATTATTTAAACTAATTCAAATTTGTATAAAAAAATTCTAATGAATACTATTTATGTGCTACCTAAGGATCTTAATGATGCCTTAAAAAATCTAGAAAATTCAATAATCTCTAGTTTAAAACTATCAAGTTTTCGATTTACTGTTGAATTTAATTTCGAGGGATTAAAATTTAATAAAATAGGTATAACTATTTATAAGATTCTTGCAAATTATTATAATAATAAAAAAATAAAAAAAAATGTTTTTATTACTTATTCTGATCCAGGAGCTGTAGCTTTGGCTCAGAGGGATTATCCAGATATTAAAGAAAATATTTTTACATTTAAAGGTTTTAATGAATCCATTTATATCGATCAAGATGAATCAATCTTGATATCGATACTTCCTCAACCTTACGATTTTGATACATTCGAACCAATGTGTGAAAACTTTAAAGGTTTGCATTATTCTTTAAATCCAAAATTTGAAGATGCAAATATTGGGATAGGAAGTGTAATAAGAGAAAGAAGAAAAAACTTTGTAAAAACTTGGTATAACGTTTACTTTCTTCAACCAATTGATAATGGTGCATTAATGCATTCTTATCCAAATAATTGGTTACTTTTTAAAGAAATTAATAAAAGATATTTATTTAAAAAAGAATTTGATGAGAGACCTGATAATGAAACTATTTTTGTAAATTTATAGTTTTGAAAGTTTTTAGAAAATTTTATTTTTATATAATTTTAATTTTTGGCTTATTAAGTTTTCCTCTTTTAATATGGAATTTATTAAATACTCAAAAAAGTAAATTATTAAATAACATATATTTTAATTCTCCAGGAATAATTAGGAATAACAAAAAGTGTATAAAGTATGATGAATTATTATTTAAATCGCTTGATAAGACTTTTAGCGTATCCATTATTAATGAGAATGGTGTTCTTATAAGTTCATATAATGATGATATATTAAGAATACCAGCTTCAAATTTAAAGTTATTTAGTACAGCATATGTATTAAATAAATTCAAACCCTCAAGAAGTTTTAAAACGTCAATATTTAGAAAGGGTAATGATAAATATTATTTATTAGGTCAAGGAGATCCTGATCTTAACTATTCTGATATTTATAAATTACTATCTAATATCACTAATAATAATAACGTTATCAATCTGAATATCTTAGAAATAAATTCTAATTATTATTGGCCAAAAGGTTGGACATATATAGATAAGCAATATGATTACGGAGCTCCCATTACAACCTTGGCATTAAATAGCAATGAGAGAAAATATGAAAATATTGAATACTTAAAAAAGACTATAGAAAATTATATTTTTAAAAAATTCCCATATGCATCAATAAATATAGACATTGTAGATAATTCTGAAAAATATTATTTGAATTCATCTATTGAATTGGAAACAATTACTTCTAATCCACTATTGTCGTTGATAACATTAGCTAATTCCGAAAGTCATAACTTCACTGCAGAATCACTTTTTAAAAATGCATCAAATTCTTGGAATGACAATAATTATCTGAAATTAAAATATTGGTTGAAAAACAGAGGTTTAAAAGTTGATAATTTGACTTTTTCAGATGCAAGTGGTCTTTCTAGAAACAATAGAGTAACAACAAAATTAATATCAGAATTTTTGAATAAGATGAAATATTCAAAAAACTTTAGTACCTTCCAGTCTTCACTATCAATTATTGGGGTAAGAGGAACTTTAGCTAAAAGATTCACAAACTCAGAATTACAAGGTAAGTTTTTTGGGAAAACAGGTACTTTATCAAATGTATTTGCGTTATCAGGATATCTATATAAGGATGAGAAACCTATAGTTATAAGTATTATCCAAAACTCAGAAAATATAGATAGGGATAAGACATTTACCCTGTTAAAAAACATATATAAATTGGAAGAATGTATTTAATCTTTTTTAAAATAATTCTTTAGATCTCTTTCTACGGAATCAGGTACCATATGATCTATTTCACCTCCAAATTTAGCAACCTCTTTAACCAAGGAACTACTTAAAAAACTATAGTTTGTATTAGTAGAAAGAAAAATTGTTTCTATTTCAGTATTAAGAGATTTATTTGTATGTGCTATTTGAAGTTCATATTCAAAATCACTCATAGCTCTTAGCCCTCTTAATATTAAATTTGCGTTAACTTCTTTTGCACAATCGACTGTGAGACCCTCATAGGAAATAACACTGATATTTGATAGATGAGATACAGCATTTTTTATTTGTAGTATTCTTTTATTAAGATCAAAGGTTGGTTTTTTACTAGTATTTTCTAGAACAGCAACAACTACATTTCCAAATAATTTTTCAGCTCTTTGTATTAAATCTAGATGTCCATTTGTTAAAGGATCAAATGTACCTGGGTAAAGTATTTTCATAATTTAATTATGATTAGAAATAATATTTGGTTAAAATATGTATATTAGTTAAATCAATTATGACATTAAATCTTGAAGCAAAAAAAATCTTATTAAGAAAAATTCCACATGGATTGTTTATTTGCGGAGTGAAAGATGATGAGACTAATGAAGTAAATGGCTTTACTGCTAGCTGGGTTACACAAGGTTCCTTTACCCCTCCCCTAGTTGTTATGGCAGTAAGAGCTGAAGGATCCAGTCATGAAATAATAAAAAATACTGGAAAGTTTTCTTTAAATGTTCTGAAAAGTGATCAAAAGGATTTAGCAGCCGTCTTTTTTAAACCACAAAAAGCCCTTGGAGGAAGATTTGAATCTGTAGAATTTAATTTGGGAGAATTTGGTTTACCAATATTAGTTGATAGTGTTGGTGGTGTCGAATGTAAGGTTGTAGGAAATGTTATGTATGGTGATCATACAGTTTTTGTTGGTGAAGTTTTATCTGCTTATTTAAATAATGATGTTGATTCGTTAAATTTAAATTCTACGGGATGGAACTACGGAGGTTAGAAATTATAGATGACTAATCCTTCAACAAAAGTTTCTACTAAAGTATTAGATAAAAAATATAATTTTAAAATTGAATATAAACTTATTAAAAATAAGGACTTATTAAAATCAAGATTATCTGAAATACCAAAGTCTTCTGGTTGTTATCTTTTTAAAGATATTGATAATAATTTACTTTATATAGGCAAATCTAAAACACTAAGAAATAGGGTCAGTAGTTACTTTAATAATTATGCTGAACTGTCACCCAGATTAAGTCTAATGGTTAGACAAATAACTGAAATTGAAATTATAGTTACAGATAGTGAGTATGAAGCTTTAAATTTAGAATCAAATTTAATTAAAACTAATAAACCTTATTTTAATATTCTATTAAAAGATGATAAAAAATATCCATATCTTTGCATTACATGGAGCGAACAATATCCAAGAATTTTTATAACAAGAAAAAGGAGAAATAGAAATAATTTTGATAGATATTATGGACCTTATGTTGATGTTGGATTATTAAGAAAAACATTATTCATAATAAAAAAAATATTTCCGTTAAGACAAAGACCTCGTCCTGTTTATAAAGATAGAACTTGCTTAAATTATTCAATTGGGAGATGTCCAGGAGTTTGTCAAGAAATAATATCCTCAGAAGATTATAAAAAAACTATGAAGCAAGTATCTATGATTTTCCAAGGAAGGAACGATGATCTAGAGGTTTTTCTAGAACGAAAAATGAATCAATATTCCAATGATTTAGAATTTGAAAATGCTGCTAAAATAAGAGATCAAATTTCAGGTTTAAAATTATTAACTGAATCTCAAAAAATATCGATACCAGACTCATCAATTAATAGAGATATTTTTGGCATTGTTTCTGAAAATAATATCTCTAGTATTCAAATTTTTCAAATGAGGTCTGGTAAATTAATAGGAAGGATTGGATATACTCAAAAAATTGATAATAGTGATGAGAAAGAGATACTACAAAGAGTATTAGAAGAGCACTACATTAATGTTGAAGGAGTTGAAATACCATCAGAAATTTTATTGCAATTTAATCTTCCAAAACATAATACAATTGAAGAATGGTTAAGTGAATTAAGGCAGAAAAAGGTTAAGTTAATTATCCCAAAAAGAAATAAAAAGTTTGAAACCGTTGAAATGGTTTTAAAAAATGCAAAATTAGAATTAGAGAGGATATTAAATGGAATTCAAGATAATGAATCTGCAATAGAAGACTTGACTCAAATACTTGAATTAACTAACCAGCCGAGAAGAATTGAAGGATATGATATTAGTCATATACAAGGAACAGATCCTGTAGCATCACAAGTAGTCTTTATAGATGGTATTCCATCCAAACAAAATTATAGAAAATATAAAATTAAAGATCCCAATATATTTATTGGACATAGTGATGATTTTGCCTCAATTTATGAGGTTATATACAGAAGATTTAAAAAATGGTCAAAATTTAAAATTGAGGGTGGAGACATTAGTTCGTTACAAGATAAGAAAAAAAGTACATTAGATAATGATCTTCTAACAGATTGGCCAGATTTGATTATGATAGATGGCGGAAAAGGACAATTAAATGCAGCATTGAAGGCATTAACACAATTAGATCTACATGAAGAAGTTAATATATGTTCTTTAGCAAAAAAAAATGAAGAGATATTCATACCAGGTTTTTCAAAATCTCTTGATACTGATCAAAATCAAAAAGGACTTCTATTACTTCGAAGAGTAAGAGATGAAGCACATAGATTTGCATTATCATTTCATAGAAATAAAAGATCTACTCGAATGAATAGATCTCAATTATCCCAAATACCAGGTTTAGGACCTTCACGTATTAAAGATTTGCTTGAGCATTTTAATTCAATTGATGCAATTAGAATTGCAAGCAGAGAAGAACTTTCAAAAGTTAAAGGTCTTGGTATGCATTCAGCAAATGATATTTATAATTACTTTAATGAGTTATAAATATTGATTAATTTTTATAAATTTAAAATTATTCACTATTAAATAAGTATTTATATTGGTAATAGTTTATGAATTATATTTTATTAATTTGTCATCAGAAGCATATTTATGGTTTAAGTCTCTTCACATCATTGGTGTAATTGTATGGTTTTCTGGCCTTTTTTATTTAGTTAGGCTTTTTATATATCATGAAGAGTCAAGAACCATGCAAGATGATTTGAAGATTGCGTTTAATGATCAATATTCCTTGATGGAAAAAAGGCTTGCCAATATTATTACTACTCCAGGAATGATACTGGCTTTAAGTATGGCTATCTGTTTAGTAATTATGCAACCTGGATGGCTCAGTGAAAAATGGCTTCAGATAAAAATTTCTTTTGTTTTGGGCTTAGTCATATATCATGTTTACTGTTATAAAATAATGAACTCTTTACAGAATGGTACTTCAAAAATATCTGCAAAAAACCTTAGATTACTAAATGAACTTCCTACATTATTGTTATTTGTAATTGTCCTATTAGTTATTTTTAAAAATAATTTCCCTACCAGTATTGCGACATGGAGTGTATTTGGACTAATAATATTTATGCTTTTATCTATTCAGTTATATGCAAAGATCAGAAGAAAAAATGAAGAATCTCTAAAGAATGGATAAGCAAGATTTAATAAAAATAACAGCAAATATAAATAAAGAAAGCTGTCCAGGCTTAGTAAATTTTCATTGTCATACGAAATTTAGTGATGGGAGCTTTGATCCAGAACAATTATTAGATCAAGCTTTTATAAATAAAATAAAATTTATATCCATAACAGATCATCACACTGTTAAAGCACATGATTTTATTGAACAAAATAATATACTTGAAAAATATCCAACTGATTCTTTTAAACTAATTTCTGGAATTGAAATAAATTGTTTACTTCTAGGATGCTTAGTTCACGTTATTGGATTAGGAATTAATATAAAAAGTACACATCTAACACCTTATATTCAAGGTGAGTCCCCAATTGGGAATGATTTACACATCAATTCGGTAACAAAGGCAATCAGATTATCAGGAGGGTTATCTTTTCTTGCACATCCAGCGAGGTATAGAATTCCCTTTTATAAACTTATCCCTGAGGCTAATAAGCAAGGAGTTGATGGGATTGAAGTTTGGTACGATTATGATTTAAAAGAAAGATGGCAAGCAAGTAATTTTGTATGTTCAGAGATAAATAAAATAACCGAAAGCCTTAATATGCTTAAAACCTGCGGAACAGATAGTCATGGATATTCATTATTGGGCAGATAAACTAGTATTCGTTTTTCTCAATTTTGGCATCAGCCATATTAACAATCTTTTTTAAATTTTCTAATATTTCTGGAGTATGGTCATTCCACATTTCTCTATTAATAATCTCAAGAAATCTTTGGGATAAATCTCGTAAGGCCCATGGATTATTCTCGATAAAAAACTTTTTAAGGTTCTCATCACATATCCAAGAATTATATATTTGGGTATAACACCAATCAGATACGATTTCCGTTGTGGCATCATAAGCATATAAATAATCGAGCGTTGCAGAAAACTCAAAGGCACCTTTATATCCGTTTTCCTTCATTCCATCAATCCATTTTGGATTAAGCACTCTTGTCCTAACAACCTTATTTATTTCATAGCTTAATTTATTTATTTTAGATAAACGATATTTTGATAAATCACCATGATATATTTCGGGAAATTTGCCTTGAAGTTTATTTATTGCTGATGATATTCCTCCTTGAAATTGATAATAATCATCAGAATCCAAAATATCATGTTCTCTGTTATCTTGATTATGAATAACTACTTGAATATTTTTAAGCGCTTTTTCTAATTCTTTTTTATTTTCGATAGGTTCATTTTCATCAGAATATATCCACTTACTCCAGTTTAAATAAGAATCAGCAAAATCATTTATATTTTCCCAACTAGAATTAGATATAAGTTCTTGTAATCCAGCTCCATATGATCCAGGTGCAGAACCAAAAATTCGATTTAAAGAATCTCCGTCTTTATAAGATGCTGAAATTGGATTTAATTTTTTATCTTCGTCAAGTTGAGAAACTAATTTTATAGCTTTGTAAACTAAAGATATTAATTGAGGAAATGCATCCCTAAACATACCCGAGATTCTTAAAGTAACATCAACTCTTGGTCTATTAAGAATACTTAAAGGAATTATTTCTATATCAATGACTCTTCTAGAAGGACCATCCCAAATAGGTTTTACGCCTAGTAAATACAATATTTGACAAACATCCTCCCCTCCGTTTCTCATAGTAGATGTAGCCCATACAGAAATTGCTAATTTTTTAAGGTCTTGTCCATGATCCTGTTTATATAAATCAATTATTTGAGAAGCTGATTCACATCCAACAATCCATGCCGATTCTGTTGGTAAGCCTCGGGAGTCAACAGAAAAAAAATTTTTACCTGTAGGTAGAACTTCAGTTTTACCTCGTGTTGGAGCTCCTGATGGTCCGCTACTTACATATATTCCATTTAAAGCATTTATAAATGAAGCCTTCTCATTTATGGTCGATTTAATTATAGGTTCTAATATTTCTTTATGAATTAGATTAAAATAATCTTTATGTTTTTTATCTACATTAAATAATAATAATATATTTTTATTTTCTAATATTTCTAATTCATTTAGAGTTATTTGGTCTTTGTAAAAATAATGATAAATTAAATATTTTGCTTGATTTTCTATAAATTCTAATGCTCTTCTAAAGCTATTGATATTATCTTTTGAATAATTACTAATAATTTCTTTATCGTTATCACTAAGAACTTGATCATAGTTATTAGTCCATGGATCTAAATCTAAATTAAGATTTGAAGCGATGTATTGGATTATCCCACTACGTTTTGAAGTTGGAACTCTTGCAATACTTATGATTAAATTAATTTCATTTATAAATTTTTGTCTACTTCCAAAAATGTGAAGACCAGTTCTTATTTGTGATTCTTTTAGTTCACATAGATATGAGTCAATTTTTTCAATTTTATTTGATTCGTCAAAAAATATAATATCTTTAAAATCGTTTTTAATAATTTCTAATATAGATTTTTCAATAATGTTTATTCGCTTAGAATTTAATAACTTAGCCTCATAGTATTCGTCTAAACATTGTTCTAAAATCGAGAGTTTTCCATACAAATCAGATCTATCTAAAGGAGGTGTTAGATGATCAATTATTGTTGCATGAGTTCGCCTTTTTGCTTGCGATCCTTCTCCTGGGTCATTAACAATAAATGGATATATATTTGGAATTGGTGGACAAATAATACTCGGGAAGCATTCATCACTAAGTCCTATAGATTTTCCTGGTAACCATTCAATAGTGCCATGTTTACCTATATGACAAATAGCATTCGAATCAAATTTACTTTCAATCCAATAATATTGGGCTAGATATCTATGGGGTGGTGGTAGATCTGGAGAATGTATATCTTTATTAGATTCAATATCGTAACCTCTTTGAGGTTGAATTAGTAAACATATTTTTCCAAATAAAAGACCATTAATCGAAAAACCTTGTTTTTCTAAATCTTGAGAATTAGATGGAATACCCCATCTATCAACGATAAGATTTTTAGGTTTAAGGGATAGTTTGTTCCAAAATTCTAAGTATTCATTTAATGATAAAAAATCAAGAGGTTTATTATTTTGAGATTCAATATCATTTGTTCTAGTTTTTATAAGTAACGAAATTAGTTCTGATGAATTTTTAGGTAATTCTCCAGAACCAAGATCATAACCTTCATCTTTTAACCAATAAAGAATATTAAGGACAGACTGCGGAGTATTTAAACCGACTCCATTTCCAATTCTTCCATTTTTTACAGGATAATTTGCAATTACTAATGATATCTTTTTATCAAAATTATTTAAATTATTTAGTCTTACATAATTACTTGTAAGTTTTGTTATCCATTTAATATTTCCAAAATCAACTTTGTAACTTGTAATTTTGCTACATAAGGTTTTATTTACAGAAATAACCTCTTTAAAAGCACAAGGTTTTGTTGTAATTCGTCCATCAAATTCTGGAATAATTATTTGCATTAATAAATCTGTTGGATTCATTCCAGTTGATGAGTGCAACCAATTATTTCTGGATTTATTACAAGAGAGTATTTGAAGGATTGGAAGATTAAGTGATTTAAAGATATTCAAATTACTATCTATATTTTCATTAGAACTATTAAGCGAGGAAGAAAAAGAGGTAGTTGTTATTAGTAGTCTTATATCTTCTTTTTTAAAAAGATTAATCAATTCCTTCTGAACATCATAATTTTTTAAAGTTGAAATAAATACTGTTTTAGGTGACAAACCATTACACCTTAGTTGAGATATTAATTCATTTGATAATTCAATTTCATTAGCTAAAAACAATGATTTATAAGAAATTATTCCAACCTTTAATCCTTTTTCATTTTTCCAATCATATTGATAAGGATCTGGATAGCTGACGTTAGAGATATATTTTTGTGGAATATTAGTTTCATTAGATGATAGATAACTTAAACAATGAAGAAATCTTCGATAATTCTCCTTTCCTCCTGACTTAAGAAGTTTACTAATTTTTAATGAAGTATCTAAATCTACGCTACTTAATTCATTTAGTGATAAATCCTCTTCATCAGTTCCAGAAAGAATTAAAAGAGTCTTATTAAGATTTACTTCTTTCCATTTTATTAATTGTTCAAGTCCATAACTCCATGTCCCTTTATCACCAAACAATCTTAAAACAACTATTTTTGCATAATTTATTGTTTTTAAAAAATAATTATCTATTTGTGCGAATGTATTTAGGTTTGAAATTTCTAATGCTCTAAAATTATCTTGGAATAAAAGAAATTCTTTATCTTCAATTAAATCAGAAATTATATTAATATCAGCTTTTACGCTTGTGATAAATATAAAATCAGCTTTAGGATGTTCAATTAAATCAACGTTATTATTTTCATTTCCAGCAATATTTAATATCCTATGCATTTATATATAACAATTAGGTTTAGAATACTTAAGTAAGTTAGAACAATTTTAACTCATTTCTAAAATAAAATATGCAAGAATTTCTTCCATATGCCTGGTTTGAAGGTAAGTGTATACCCTTTAAAGATGCAAAAGTGTCAATAGCAACTCATGCACTTCATTATGGAACAGCAGCCTTTGGAGGAATGAGAGCTATTCCAAATCCATCTAATAAGGATGAATTTCTTTTATTTAGAACAGATAAACACATAAAAAGGTTATCTCAAAGTGCAAGATTGCTTTTAACAGAAATATCTGAAGAATATATATTTAATGCACTAAAAACAATATTAAAAAAAAATAAACCTACAAAACCGATCTATATAAGGCCTTTTGTTTATACAAGTGATTTAGGTATTGCTCCAAGATTACATAATATAGAAACTGATTTCTTCATTTATTGTATTGAACTAGGAGACTATTTATCTCCCGATGGTGTGTCTTGTAGGATGAGTAGTTGGACAAGACAAGAAGATAGATCTCTACCTTTAAGAGGTAAGATAAGCGGCGCTTACATTACCAGTTCATTAGCCAAAACAGAGGCTAGTTTATCAGGATTTGACGAAGCATTGCTGTTAAATTCTAGTGGTAAAGTAAGTGAAGCTAGTGGAATGAACTTATTTATAGTAAGAAATGGTGAACTGATTACCCCAGGAGTTGATCAAGACATCCTAGAAGGAATTACTAGAGCTAGTGTTATTGAATTAGCGAAATCGTTTGGTATAAATGTTATTGAAAGACCTGTTGATAAAACAGAATTACTTATTGCTGATGAAGTATTTCTAACTGGTACTGCAGCTAAAATTACACCTGTAAAGCAAATAGAATCAACAAATATTAATAATGATCGTCCCATAATGAATAAATTGAAAAATAAGCTTATCGAAATAACGGAAGGCCGTTCACAAGACTATGATGATTGGATAACACGTATTGATATTAGTTAATTTTAATTTTCCTTTTAAATTATGGTTTCATTTAGAAATTATTTAAATAGAGATGATAAACCAATTATTATTTTCGATGGTGGGACAGGTACTTCTTTTCAAAATTTAAATTTATCATCACATGATTTTGGTGGAGATGAATTAGAGGGTTGTAATGAAAACTTAGTCTTATCCTCTCCTAATACTGTTGAACAAGTACATAATTCATTTCTTGAAGCAGGTTGTCATGTAATTGAAACCAATACATTTGGTGCTTCATCTATTGTTTTAGACGAATATAGTATTTCTAATAAAGCTTATGAAATCAATAAAAAAGCAGCTCAGATAGCTAAAAAATGTGCAAATTTATTTTCATCTATTAATACTCCTAGATTTGTCGCTGGATCAATTGGGCCAACTACAAAATTACCAACATTAGGTCATATTAGTTTTGATAAGCTTAAAGATTCATATGAAGAACAAATAAATGGTCTAATTGACGGAGGTATTGACCTTCTATTGATTGAAACATGCCAAGATGTTTTACAAATAAAATCAGCATTAACTGCTTCTCAAGAAGTTATTAAAAACAGGAATATTGAATTACCAATAATGATATCCATAACTATGGAAACCACAGGAACGATGCTTGTCGGGTCAGATATAGCCTCTGCATTAACAATATTAGAGCCATACAATATTGATATTCTGGGACTGAATTGTGCAACTGGCCCAGTTCAAATGAAAGAACATATTAAGTATTTAGCTGAAAATTCACCTTTTGCAATTAGTTGTATACCTAATGCAGGATTACCTGAAAATATAGGAGGTGTTGCTCACTATAAATTAACTCCATTGGAGTTGAAAATGCAGTTAATGAACTTTATTTATGATTTTAACGTACAACTTATTGGCGGATGTTGTGGTACCACTCCTGAACATATCAAGCATTTATCCTCAATCATTGAGGAAATAGTTGATAAAAAAATAAATAAAAAACTTGCTACTGCAAAAACAAATTTTGTTCCTTCAGCAGCTTCTATATATAACTCAGTTCCATATAAACAAGATAACTCAATATTAATAGTTGGAGAGCGTTTAAATGCTAGTGGATCAAAAAAAGTAAGGGAATTACTAAATGAAGATGATTGGGACGGCTTGGTATCAATTGCTAAACAACAGCAAAAAGAAAATGCTCACATACTAGATGTCAATGTTGATTATGTAGGAAGAGATGGAGTTAAAGATATGAAAGAAATTACCTCAAGATTAGTTACAAATATAAACCTTCCATTAATGATAGATTCAACAGAAGCAGATAAAATGGAAAGTGGATTAAAGACTGTAGGAGGAAAATGCATTATAAATTCAACCAACTACGAAGATGGAGATGAAAGATTTAATCAGGTCTTAAAACTTGCATTAGATTATGGTGCTGGAATAGTAATTGGAACTATTGATGAAGATGGAATGGCAAGAACATCACAGAAAAAATATGACATTGCAAAAAGAGCATTAATTAAAACTAGATCAAGTGGCCTCGCTGATTATGAGATATTTTTTGATCCTCTAGCATTGCCAATATCTACTGGAATTGAAGAAGATAGATTAAATGCTAAAGCAACTATTGAAGCTATATCAAAAATAAGAAAAAGCTTTCCAGATATTCATATTATTTTAGGGATATCTAATATTAGTTTCGGGCTTTCACCATTATCAAGAATTAATCTAAATTCAATATTTCTCGATGAATGTATAAAGGCAGGATTAGATTCAGCGATTATTGCACCAAATAAAATATTGCCTCTTTCAAAAATATCTGCGGAAACAAAAAAATTATGTTTAGATTTAATTTATGACAGAAGGATTTTCGAAAATCAAATATGTATATATGATCCATTAGTTGAACTAACAAAAGCATTCCAAGATATAACAATCAGTGACTTTAAAAAAGCATCTACTTCAAACAAAAACCTCACCTTAGAAGAAAAACTTAAAAACCATATTGTAGATGGGGAAAAAATAGGTTTAGAAGAACAATTAAATAATGCGCTTAAAAAATACAAACCACTTGAAATAATTAATACTTATTTATTAGATGGAATGAAAGTAGTCGGTGAACTATTTGGATCCGGCCAAATGCAATTACCTTTTGTATTGCAATCAGCGGAAACAATGAAATTTGCTGTTTCAGTGCTTGAACCACATATGGAAACAGTAGATGAAAAAATATCTAACGGAAAATTACTAATAGCAACTGTTAAAGGAGATGTTCATGATATAGGTAAAAATTTAGTTGATATAATTCTCTCAAATAATGGTTTTGATGTAATCAACCTTGGAATTAAGCAAGATGTTTCAGCGATTATTGATGCACAAAAAAAACATAAAGCAGACTGTATTGCTATGAGTGGTTTACTTGTTAAATCTACAGCATTTATGAAGGATAATTTAGAAGCATTTAACAATGCTGAAATTAATGTTCCAGTTATTCTTGGAGGTGCAGCATTAACTCCAAAATTTGTGAATGAAGATTGTAGTCAGATATATAAAGGTAAAATTTTGTATGGGAAAGATGCTTTTACAGATTTACAATTTATGAATGACTATATGGATAGTAAAAAGAAGGGTAATTGGTCTAATGAAAATGGTTTTACTAATACTGATGATATTCAAATTAAATTAGCTTCCCCAAGGTCTTCCGCTAAAGATAAAAATTTAAATAAAAATTTTGAAAAAACCAAAAGTATTCAATTAATTGAGAATTTTAATAGATCTAATTTTGTAGAGGAAGAGGAACCTATAAAGGCTCCATTTTTGGGAACTAGAGTTCTTCAAGATATTGAAATAGACTTTGACAAACTAATTTTTTATCTGGATAAAAAAGCATTATTTAGTGGTCAATGGCAAATTAAAAAAAATAAAGGTCAATCAGTAGAAGAATACAATAATTATTTAGATTCATATGCAAATCCATTACTTGAAAAATGGATCAATATTATTTTAGATAAAGGCTTAATTTCACCAAAAGCAGTCTATGGCTACTTCCGTTGCGGGAGGAATGATAATAGTATTTACCTCTTTGATAATGTATCAAATAAAAAAATTTCTGAATTTAATTTTCCTAGACAAAAATCGGGAAATAATCTTTGTATTGCTGATTTTTACTGTGATCTTAAAAATAATGATCCAGTAGATATATTTCCAATGCAAGCAGTAACAATGGGGGAAATAGCTAGCGAATATTCCCAAGAATTATTTAAAGCTGATAAATATAGTGATTATTTAATATTTCATGGTTTAACCGTTCAATTAGCAGAGGCTCTTGCAGAATATGTTCATTCAATAGTAAGAATTGAATGCGGATTTAAATCATATGAGCCAAACAATAACCGTGAAATATTAGCTCAAAAATATAGAGGAGCTAGATACTCATTTGGTTATCCAGCTTGTCCTAAAGTTTCTGATTCAAATATACAGTTATCATTATTGGATACAAAAAGGATTAATTTAACAATGGATGAATCAGAGCAATTACATCCTGAACAAAGTACTACTGCTATAATTTCACTTCATTCAAAAGCAAAATATTTTAGTGCCTAAATAAATTTTAGATTATA
>OCZA010000098.1_pt1 | contig 28780 bp, 25 predicted proteins | sample 1539021 | NCBI WGS metagenome assembly OCZA01 (sample SAMEA2619376, study PRJEB22493) | marine metagenome | biome: marine biome (ENVO:00000447); feature: surface water layer (ENVO:00002042); material: "saline water (ENVO:00002010), including plankton (ENVO:xxxxxxxx)" | depth 5 m | reverse complement strand
TTCCTAATAAAAGAGTTGTAGGAATAAGTAAATTAGCAAGAATTCTAGATGCTTTTGGAAAAAGATTGCAAACTCAAGAAACAATGACAGCTCAAATAGCAGATATTATTGATAAGGTTCTTCAGCCAAAAGGTGTGGGCGTCATAATCGACGCTTCTCATCAATGTATGACTACAAGAGGAATTCATAAAACTGAAACTAGTACAGTAACTACAAGAATGATTGGAGCCTTCAAGGAACCTGATGTCAAAAAAGAATTCTTGAAACTTATCAGTTCAGACATTTCTTAATTTTTGAGTAATTTAACTCTTCTAAAGCCATTTAAAATTGCATCTTCTTCCAGCATTAGGAAAGAAATTATTTCTAATGCTGGTATTACCTGTGAATTTGTATCATCAAATGTTGATGAAGAAAAAATTAAAAAAGATAGCTCTAATTTATCTTTTTCTGATATATCTTTAAAACTTGCATCAGCTAAAGCTTTAGAAGTTAGCAAAAAAAATAAGGATTTTTACATTCTTGGAGTTGATCAGATCTGTCAGTTTCGAGATGAGATCTTAAACAAACCAGGTAATGAAGAAAATTGTAAGAAAACTTTAAAAAAACTTTCTGGAAATACTCATTATCAAAATTGTGGAATGGCAATATCATTTAATAACGAAATAATATGGACTTCTTGCGACATTGCTAAATTGACCATGAAAGATTTATCAGAAAGCGATATAGAAAAGTATGTAAAAAAGGATAAACCCTTCAAATGTTGTGGGAGTTATAAATATGAGCTAAATGGAAAAAATTTATTTTCTAAAATAGAAGGTTCAATTTATACAATCCAGGGACTAGATATTGATGGTTTGCTAATTTATTTAAGACAAAATAAATTTATTTGAGATTTAATAAAAAAATTAGTAATGTTTGATATATGAAAAATTTTCAAGATAAAGTCGCAGTAATTACTGGATCAGGTTCCGGTATGGGAAGAGAACTAGCTATTGAACTTGCACAAGCTGGAGCAAATATTGCTTTAGTTGAGTGGAATGAAGACACATTAAATGAAACAGCTGATCTTTTGAAAGCCTACAATGTGGGAGTTTCGAAACATATCGTTGACGTAAGCGATAAAGAAGCAGTTTTTGCTTTGCCTGAAAAAGTAATCGAAGAGCACGGTTCAGTAGATATGGTTTTTAATAATGCTGGAGTGGCTTTAGCTTCTACTATTGAAGACTCTACTGATGAAGATTGGGATTGGGGTTTAGGAATCTTACTGCATGGAGTTATAAATGGAACTAGAGCTTTTTTGCCATATTTAAAAGAAAGACCAGAAGCCGCAATTGTAAATACTTCTTCAATTTTTGGATTTTTAAGTGTTCCAACACAATCTATTTATCATGTTGGCAAGTACGGAGTAAGAGCATTTACAGAAAGTCTTGCTTTGGAGATGCAAATGGAAAAGTCCCCTGTTGAGGTTTACTCAGTTCATCCAGGCCACATTGGAACTAATATAGCTAATATAGCTGCTGAAAAAGGGAAGATGGAATTTAATGCTGAAGAAATGGAGAAAAGACCTAATATTTTTGGTCCAAAGGCCAAATCAATTGAAGAGGTAGGTCAGCTTTTTAAAAGTAATGCACCAGTAAATGCAAACACAGCTGCAAAGTATATTTTGAATAACATCAAAAAGAAGAATAAAAGAATCTTGGTTGGTGCTGATGCCAAATGGTACGATCGAATTCAAAGATTGTTTCCAAAAAAATATATTTATTTATTACCTTTTGTTTCTTTAATAAGAGGCTGGTTTCCAAAAGACAAGCCATTAGATAGATAATCAAAGTTTGATATCTTTATAACCTTTTAATTTTATAGAGCTCTCGCTTATTGATAAATCCTCTTCTGGATTTAATACTTTTTCGTTAAATCTATATATCAAATCATAATTACCATTAAGAGCTTTTTGATTATATTTGATTTTATTGTCTTGAGTTTTTTCTAACTTTTGATGATATTTTTTAAGATCTTTTTTTGGATATATTTTATTTATAATTTTTTTTACGATGTAAGGACTATAAATTGGGGCAGTTCCATTATTTCCTCCAAATCCTTTTGCATTTATATAAGCTGTATCTAAATCTTGAGGGTCTATTTCTCTATTAGATAAACAAAAATCAAGGCCTTCAGTAGAAACATCATCTGCGAGTTTTGGCGTAGTTTCCAGTCCAGGAATAATTCCATTTTGCCATATGCCTATAGCTGCTAATAATCCATCACCCCCAGCAGGACCCATACTGTGACCAATATATCCTTTAAGGCCAGTCACTAATAAATCTTTAACTTTCAAGGAAGTAGCAGTTTTGCTGATAACATCAGATTCAGTACTTCTATTTTGAAACGTACCTGTTCCATGGGCAATTATCAGAGAATTTTTTAATTCTGTAATATCTTTTTTAGATTTTGAAAAGGCCTGAGCCATAGTTATATAGTTTCCAATACCTGGCGAACTAATAGATTTTTTTATGCCATCTGCATTTATAAATATTTCTGGCACCGCACATAAAATATCTGCACCTATTTCAATAGCAAAATCTAACGTTGTAACTATTGAAAACTGAGCAGATTCTCCTAAGATTAAGCCGCAATTATCTCCAAAAGGACGACAAGCTTTTGTTAAATCTATATTGTTTCCTTCACCATTGCGTTCCTGCATAGCTAAGATTTTTTTGTCATCAGCTATCCCAGTTGTTGCTAAAAAACCATCTGTTACTTCAGGAACAATAGGAGCTTCTGAAGAGCCCACAATGGCAATATCTATGTCGTTATTTTTAAGTAAATTTAAAGCTGCACTCATATTGTAAAGATAAGTAGCACATGCCCCAGCTACCATTCCAGTTTTACCTATAGATCCTAGAATATATGCGTTTATGAAATCAGCTGACATTTCAATCAAAGACATAGATAAATTTTTAGATGTTGATCTACTTTCTTTTAGTCTAGATTGCATGAGTCCTCCCATACCATCGTAATCAAGTTGTCCTATTGCCGGACCAGAAAAAACTGCAAGTCTATTAGGATCTATTAGAGGTTTAAGTTCATTTTCCCAATCAATCCCAAAATTACCTAATAGGTCAGAGACTCCAAAAATTGTCATTTGAATTCCTTTTGGATGTTGTCTTGAATTATAAAGTTTTGAAATATCAAAATTATCGGGCAATTGGGCAGCAGCATTTACACCCATTATTTCTGTAATTAATCCATCCGGATCATAAAGTTTTTTATTTAATTGCCTTACTAAAGTTCCCCTTAAGATTTCTTCTTTGGATCTTTCTACATCAGAAATTGAGTCTAGATCAGTAATAACTTCTTTTTTTAATTCACTATCAAGATTATTAAAAACCATTCTTTTGTATGACATTTCGTTTGAAGTTCTCCCAGCAGAGTTGATTCCGCCGATTGAACAAATTACTGGAAGGTTTTTAAAATCTGACATTTTTTTTTATTAATTGTAATATTCTACATCATAGAAAAGGAGTAGATATGCATCCAGGTATAAACGGACCTAAATATAAAGATAAACCAGCAATTATTATGGCTTCAAGTGGAGACATTGTAACCCATGCAGAACTAGATGAAATTTCTAACCAAGGAGCTCACTTATTTAGATCTTTAGGTATAAAAGCAGGAGACAGCATTGCTTTTATGATGGAAAACGATAAATTATTTTTTTCTATATCGGCAGCCGCATATAGGAGCGGACTAAAATATACTGCCATAAGCTGGAGGTTGCAGCCCAATGAAGTTGAATACATTCTTAAAGATTGTGAGGCTAAGTTATTTATTACTTCAAAATTTTTAGAAGAATCAGCTGAGTCTTTAGCTTCCGAAATTCCGGACGTAAAAAAATTAATGATCAACGGAACTTCTCAAAGTTTTAGTTCTTTTGAAGAGTCATTGAAGAATATGCCTAAAACTCCAATTGAAGATGAATATCAAGGTGTAGCAATGCTTTATTCTTCTGGAACGACAGGCAAGCCTAAAGGCGTAAGTCGAGAAGTAAAATTTGAACCTCTTCCTTACTCTACTGATGATGAAGATTTAGGTCTTACCAGAGTAGTAGAAGGTATGTATGGGGCTGACGATAATTCTATATATTTATCACCAGCACCTTTATATCATGCAGCTCCTATGGGCTTTAATACAGGTTTTTTATCTTTGGGTGCTACATGCATAATCATGGAAAAATTTGATCCTGAGTTGGCTCTTAGTTCAATAGAAAAATATAAAGTTACTCATTCGCAGTGGGTACCCACAATGTTCGTAAAATTTTTAAAAAGTGATAAATCTTTATTAACTTCTTATAATTTAGAATCCCATAAGGTAGCCATTCATGCAGCTGCTCCATGCCCTGTAAAAGTAAAAGAACAAATGATTGATTGGTGGGGACCTATAATCAACGAATATTATGCAGGTACTGAATTTAATGGATTTGTTGCTTGTAATTCTGAGGAGTGGCTTTCACATAAAGGCACTGTTGGGAAATCTCTTTTAGGACCTATTCACATATTGGATGACAACCAAAACGAAGTCGATAAAGGGGAAGAGGGAACAGTTTATTTTGAAGGACCAACGGCACAGACATTTTCTTATCATAATGATCCTGAAAAGACTAAAAATGCAACTTCTAAACAAGGGTATACAACTTTGGGGGATGTTGGTTATCTAGACGAAGAAGATTATCTTTATTTAACTGATAGAAAGGCTTTTATGATAATTTCAGGCGGTGTAAATATTTATCCAAAAGAAACTGAAGATTTATTAATAATGCATCCTAAGGTTGCTGATGTTGCAGTTTTTGGAATACCTAATGAAGAAATGGGTGAAGAAGTAAAAGCTGTAGTTCAGCCCATTGATATGTCCGATATTGGATCAAAGTTTGAACAAGAATTAATAAGTTTTTGTAGAGAAAATATCTCACATATTAAATGTCCAAAATCAATAGATTTCAAAGAAGAATTACCTAGGCACCCGACAGGAAAATTATATAAAAGATTATTAAAAGATGAATACTGGAAAGATTAATTAGAAATTTTATTCTCACAACTTTCAATAGTTTGAAGTAGTAAGGTATTTATTGTCATCGGCCCAACTCCTCCAGGCACTGGAGTGTAAGCAAAACATCTATCCTTTAAAGACTCTAAATCAATATCACCACATTTTTCAGGGTGATAACCTGCATCTACTACAATCGAATTATCTTTTATCCAATCTGATTTAATAAACTTAGGTATGCCAACAGCTCCAACAACAATATCAGCTTGAGCAACAACTGAAGGCAAATCTTCAGTTTTAGAATGACATATAGTTACAGTCGCATTCGCATTTAAAAGCATCATAGCCATTGGCTTTCCTAGAATTGGACTTCTTCCAATTACAACTGCATGTTTACCACTTAAAGGAATTTCATAATGTTTCAGTAATCTCATAATTCCATAAGGCGTACAAGAGCCAAAAGCTTTTTCCATCATTGCCATTTTCCCAAATCCTAAACTTGTTACCCCATCAACATCTTTTTCTATGTTTATAGAATCAAAACAAGCACGTTCATTTATTCCAGATGGTGTCGGATGTTGAAGCAGAATTCCTGAAACTTCATCATTATTATTTAAATCATTTACAGTTTTTAATAATTCATCAGTTGAAGTGTTTTGGGGCAGTTCTATCTTTAAAGATTTCATACCTATTCGTTCGCAAGCATTTCCTTTCATTTTTACGTAAGTCTCTGATGCAGGATCATCTCCAACTAAGATAGTAGCCAAGACAGGAGTTATACCTGACATTTCCTTGATCGTAGTAACCCTTTTTTTAAAATCTTCTTCAGCTTTAAGAGCTAAATCTTTTCCGTTTAGTATTATTGTCATTTATTTTGATATGATACCACCGCTTCATTATCAGAATATAGTATCGGAGTGTAGCGCAGCCTGGTAGCGCGCCTGCTTTGGGAGCAGGATGTCGGGGGTTCGAATCCCTCCACTCCGACCATATCTTTAAATTTTAATAGTAAATGTTAAAATTAATTATCTGAGTAATCACAAGGGGGGGATTATCGATCTCTCGGTTGCTCAGGGAAGAGCATTTCTTTTTTAAAGTTACAGGAACGATTCCTGACCGAGAGACCTCTTTTGTTTATGAGAAGACTATTCATTTCCTTTTATATAGAATACTCATTTAAAGCTCCTGGTAGCTCAGCTGGATAGAGCATCTGCCTTCTAAGCAGAGGGTCGCAGGTTCGAATCCTGCCCAGGAGGCCATTAATGGTGGGCGTAGCTCAGTTGGTAGAGCACTGGTTTGTGGTACCGGTTGTCGTGGGTTCAAGCCCCATCGTCCACCCCATTAGAGGAAATAATTATGTTTGGAATAAATAAAAAGAAAACTGAAAACAAACTAACTCTCAAATTAGATAGTTCATCATTGCAAGAACAATATAATAAAAAAATTGAAGAACAACAAAGAAGTTCGAATTTAAAAGGTTACCGCAAAGGTAAAGCTCCAAAGGACGTTATCGAACAATATTATGGCGACCAAATTACTTCACAAATTATTTATGAAGGTATGACCAATACTTTTTATAAAAAAATTTCAGAAGATAAAATCTCAGTTGTGGGTCAGCCTCAATTGAATCCTTTAACAATGGATATAAAAAAAGATATTAAATTCGAAGCGATTTACGAATCCTATCCTGAATTCACACTTAAGAAATTCTCTTCTATTAAGTATAAAAAGCCTATAGCCTCTCTTCTAGATGCAGATTTAGATAATTCTATATTGCAAATGCAAAAAAGATTTGGAAATCTAGAAAAGGTTGATGAATCCGTCAGTGACGGGAAATATGCAAAGATTGATTTTGAAGGCTATCTAAACGAAGAACTATTTGAAGGTGGTGCAGCTAAAGACTATCTTATAGAAATTGGTTCTAACAATATGATTCCAGGTTTTGAAGAGGGTTTAATAGGCTTGAAAGTTGGAGATGAAAAAGATTTAAATATAAATTTTCCTGATGATTATCATGCGGAAGATTTAAAAGGAAAGCCTGTTAAGTTTAAGATCAAAGTAAATGAAGTTTTAGAAACTTCATTGCCAGAATTAAATAAAGACTTCTTTTCAAAAATTGGAATAGATGTAGAAACTACGGAAGAATTTAAAAAAGATTTAAAAGTTAAGCTTGAAAAAGATCTAGAAGTTTCTTTAAAAAGGAAAGAAAAGGAAAGGTTATTTGACTCTTTAGAAAAATTAAATCCCATTGAAATCCCTTCAGCTATGGTTATGGCGGAATCTGAAAATTTAAGAAAATCAGCTGCCCAACAAATGGGAATGGATATCTCTAAAATTAAAGATGAGGAACTGCCTTTAGAAAATTTTTCTGAAAATGCTACCAAGAGAGTTAGATTAGGAGTTATTTTAAATAAAATAATAGAAGATAATGATCTTAAATCTAATCCAGAATTAGTAAAAGAACTTATAGAAGAAAGATCTTCCGGGTTTAAAGATCCTGAACAATATAAAAATTGGATATATGGAAATGAAGAACAATTGAAAAATATAGAATCTTTAGCTCTTGAGGAACAAGTTACCGATTTGCTAATTAGCCAATCTAAATCTGAAGAAGAAAATCTAAGTTTTGAAGAAGTTATGACAATGGGTTAAATTACGTATATGACAACGATAAGAAATCAGTTAGTTCCAATGGTGGTTGAACAAACACCAAGAGGCGAGAGGGCGTTTGATATTTATTCAAGGCTTTTAAAAGAAAGAGTAATTTTTATAACAGGTCAGGTAGAAGACCACATGGCTAACTTAATTGTTGCTCAACTTTTATTTCTTGAAGCCGACAATCCCGATAAAGATATTAATTTATATATTAATTCACCTGGAGGCTCTGTAACTGCTGGAATGTCTATTTATGACACAATGTCATATATAAAACCAGACATAAGTACTTTGTGCATAGGCCAAGCATCCAGCATGGGCGCAGTTTTATTAACTGGTGGGACTCAAGGCAAAAGATTTGCTTTGCCAAATTCTAGAATAATGATCCATCAACCGTTAGGAGGTTTTCAAGGACAAGCTAGCGATATAGAAATTCACGCGAAAGAGGTTCTAAAAATTAGAACTAAATTAAATGAAGTTTTGTCTAAACATTCTGGACAAAAAATTGAAACTATTGAAAAGGATACTGAAAGAGATAATTTTATGTCTGGAGAAGAAGCCTGCGAATACGGTTTAATAGATAAAGTTATCTCCAAAAGAGAAAAATAATGAGTGACGAATTAGAAACCAAAGATAAACAATTATTTTGTTCTTTCTGTGGAAAAAATCAATCTGAAGTTAAAAAACTCATTGCCGGGCCATCAGTATATATTTGTGATGAATGCGTTTCCTTGTGTAACGACATTATTAAGGAAGATTTGTCAGAAAAGGACAGCGAAGAATCAGAGAAAAAATTACCTATTCCTTCAGAAATAAAATCTATCCTAGATGAATACGTAATAGGTCAGGAACAAGCGAAGAAAATACTTTCTGTTGCTGTCTATAACCATTATAAGAAATTAAAAAATGCTGGAACTAAAGATGATGTCGAATTAGGGAAAAGTAATATTTTACTTCTTGGACCAACAGGAAGTGGGAAGACCTTATTAGCTCAAACTTTAGCAAGACTTTTAGACGTCCCATTTACAATTGCTGACGCTACAACTCTTACCGAAGCAGGATACGTGGGAGAAGATGTAGAAAATATTATCCAAAAACTTCTTCAAAATTGTGATTATGATGTTGAGAAAGCTCAGTTAGGAATAGTTTATGTTGACGAAATAGATAAGATCGCTAGAAAATCTGATAATCCATCTATTACTAGAGATGTTTCGGGAGAGGGAGTTCAACAAGCTTTATTAAAACTTATTGAAGGTACAACAGCATCTGTTCCTCCTCAAGGCGGAAGAAAACATCCTCAACAAGAGTTTCTTCAAGTAGACACTTCAAATATTCTTTTTATTTGCGGCGGTGCTTTTTCTGGATTAGAAGAAATTATAAGAAACCGCTCGGAAGAGAAAGGTATGGGTTTTGAAGCCTCAGTTGTAAAAAAACTAGAGTCAAAAAATAATGCTGAAACGGTCAAAAAAGTTAAACCTGAAGATTTAATCAAATATGGTTTAATTCCTGAGTTTATAGGCCGTTTACCTGTAACTGCCTGTCTTGATGAGTTAGATGAAGATGCATTAGTAACTATTCTTACTTCGCCTAAAAATTCTTTAGTCAAACAATTTAAAAAACTGTTTGAAATGGAGGCTGTAGAGTTAGATTTTAGAGATGAGGCTCTCAAAGAAATAGCAAAAAAAGCAATCGAAATGAAAACTGGAGCAAGAGGCCTTAGATCTATTCTAGAAAACGTTCTTCTTGACTCTATGTATGATGTTCCCTCTGAAACAGATTTAGAAAAAATTGTTGTTGAGGCATCTTCAATCAAAGAAGAATCTAAACCTTTAATGGTTTATAGAACAGACATTAATAAAAAAGAATCTAGTTAAGACTTGAAATTTCTTATTTTGTCCTCAATTATATTTAGAGGTTAATTATGATTTTGCCATTAGTTCCATTAAGAGATGTAGTTATTTTCCCTGGAGTAGTTACTCCACTTTTTGTTGGGAGAGATAAATCAATTAATGCTTTGCAGAAAGCTATGTCCGATGATAAGTCGGTGATGCTTGTGGCTCAAAAAAACCCCAATGACGAGGATCCAAGTTTAAAAGATCTCTATTCTATTGGTACTGTATCTACTATTCTTCAATTAATTAAACTACCTGACGGAACTTATAAAGTTTTAGTAGAAGGTATTAAAAGAGCTTCTATTATTAGTTCTAAAGATAAAAAAGAATATACAGAATGTGAAGTTGATGTTTTGGAAAATTCAGAAATGGATTCTGATTTACAAAGAAGTTACTTAAATACATTACAATCTCAATTCAAAGATTTATCAAAAACATCTGCGAAAATAAGACCAGAAATTATTAGCCAAGTTAGGTCTATTGAAAAATTAGATAAACTTATCGACACTTTAGTAGGACATCTTTCCTTGTCTATAGATGACAGACAAAAACTCCTCGAGGAACCAAATTTAGAAGAACGAGCTAAGCTCCTAGTTAACTTATTAGAAAATCAATTGGATTTAACTCAAATGGAAAAGAAAATAAGAGATAGAGTTAAAAAACAAATGGAGAAAAGTCAAAAAGAATATTATTTAAGCGAACAAATGAAAGCCCTGAAGAAAGAAATGGGTGAAGGAGATGACTCTGATGACGAAGTAGAGATATTAGAAAAGAAGATCGCTAATTCAGGTATGTCGAAAGAAGCTCTCGAAAAGGTTAATACAGAATTAAATAAATTTAAAATGATGCCGCCAATGTCTGCTGAAGCTTCAGTTGTTAGAGGATATATTGACTGGATGGTAAGCATTCCATGGAAAAAGAAATCAAAAGTTCAAAAAAATATTCAAAAAGCAAGCGAAGTTCTTGAAAAAGATCACCATGGATTAGAGGAAGTTAAAGAAAGAATTTTAGAATTTTTGGCTGTTCAAAAAAGAGTTACAAAAATAAAAGGACCAGTTTTATGTTTAGTTGGGCCTCCAGGAGTGGGTAAGACTTCTCTTGGTGAATCAATTGCCAAAGCAACTGGCCGAGAATTTACAAGAGTTTCACTAGGTGGAGTAAGAGATGAAGCTGAAATTAGAGGACACAGAAGAACTTATATTGGATCAATGCCTGGAAAAATTTTACAGAAAATGTCTAAAACTGGCGTTAAAAATCCTCTATTTCTTTTAGATGAAATAGATAAAATGGGAGCTGATTATAGAGGAGATCCTTCATCTGCATTGTTGGAAGTTTTAGATCCTGAGCAAAATCATACATTTAACGATCATTTTTTAGAGGTCGATTATGACTTATCAGATGTAATGTTTGTTTGTACAGCAAATTCGTTAGATATACCTGGCCCTCTTCTAGATAGGATGGAAATAATTAGACTTCCAGGTTATACCGAGGATGAAAAGCTAAGTATTGCAAAAAATTACCTCGTACCAAAACAGCTAAAGAATAACGGATTAAAATCAAATGAGATAAAATTCGAGGATTCTGGTCTTCTAGATGTAATTAGGTACTTTACAAGAGAAGCCGGAGTAAGAGCTTTTGAAAGAGAGATTGCAAAAATCTGCAGAAAAACTATTAAAAAAATAGCTGATCTTAAAAAGAAAACTCTTCAAAAAGTTAATTCAAAAAATATCGAAGATTATTTAGGAGTAAAAAAGTTTGATTTTGGAGAAGCCAAAGAAAAAGATAGGATAGGTCAAGTTACTGGCTTAGCTTGGACTCAAGTCGGCGGAGAATTATTAACTATTGAAGCTGCCACATTTAAAGGCAAAGGAAGAATAATTAAAACAGGAAGACTTGGCGACGTTATGCAAGAGTCCATTCAGGCAGCCGTATCTGTCATTCGTTCAAGAGCTGAAGGATTGGGAATAAATCCTGAATTTTCAGATATAAACGATATTCACATTCATGTTCCAGAAGGAGCTACACCTAAAGATGGTCCTAGTGCAGGAGCAGCAATGACAACCGCAGTTGCTTCAGTTCTTTCAAATATACCAGTGAGGGCCGATGTAGCAATGACTGGAGAAATAACCCTAAGAGGTGAAGTTTTGAAAATTGGAGGCTTAAAAGAAAAACTTTTAGCAGCCAGAAGGGGTGGAATTAAAACAGTTCTTATCCCAGAAGATAACGTAGGTGATTTGAGAGAAATACCAGATAAAATTAAAGACAATCTTGATATTAAACCTGTTAGGTGGATTGATGAGGTTTTTAAAATTGTCTTAACTGAAGAACCTAAACCATGGGCTGACGATAAAGCAAAAGTTTCTAAGACAATTAAGAAAACTAAAAATACTAAAAATAAGCTTGAAACGCATTAATAATAGTGTTTAAAGAGATAAATTTTTCTTTGCATTCGTCTAAAGTTAATATATAAAGGTAAGTAAGTTTTTACATTATATGTAATTTTTTTAATTATTTTTTTGGAGAGAGATTGTGAATAAAGCAGATTTAATAGATTCAGTAGCAGATTCTACTGACATGTCTAAAGCAGAAGCAGGAAGAGCTTTAGATGCAGTTCTAGATGGAATATCTGGAGCTTTAAGTGGCGGTGACCAAGTTGCCTTAGTTGGTTTTGGTACTTTTCTGGTTCGTGAAAGAGCAGCAAGAATGGGAAGAAATCCTCAGACAGGGGCTTCTATACAAATTGCAGCTTCTAAAGGAGTTGGATTTAAACCAGGAAAAGCTCTTAAAGAAAGTTTATAAGTCTGTTTAAAGAAGAAAACGCGCCTTATATGGCGCGTTTTTTTTAAAAAAAATATGTCAGCTTTATCAAGTATAAGAAACGGTTTAACCTCATCTGGTTCATCAATTATTGTTGGAATAATAATTTTTGGTCTTGTTGCAACATTTGGGGGTTTTTTAGGGGAAGGAAGTGTTCTTTCTAACAATAGTATTTTATCTATTAATGATAAATCTATTAGTCAAGGTGAGTTTGCTATTGAATACGGAAGGATTGAGTCAGAAGTTTCTGAAAGTGGTCAGGAATTTTCAACCGAAATAATTGAGAATATAACTAAAGAAAATATTATTTATAAAGAGCTCCTTGCTCAGTCTGCTAAAAAAGTTGGTTTGAATATTGATGATAAAAAATTGAATACTTTAATCAGAAATGATCAGTCTTTTTATAATGACAATTCATTTGATATAGATCTTTTTAGAGGTTTTCTTTCAAGGTTAGGCATGACTCCAGAATCATTTAAAGAATATATTAAATCTAGATATCTAGCTTCTGATCTTCAAGTAATTCTTGATAAAGACATTAATTTTAGTAATGAATACATTAGAAATTTTATTGTTGCCAATAATCAAACTAGAGATATTTCATTTTCAAAAATCATTTTAGCAGACGAAGCATCAAAAGAAGATGTTGGCAAAGAAGAAGTTGAGAGATATTACAATGATAATAAATTTTTATATATTTCCCCTTTAAAAATAAGTTACAAATTATTAAGTCTAGATCAAGATTTGTTTAACGAATCAGTAGATATAACAGAAGAAGAAATTGAATTTGAGAAAAAGGCTATCTTAGAAAATCTTAAAACTCAAAAAAGAATAAGTCACATTGAAATTGCTTTCAATGAAGATAATAGAGAAGAAAAATTTATGCTTGCTGAAAAAATTCGTGCTGAATTAAATGATCAATCTTTAAATTTTAATGATGCAGTTTTGGAATTTTCCTCTGACTTAAGTACCAAAAATAATTCAGGTGATTTAGGTTTTACAGATGGCACTATTTTTCCTGATGAATTTGAAAATGAAATTAAGAGCTTAAAATTAAATCAAATTTCTTCTATCATCGATTTAACAACATCATTTCATATTATTAAGCTTATCGAAGAAACTAATTCTGAGCTATCAAATGAAGATATTATTGAAAGAATAACTTTTACTAAATCTTCAGAAAAACTTGATGATGTTTTAAATTATATTGATGAAAATATATTCATCACGGATATTGAATCTTTATCTAGCGAATTCAATTTAATTGCTCAGAATATCTCTGAAGAAGAAGAGAAAAATTTTCTCACAAAGTACAAAGACTTAGACTTAGATGACTTAGAAGAGGGAAATTTATATGGCCCCTTTGAATCAGATAATGGATATTTAGTTATTGGAGTAAATAAAATAATAGATCAAAGTTATAAAACTTTAGATGAAGTTAAGATTGAGATAACAAATGAACTGAGAAATATCAAGGCTTCTGGCAAGACTTACTCTCTGATAGAAAACAAGAAAAAAGAACTAGCAAATGATAGTCAAAATTTTACTAAGTACTCAGAAATTAAAAGAAACAATCTTTTGTTGCCATCTCAAGTAACGCAAAAACTATTTTCATTTGATACCTCTGAAAATGAAATTTTTTCAATAACTTTAAACAATGGCGACGCATACATAGTTAAGTTAGATAAAATAAATGAGAATAAAGGAGTTGTTTCATCTGAAGATTTAGATCAAGGAAGGGAATATTTGACTTCGGTATATCAAGATATTATCCGACAATCATTTATTAATGAGTTAAGAGATAATTCAAAAATTAATTAAATTTCTGATAAATCACCCATTGCAGTTATATTAAAACCTGCATCAACATATAAGATTTCGCCTGTTATACCGCTTGCTAAGTCTGAACACAAAAAAGCAGCTGCATTACCAACTTCCAAAGTAGAAATATTTCTCTTCAAGGGAGCACGTGAAGCATTGTAAGTAAGCATTTTTTTGAAACTTTTTACTCCAGATGCAGCAAGTGTCTTTACAGGGCCTGCTGATATGGCGTTTACTCTAATTCCATTCTCTCCCATGCTATTTGCAAGGTATCTAGTAGTTGATTCAAGAGCAGCTTTAGCAACTCCCATGACATTGTAATTTGGCAAAGTTCTTTCTGCCCCCAAATAAGACAATGTTAGTAAAGAAGCATTTCTTCCATTCATTAAAGATTTTCCTGCTTTAGCTAAAGCTGTAAAACTATAAACACTAATATCATGGGCTGTTATAAAACCTTCTCTTGTAGAAGCATCTATAAAATTTCCATCTAATTCATTTGCAGGGGCAAAACCTACTGCATGAACAATACCATCTAAAAATCCCCACTCTTTTTTTATGATATCCATCATCTTGGAGATTGATTCATCACTTGCAACATCACATTCGATATATGTATTGCAGCCCCAGTCATTCCCTAATTTCATTACTTTATCTTTTAGTCTTTCAGATTGATAAGATAAAATTATTTCAGCACCTTGTTTATGCATTGATTCTGCAATGCCGGCTGCAATTGAATACTTATTAGCAACACCAACAATTAATATTTTTTTTCCTTCTAAGAAACCCATAATTAATTTTAGCATGATAAAATTTTCTTTATTTCCTTTGTTATGACTCTATTAAGATATATTTTTTTAATTTTTTCATTTTCTTTAATGCATTTTTTTATTTATGCCCAAGAAATGAATGAAGAAATTATTGTTACTGGTTCTTTGATTGAAGAAGTGCAAACGTCTAATCCAATATTTTCTTCTTCTTTAGAAGAAATAAATAAAAGAGGAACTTTTAGAGTTGAAGATTATTTAAATTCTCTTCCATTAATCAATCCTGGTAATTCAGCTTTACACTCAAATTTTTCTTCCGGCACCTCATCTATCAGTATAAGAGGGTTGGGTGGCGACAGGTCATTGATTTTGGTTGATGGTAAAAGGCTTCCTTCGGGTTCTCCTTTAGATGGAAATGCTGCTCAAGATTTAAATCAAGTTCCAGATGTTTTAATTAAGCGAATAGATATCCTGACTGGTGGAAAATCAACAATTTATGGTTCCGACGCTATTGGAGGAGTAGTTAATTTTGTTTTAGATAAGAATTTTATCGGCACGAAAATATCTATGCATCAAGGTGCTTATCAACATTCAAATAATTCTTATTTAAGAAAATTTAACAGTAATGCAGATAGTTCAGTTTTGGATGGAATAAATTCAAAATACTCAGTAGTCGTAGGAAGTAAATTAAATAACAATTCACATTTTATTGGCTATATCGATTATAAAAATATTGACTCTGTAAGGTGGGATAAAAGAGATATTGGAGCATGTGCTTTTAGAGGAAATTCTGGATGTAGATTAAGTTCTGCAACATACATGTCAAGAATTCAAAATGGTTCTAACGGCGGCTATGTTTCCGAAAATGGATTTTCATCTTCAAGCGCAGGATTTAACTTCGGAGCGGCAAACTTCTTACAAAGACCTGATAAGAGGATGAATTCAGGATTTATATATGATGTTAACCTTGCTAATAAATCTAAATTAACTTTTAGCTTTTATAATCTTGCACAAGAAAGTAATGCGCAAATTGGGGCTCCTTTACTATTTAGACAAAAGATAAATATTCCATGCGCCAATCCATATATAACTTCTGCTCAATTTTCAAATATAGGTTGTGTGAATACTACAGATAATATTAATGCTGTTGTCAGCAAAAGATTTGTTGAAAATTCCTTAAATAGATCACAATTTTTTCAAACCTCCTCCAATAGAGGAATCATTCAGTACAACGGAAAAACTAAATCAGATTGGCAATATAAAATTTATCATCAGAACTCTCATACTTCTTTAAGATATAAGTATTTAAATGATATTTCGTTGAGCAAAGTAAAAAATGCTTTAAATATCGATTCTAATGGAAGCTGTATCTCAAATGATCTAGATTGCGTAGCAATTAATCTTTTCACTACAAGTAATAATGTTGCTAATAATGTTACCAATGGCATTACTCAAGAGGCGCTGGATTATATTCATTTAAATTTATCTATATATGGTGAAATATCAGAAAAAATATTTTCTGGAGTTATAGATAGAGAATTTAAGTTAGAAAATAAATTGATTGATAATTATTTCATTTTAATAGGTGGTGAAAGAAGAGAGAACAAATTAATTAAACTGCCAGATAGCAGTTTCTTAAATGAGGATGGCGCTGGACAACAAGTCCAACACCAAAGCATGTATGGAAAAGTAAGTGTAAACGAAGCCTTTCTTCAATTAGGTTTAGCTTTTAAAAATAATTTAAAAATAGATTCTAGTGTTAGATTTTCTGATTATTCATTTGGTAAAGATGCTTTTACTTACGACTTAGGTTTTTACTATCCCATAAATAATATATTTTCTATTAAGGCTTCTCATCAAAAATCAATAAGAGTGGCTGATATTCAAGAATTATTTGAACCTGAAGAAACCGAGCTTGTCTATGCAACGGACCCTTGCGCCGGAGCAACTCCTGAACTTAATGCTTCTCAATGTCTTTTAACCGGACTTCCTAATAATCTATATCAAAACGTCGATGATAGTTCTGCTCAATTATATTCAAAGAGTTCAGGTAATTTTAATTTAAGTCCTGAAAAAGCCATTTCCAACTCTATAAGCTTAATAGCTAATTTAGATAGAAGCAGAATCGAAATAGACTTTTATCAAATTAATATGGAAGATCAAATATCTCAATTAAGTATTTCTACAGTCATAAAAAATTGTGTAGCAAGTCAATCATCAAATAGTTATTGGTGTAAATTAATTAATAGATCTAATGATGGGACGTTATCTACTAGTGGAAGTAATGTTTCAACGCCTTTATTTAATCTTTCAAACTTTGATACGAGTGGATTAGATTTTAGGCTTTCTCATGAAATTGATACACCGATAGGACAATTGTTAATTAAAAATATTACAAATTTCTTGATCAAAAAAGATTTTAAGCAAGATGCAGATAGCGATCCAATAAACTGCAAAGGTTTTTATAGGCTAGGCGATGAAGCAGGACTTTGCTATCAACCATCACCAAAAATTCAAAATGTATTAAATATCTCTCTGATAAAAGAATTTTTTAATAATCCAGTAGAAATGGGAATGGCTCTCAGATACATAGACAGTTTAGAAGATTCACAGAAACAAGGCACTAACCTGAATATACCTTTTGAAAGTTATACTTACCTAGACCTTAATTTTTCAATAAATCTTGATAATGATCTAAATATATTTGCAGGAATTAATAATTTTTTTGATAAAGATCCTCCAGTAAATGGATACATAGGATATGTACCTGGAAATGCAAATACTTTCCCAGCATTTTATGATTCTTTAGGAAGATTTATATATTTAAAAATTTCTAAAAAATTAAACTAATAAGATGAGCGTATGCATAGTTGACATAGGCGGAACTAATATTCGTTATTCTTTTTATTCAAAGGGTAAAAAATTAAGAATAAAAAAAGGCATTATTCCTTCAAAAAAAAGTTTTTTAAACATCTTAAGTGATACTTTTAATGAATCTGATAAGCCTATTAAGGATTTGGTTATTTCAGCTGCAGGGCCTAAATATAAAAACACCATTGAGATGACTAATCAAAATTTTAAAATTGATTCTCAAAAAATAAAAGAAAAATTTAAGTTAAAAAATTGTTTTTTATTAAATGATTTAGAAGCGGCAGGGTATTCTTTGAAAAACATATCTTCAAAAAATAATTTGATTCTAAAAAAAGGAAATCAAATAAATAAAAACAAAGTCTTAGTATGCCCTGGAACTGGCCTAGGATTGTGTTTAACAATAAATGACAAGTTAGTTGTTCCTTCGGAAATAGGTAATTCAAAATTTTTTACTTTTCAAATACTTCAAGAATATAGAAATATTGATCCATCACTATTTAATAAAATTGAAGACTTTATTTCCGGACCTGGATTATCTCGTCTACATAGATCTTTGTATAAAAAAGATCTTTTACCGGCTGAATTAATAAACAAAGCATCAAGAAAAGATCCAAAAGCTCTAAAAACATTAGATTTATTCTTTGAGATATTTGCTAAATTTTTAGCTGAAATCTCTCTAGTTTATATGCCAGGAAATGGAATATTTATATCGGGAAGCTTAATGAGAAATCTTGAAAAAATGATCAATAAGAAAAAATTTAAGAAAAATTTTATTGAGCATGTAGAAAAATCTCATAAGAAAGTTCTTGAATCCATTGAAATAAGTTTAATTAAACAAGAGCACTTATCTGTATACGGTTGCAAAGAATTCTTTAATTTAACTCAGAAAGGTTTAAATTGAGAACATCTCCTGGATAAATTAATCCAGCATTTTCGATTTCATTCCATTTTAAAATCCAATCCTTATCTATTCCAAATTTTATAGCTATTTTGCTAATAGTATCTCCAGTTTTGACTGGATATGAGATGTCATTAAAATTAGCTTTTACTATTTTTTTTGGTTTTAAATATTTTGGATAGATTAAAATTTTTGTTCCAGTAATAAGAAAATTAGAAGGATTGAGACCGTTCCAAATGGTTAAATCTCTTATAGTTACATTAAATTTCTTAGATATAGACCAAAGACTATCTCCAGATTTTACATAATAAATATCAGGCCTATTTAAATAATCTTTAATCCAACTAGGGCCTCTAGGAACAAATAATTCCTCGTTTTCATAAATCAAATTATCATTTAAACCATTTATTTCTTTTAGTAGTTCGAAATCGATCATGTATGATTCAGAAATTGAAGTTAACGTGTCTCCTTTCTTAACTAAATATTTATCCCACTGCACCAAATCTGATGGATCAATATCTTTCAAGACTATTTGAAATCTATCTGCAATACCTACTGGTAATAAGATTCTAAATGGTCCACTGGGGTCAGTTGCCCATTGGTTAAAGCCAGGATTAAGCTCATAAATGACTTCAAGTTTTAAACCAGAAAGATTGGCAATTTGCATTAAGTCAACTTGTGAGGGTAATTCCACAACTCTAAAATAAGGTCTGTTTGCAAGGTAAGGAAGTTCGATATTGAATTTTTCTGGATTTCTTATGACCTCAGTAAGAGCTAGAATTTTAGGTACATATGCCTTAGTTTCTTTTGGTAAATTTAGAGACCAAAAATCAGTTGGTAATCCTTTTGCTTTATTTTTTTTTATTTCTTTTCTAACTCTTGAAGGACCTGCATTATATGCAGCAATTGCTATCAGCCAATCATTATGCTCACTATGTAATTTAACTAAAAATCTATATGCTGCATCTGTAGAAGCAACAATATCTCTTCTTGCATCGTACCACCAATTTTTTTTTAATCCATTTTCCAAGGCTGTGGATGGAATAAACTGCCAAATACCAGAAGCTCCAGTTGATGATTGAGCATAAGGATCAAATTGACTTTCGATAAAAGGAATTAAACTTAATTCAACAGGAAGTTTTCGATTTAGGGCTTCAGAAACAGTATAAAAAAGATATCTTTGCCCATTTTTTGATAATCGATTTATTAAATATTGATGAGAATCGTATTTCTTTAATGATTCTATAATTTGAGGCTTAGTATTATCGTAATCTAGCTTGCTATTAATTCTTATTTCATCCCATAAACTTGGACCATTTCTTCCATTTTGTGTAAATGCACTTAAAGTAAAATTTAAGCATAGAATAAATAATATTATTTTTTTCATTCTAGAAAGAATCTTTCATTGATCTTATGGCGGCCAAGCTTTCAATTTGATTTGTTATCTTTCCGCCAAGAAATGTTTCACAATTATTTAATATTTCATCATTCTTTAAAAGAAAAAAAGGATTAATCTTTTTTTCAAGTCCAATTGTAGAAGGTAGGGTAATCTTTGATTTTGATCTTAGTTCTTCAACCTTATTAGAGTATGAAACCAAATAACTATTATTGGGATTAATTGATAAAGCAAACTTTAAATTACTCTGAGTGTATTCATGAGCACAAAAAACTAAAGTTTCTTCAGGCAGGGAAATAAATTTTTCTAAAGATTTATACATATTCTCAGCTGTCCCTTCAAAGAGCCTTCCACATCCTCCTGAAAAAAGAGTATCTCCACAAAACAGGAAAGAACCATCGGGACCAGAATGATAAAAGGCAATATGATCTAAAGTATGTCCGGGAGTTTCAAAAACTTTAAATCTCAAATCAAGCACTTTGATTTCATCTCCTTCTGACAATCCTTTAGTTATTCCTTTAATGTGATCTCCTTTGGGCCCATAAACTGGACACTCATATTTTTCAGCTAGATTTAATAAACCGCCTGTATGATCAAAATGATGATGAGTTATTAAAATAGCAGCTAAATCTAGATTATTCGATTTTAAAAAATCGAATACTGGAGAAGAGTCTCCTGGATCAACCACAATACAGGAGTTTCCATATACAATTGCCCATATATAATTATCAGTAAATGCTGGAATTGGATTTACGTTCAACATAAATAATTTTAACATTTGAAAATCTTTAAGATAAGTTTTTTTGAGAAATGGAAATCATAAAAATATATACCGATGGGGCATGCAGAGGTAATCCTGGACAAGGGGGATGGGGCGTTTACATTACAAATGACGGTGAATCAAAAAAATTATTTGGCGGCAAAATGCACACAACCAACAACGAAATGGAACTTACTGCATCTATTAAGGGATTAGAGTTCTTTTCTGAATCTTCTAAAATTAATTTATTCACTGATTCTAAATATGTCATGGATGGTATAAACAGTTGGATTCTAAACTGGAAAAAAAATGGCTGGAAAACAGCAAATAAAAAACCTGTTAAAAATATGGAGTTATGGATTGAATTAGATAAATTAAATACCTTTCACGATGTAGATTGGCATTGGGTTAAAGGACATAGTGGAGATAGTGGAAATGACATGGCAGACGAATTAGCCAACCAAGGTATAGATAATTTATAAATATGAAGCAAGTAATTTTAGATACAGAAACTACAGGCCTAGATATTCAATCTGGAAATAGGGTTATAGAAATAGGATGTGTTGAAATTATAGATAGAAAATTTACGGGTAGAGAATTCCATACTTTTTTGAATCCAGAAAGAGCGGTTGAACCAGGAGCTTTTAAAGTCCACGGAAGATCAAATGATTTCTTATCGGATAAACCTATATTTAAAGATGTTTATAAAGATTTTTTAGCTTTTATAAACGATTCAGAATTACTAATACATAACGCGGATTTTGATATTGGTTTTTTAAATAATGAATTTAAACTGTCAGAATTAAAAATTAATATTAATGATCACATTATAAATATTACTGATACTTTAGGCATGGCAAGACAACTTCATCCAGGCCAAAGGAATAGCTTAGACGTCCTAACAGATCGATATAATATAAAGGGCTATGACAGAAGCTATCATGGAGCTTTACTAGATTCTAAAATTTTAGGCGAAGTTTATTTGGCTATGACAGGTGGTCAAACAAAACTAAACTTTAACGAAGCTATAGAAAAAAAAGAATTATCACTTAAAGAAGAATTTAAAAATAATTCAGTAACTTTGAAGAAAGTTATAGTTAGTTCTGAAGAAGAAAAAAATCATCAAGAATATTTAGATAAAATTAAAATAGAAAATTGAAAGAAGAAATAACAAGATTCGCTCCAAGTCCAACAGGCCATTTACATATAGGAGGAGCAAGGACGGCATTATTTTCTTGGCTATTTGCCAGAAGCAAAAAAGGTAAATTTTTATTAAGATTTGAAGATACTGACAAAGAAAGATCTAAAAAAGAATTCGAAGAATCTATAATTTCAAGTTTATCTTGGCTGGGAATTGAGCCCGACGAAAAACCTATTTATCAGAGTAAAAACATAAAATCACATCAGAAAGAAGCATTAAATCTTCTGGAGTCTGGAAAAGCCTATTCTTGTGATTGTTCTCCAGAACAATTATCAGAGATGAGAGAAAAACAGATTAAAAATAAATTACAACCGAAATACGACGGGCTAAATAGAGAAAAAAATATCTCTCATAAAGAAGGAAATGTTATTAGATTTAAAATGCCACAATCAGGTAAAACTGTATTTGAAGACCAAATACTTGGCCCTATAACGGTTGAAAACAAAGAATTAGATGATTTTATTATTCTAAGAGGCGATGGAAGTCCTACGTATAATTTTTCTGCTGCATTAGATGACAAAGAAATGAAAATAACTACTGTGATAAGAGGAGACGATCATATTACTAATACCCTTAAACAAATTAATATTCTTAAAGCTTTAGAAGAGGAATTGCCGCAATATGCTCATTTACCTATGGTTTTATCTAATTCAGGTAAAAGATTATCTAAAAGAGATGGTGCGGTAGATATTACTGATTATAGAAAAGGTGGATATTTAAAAGAGGCAATAATTAATTATTTAGTTAAATTGGGATGGAGTTATTCAGATCAAGAGATTTTTTCTAAAGAGGAGTTGGTGAGTTTGTTTAATCTATCAGCAGTCAATTCTTCGCCTGCTAAATTTTCAGAAGAACTAATCAATTTTTATAATAATTATTATTTAAATTTATTAGATGTTAAAAATCTCTACGAATTGATAGATACCGAATATGAAGTTTCCTTTAATATTAAATCCAATGATAAGTATCTAGATATCCTTAATTTAGTAAGAGAGGGCGCGAAGACTGTTTTAGACCTAATCGATCAAATTAAATTTTTCTATGAGGTTCCTAGTTATGAGGAACAACACAAAGAATTAATTACATCTAATATTGAGGTAGTTAAAATTTTCTCTGAAAATATTGAAAATATTGATTTTAATAATCAGCAAAATCTTGAGAATGATTTAAAGAGTTTTTTATCTTCAAAAAATTTAAAATTTCCTCAATTAGGAAAACCTTTGAGATTAATTTTATCTGGACGTCAAAATGCGCCTTCAATTTCCCAGCTATTATTCTTCTTAGGGGAGGAAGAATCATTAAACAGAATTAATTTTTTCCTAGATTAATAAAGCTTGTAAAATAAATAAATGATTGATCAAAAACTATTAGAAATTTTAATTTGTCCTGTGTCACAAGACTCACTAATACTTGTGGAAGAAGAATTAATTTGTAAAAAAAGCATGTTAGCTTATCCAATAAGAGATGGCATTCCTGTCATGCTTGAAAACGAAGCAAGAAAGATAACCGAAGAAGAAATTAAAAATATCTAGTCTTTGGTTTGAGCCATGTCTCTTTTATTTTTTAGACTTGCCAAACTGGCATGATTTAAAATATTTCTACCCATCGAAGACGATTGATTTAATGAGAACTTTTTATAAATTTCCACTCTCGCTTTGTGCATTTCTTTATTATCACTGTCAGCGTGAAAAGCTGTTTCAATTAAATGAGCAGCAACTTTATGATTACCACTCTTAGAATTTTCTAACGCTGCAGAAATTATTTTTTCTATTCCTCCTGACAATTGAACCCAAGCTTCAGCTTCTTCATTTCTTGGCGAGGGCAGAAGTCTATCGTACTCACCATCCCACCAACCACCATATCTTCGCCAAATCATTCTAATAAGAAATTGCGGATCGTCATAAATTGGAGTTAACCAAGGATATTCCATTAGTTTCTCTGGCATTTTTACTTCATGCAGGACTTGGTTAAGACTTTTTCCCTGATTCATTAGTATCAATGTTTGATCTTCAATAGTTCTTAAGAAACTAGAAGTTGTTTCTAAAGCTTTTTTTATTCTATCTTTTCCAAAAATAGGAAAGCCATGTCCAGGTATAAAGATCTCACAATCTAATTTCAACATCTCATCCAATGCATCAGCCCAATCTGAAATATATCTTTGAACTTTTTGAGGGTTACCACCGTTTGGGACAGCCCAAATAAAAAGGTCGCCTGGGGCAATTATTTTTCTTTCAGGTATATGAATCCAAGTATGATCATCTGTTTCACCCCGAGCATGATATAAATTAAAAGTTAAATCGCCACATTCAAAGGAGATATTCTTTTTATATGTAATATCTGGATATCTGTATTCATCTGGCCATGCAAAATGCTCAACATCTATTGCAAATTGACGCCTGTTTATCGCAGTATTCCAATCTTTAGTTTTAATATATCTATCGAAATGATCGGGCATTAATTCGTGTCCATAAACAACTGGTGGAGCTATTCCTTTCTTCGTATTTTCTTTATCAAAGTGCTTTACAGCAAAAATATGATCCACATGATGATGCGTAAAAATAGCGGCTTTCACAGGGGTATCTGGTCGCCATTTTCTAATTTCTTCATAACTTGTATCTATATCAAGCTGACTGCCTGCATCTATCATTACCAAGCCGTCTCCCGTATCTATGGTGTAGTGTCCTGCAATTCCTTTTATACCTAATAGATTTTCTTTTAACTCAGTTGAACCGTTATAAAACATATGAACCGGATGATGCTCGAATTGCAAATCTAATTCTCCATGCCATGCTAATTCTGCTAACTCCAGTAAATCTTTCATATTCTCTCCTTTTGTAATATGTTTTAGATTCTAAATGATATTTAATAAGAATAAAGAAAGAAGGGGAAAATATGAAAAATAATAAACCACTTGATGGAATTAAGGTAATTGAAATATCGACAATAATTACAGCTTCTCTATCAGCAATGATGTTAGCGGATCAAGGCGCAGAGGTAATTAAAATAGAACAAACTGGTTTCGGTGACCCATTGAGATATTTAGGTACTCAAAAAGGGGGTGTCTCTGCAATATTTGCAAATGTTAATAGAGGTAAAAGTTCTTTAGAGCTTGATTTAAAAAAAGACACGGATCTAAATTCTGCAAAAAAGTTAATTTGTGAAGCAGATGTGCTTATTAATAACTTTAGACCAGGAGTTATGGAGGCATTAGGATTAAGCAAAGCAGAATGTAAAAAAATAAATAAAAACTTAATATATGTTGCCATTACGGGCTTTGGAAAGGAGGGACCTTTTTCAAGTTCTCCCGCTTATGACCATGTAGTCCAAGCTATGTCAGGGGCAACTGCAATTCAATCAGATGGAGATAAACCGCAATATATGAAGACATTATTATGCGATAAAATTACTGCTTATACGGCAACTCAATCTATTTGTTCAGCATTATATAAAAGAGAGAAAACAGGGGAAGCTTCATCAATTGATCTATCGATGCTTGATTCTTCTATGTTTTTTCTTTGGCCCGATGGAATGATGAATCATACTTTATTAGATAATGATGTAGAAATTTTAGCTCCATTAACTGCTGCTTATAATATGTATGAATGCAAAGATGGCTCAATTTCTATAGCAGCGATGCTCGATAAGCATTGGCATGGTATCTTTAAGGCTATAGACAAACCAGAATTAATTGATGACCAGCGTTTTAGTTCAGCTGCAGAAAGAAGTAAAAATTTTATTGAATTATTAGAACTGGTTTCACTTTTTAAAAATTATACTGTTGAAGAAATGTTTGAAAGACTTTCCGATAACGATGTGCCTTGTTCTACCAATCTTTCTTTGGAACAGGCCATAACGAACCAACAAGTTGAAGATAATTATTTGGTCAAAGAAAAAATTACAGAAACTCAAGGAAAATTAAGAATGATAAGATATCCAGCTATATTTGATGAGGAAAAGTTTATAAACGATAAACCAGCGCCAAAACTTGGCGAAGATAATAAAAAATTATTAAAATAAACATATGAAATACGAAACGCCAAAAAATACTGCGCAATTAGGCGTAGAAATAAATGAATTGAATTTATCAGCTAATTTTTCTTCAGACGAAATAAAAAAAATTAGACAAGTATGGCTTGATTATGGCGTTGCAGTTTTTCCTAATCAGAAACTATCTCATGAAGATTTTGAAAAGTTTTCTTTACTATTTGGAAAATTTGGAGACGATCCTTATTTAAAATCTCTTGATGAAAGACCAAACATTGTAGAAGTTAAAAGATCAGCTAAAGAAAAAGCTCCACCTTTTGGAGGATCTTGGCATTCCGACTGGTCTTTTCAAAAAAATCCTCCATCTGCTACTTTGTTGCATTCAAAGATAATTCCTCCCGTGGGTGGAGATACTCTTTTTGCGAACACTCAATTAGCTTATGAAGACCTAGATGAAGAAATGAAGGAAAAAATAAATAATCTTGAAGTTATCCATTCAGCAAGTCTTCCGTATGCTGATGATGGCTTTTATGCAACAGAAAAAGATAAACGAGCTATGGATATATTGCCTTCAAAAAAAGCGAAAGAAACTCAACTGCATCCTCTAGTAAAGGTTCACGCAGAAACCAATAAAAAATGTTTGTTTATTAATCCCGTTTATACTTTAGCTATAAATGATTATTCAGAAGAAGACTCTTTCTTACTGCTATCCTTTCTTTACGAACATATGACACAAGAAAAATACGTCTATCGCCATAAATGGTCGGAAAATATGTTGTTAATGTGGGACAACAGGACTGTCGTACATCAGGCTGATGGAGGTTATGATGGCTATGAAAGACTACTTCATAGAATAACTATCAATTAAAGCTCAGATAAATACTGCGTTAATCTTTCTTTATTTGTAACAAAAGAGTTCTTAAGCTGAGCAGCTTCTGATTTAACTTCTTCTAAATTATTTTTATTACCTACTTGTATAACACCTACCATTGCCATCATTAAGTGGGGAGTACATCGATAAACGTAAACTCCTTCGGTATTGAATGTAACGCTGATATCCTGACTCATTGCACCCATCCAAGTGTCTCCGCCTTCAGGAATCATATTTTCAATTGATTCTGAGTTGTGAGCCATATCGACTGACTTAAAATGAATGGTATCGCCTTTTTTAATTTTCATTACGGGTGGATCGAATACCATGATTCCACCAGGTCCTGAATTGAGCATTCTAACCTCATAGTCGGAGGCCAAAACTACATTAGAAAAGATACAAAAGAATATTAAATATTTTAGAATTTTCATGTGATTATTTTAGCTAAAAGGATTATTAAAAATAGTTTTTAAACTATAAAAAAATATAAAGTTCTAATTAAATAACTATCAATACAAATTAGAAGAAAATCCTTATAATAGTTGCTGAATTTTAAAGGAGAAAAACATGGGTAACGCATACATAGTTGGAGCTGTAAGAACTCCAGGTGGGAAAAAAGATGGAAAGTTAAAGAATTGGCATCCATCTGACTTAGGAGCCTTAGTTCTTGACGAGTTAGTTGAAAGAACTGGTGCAAAAGGAGAAATGATCGATGATGTAATTTTTGGTTGTGTTAGTCAATCAGGAGCACAGGCAGGCAATGTAGCAAGAAATGCAGTCTTGAGTTCAAAATTACCTGAATCTGTTCCAGGTACTTCGGTAGACAGACAATGTGGATCTTCGCAACAGGCTATTCATTTTGCTGCTCAAGCGGTCATGTCTGAAACTCAAGATATCGTCATTGCTGGCGGAGTCGAAGTTATGAGTCAAGTGCCAATTGGGTCTAACATTATCGATAGTTTTAAAGAAGGTCATGGCCAGCCATTTAATGGAAAAGGAATGACAGCAAGATACCCTGGTGTTCAATTTAGTCAGTTTGCAGGCGCTGAAATGATGGCTAAGAGATGGAGTTTTTCTAGAGAAGATTTGGATTCTTTTGCATTCGCAAGCCACTCAAAAGCTATTAATGCTACTGAGGCAGGCTACTTTGATAAAGAAATTGTGCCAGTAGAAGGTGATTTGCCCTCTGGAGAAAAAGAAATGGTTTCTGTGGATGAAGGAATCAGGTTCGATGCATCAATCGAAAGTCTGTCTGGTCTAAAAACTTTGTCCGATGATGGAGTTCTAACTGCCGGTAGTTCAAGTCAAATTTGCGATGGTGCAGCAGCAATAATGATTGTCAATGATGCTGGCTTAGAAAAATTAGGCATCAAACCAAGAGCGAAAATTATTTCATTAGCGCTCGCTGGAGATGATCCAGTTATTATGTTGACTGGACCAATTCCTGCTTCTAAAACAGTTTTAGAAAAAGCGAATCTTTCTATCGACGAAATTGATATTTATGAAGTTAATGAAGCATTTGCGCCAGTTCCTTTAGCTTGGGCTCATGAGCTTAAAGCTGATAAGGAAAAACTCAACGTAAATGGAGGAGCCATGGCACTTGGACATCCATTGGGTGGAACGGGAGCTAAGTTAATGACTACTTTGTTACATGAGTTAGAGAGAAGAGAAGGCAAGTATGGTCTTCAAGCTATCTGTGAAGGTGGCGGAACAGCTAACGCAATGATTATAGAAAGAATGAGTTAAATGGAAAATAAACACTGGTGGGAAAAAATACCAGATGGCGGTGTCTATGAAGATGCCAATTCTG